>Ga0066838_10000617_pt1 | contig 12410 bp, 12 predicted proteins | sample ETNtaG_26_FD_66727 | JGI IMG/M metagenome (GOLD analysis project Ga0066838, IMG submission 66727) | Marine microbial and viral communities from oxygen minimum zone, Eastern Pacific Ocean - ETNP201302SV89 | ecosystem: Environmental > Aquatic > Marine > Oceanic | place: Pacific Ocean: Eastern...
GGCTGGCTGGGAACTTCCTTTAACAAGTCACCAGCTGATGCTCTGGACCCGGACACTGGAAAAAATTTGAAAGGGATTAAAGTTCTCCGTGTTTTTCCTGAGTCACCTGCCGACAGGGCGGGGATGAAAACGAATGACCTTATCATTGCTGTTTATGGTGAACCCTTCCACGCGAAGTCATTTGAAGAAGTCTTTTCAAATTTTGTTAAGACGGTTGGTGAACGAGGTCCGGGAGGTTCTATGAAAATGGAACTCCTGAGAGACAAGCATCGGTTCGATGTGACAGCACGGTTGATTTCCAGACCGAGAGCCAATGTTCATCTGCCCATTGATCCAAAGCGAGAACAGGCGAAGCCTGCTCTTGTTCAGGATGTGTTGGAACGGGGCGGACTCAAAGATCCTTTCGTCAGCACTCTTCAGGCGATGCGTGACAAAGCGACACTTGCTTTTAGTCAGGCTGTGAAAAAGGAAAAATACAATCCGTTTCGACTCACTGCTATCAACCGGGCTTTGTATTTTTCGATGGAAGTTCCCCTTGTCGCTCAGGAGATTGTTGATGCATCTGCTCCGGCATCCGATCTTGCTGGATTGGTATCCGCCATTCCGGCAAAGACGGGTATTGGGTTGGCGGGCTGGGCCAGGGTCGCGGCACCAACGTTCCATCCCGCCACTTGGGCAGTTTCGGCTTCCTGTTTGATAGCGGTGGCGAAGCGGACGGCTATTCAACACAGAGTCCCAACCAGAGCCTCGCTTATCGTCCCGGCTGGGGGATTCTGGCGGATTTTTGAGGGCAAGCCCTTTTCCAGAAGGGGATTTTTCTCCCCCTTTTTAAAGCCGAAAGGTACCCTTCATGGGTGGGGGTCGGGGGGATTTGGCTCTCAGACGGATTATGTAGGCCAATAGCTTAATCCGTTATAATTCATAGCTTTTTACGGTTTTAGGAGGTTAATCTTTCCCTTGACAAACGGGCCATTAACCCTAAAATAGGCCTACCGTTTTTAGGCGCGTAGCTCAGGGGTAGAGTACTTGCTTGACATGCAAGGGGTCGGCGGTTCGAAACCGCCCGTGCCTATTTTTCTTCAGGGATCGATCCTACCTGGTTTATTTTTCTAACCCAGTGCAGAAATTGATTGCCCTCGGACATGCAATCGTCCGAAATTCTTAATTTTTAATTATGGCAAACGACAAACAAAAATTTGATCTTGAAACGATCCGGCACAGTACCGCGCATTTAATGGCGCAGGCGGTGCAACAACTGTATCCGGAAACTCAAGTGACTATAGGCCCGGTTATCGAAGACGGATTTTATTACGATTTCTGTCGCAAGTCTCCATTCGTTCCGGAAGACCTAGAAAAAATTGAACAACGAATGAAGGAGATAGCCGCGCAGAACCTGGACATCGTCCGCAAGGAACTGCCGCGCGAAGACGCCTTGAAAATGTTTGATGAGATGGGCGAACCCTTCAAGCTGGAAGTGATCAACGATCTTGAATCCGATGAAGCGATTTCTGTTTATTCCCAAGGCGAGTTCACCGACCTGTGCCGGGGTCCACACGTAGACAACACGAGCGCGATAAAATCGTTCAAACTGTTGCACACATCGGCGGCCTACTGGCGTGGCGATGAGCGCAACCAGGTACTGCAACGCATTTATGGCACTGCATGGAATACTGACAAAGAACTACGGGTCTACCTAAAACGCCTGGAGGAAGCAAAAAAACGCGACCACCGTAAACTTGGAAAAGAACTGGACCTGTTTTCGGTTTCTGACGATATAGGTCCCGGGCTCATCCTGTGGCATCCCAAAGGATCGCGAATACGCTGTCTCATGGAAGATTTCTGGAAGGCCGAGCATTTTGCTAACGGTTACGAGATGGTGCATTCGCCACATGCGGCCAAAGTAGACATGTGGAAAACCAGCGGACATATGGATTTCTACAAGGACAATATTTTTTCTCCCATGGATATCGAGGGCAAAGAATATGTCATGAAGCCCATGAATTGTCCGTTCCACATCCAGATTTATAAGACCCGCCTGCGAAGTTATCGCGACTTGCCTTTGAGGTTCGCGGAGCTGGGTACGGTTTATCGTTATGAGCGGTCGGGTGTTTTGCACGGATTGTTGAGGGTGAGAGGATTCACGCAGGACGACGCGCATCTGTTTTGTCGTCCGAACCAGATTGAGGAAGAAATCGTCAAGGTCCTAGACCTCATCCTGCTTATCCTGAGGTCGTTCGGATTCAACGAGTACAAAGTTTATTTGAGTACACGTCCAGATAAATTTGTCGGCTCGGAAGAGGGCTGGGAAAAAGCCACCAACGCGCTAAAGCAGGCTTTGGAGAAATCAGAACTGGAATATGAGGTCGATCCCGGCGAAGGTGTGTTTTACGGGCCCAAAATTGACATCAAAATAAAAGACAGCCTCAACCGGTTTTGGCAGGTTTCGACGGTGCAGGTCGATTTTAACCTGCCCGAGCGGTTCGACATCAGCTATATTGAGGAAGATGGGCAGAGGCACCAGCCGATTATGCTCCACCGGGCATTGATGGGGTCGCTGGAGAGATTTTTTGGTTGTCTGGTCGAGCATTATGCCGGGGCTTTTCCATTATGGTTGGCTCCGGTTCAGGTCATTCTCCTGCCGATTACCGATCAGCATCAGGAATATGCCGATGAAGTGGCCAAAAAGTTGACAAATAATGGATTTCGCGTAGAAAAAGACTTGCGAAATGAGAAGATTGGGTTCAAAATCAGAGAGGCCCAACTACAGAAGATTCCCTACATGATTGTTCTCGGGGAAAAAGAAGCCGAAGCCAAGACATTGGCTGTGCGTAAAAGACGGTCGAAGGAAACGAGAACAATCAATATCGATACATTTATTGAAGAGATGAATACTCAGGTTGAGGAAAAACAGTTGGGCGATACAGTTCAATCTATTTAGAGGAGTTTTTTTACATTAATAAGAAACAACGTATCAATAGCATGATCCGCGTGAAGGAAGTAAGTCTGATCGGTGACGAGGGAGAGCAGATGGGAGTTTTTCTAACCCAGGAAGCTCTTTCCATGGCCGAGGAACAGAGTATGGATCTGGTAGAAGTGGCTCCGAACGCCAAGCCCCCTGTTTGCCGACTGATGGATTACGGCAAGTTTAAATACAAGCAAAGTAAGCGGGCGCACGAAGCTAAGAAGAACCAGAAGGTAATTCACGTCAAGGAAGTAAAATTCCGACCCAATACAGATAAGCATGACTACGACTTCAAACTGAAGCATGTCATCCGTTTTCTGGAAGCGGGTGATAAAGCGAAGGTCATTATCTTTTTCCGCGGCAGGGAGATTGTTCACCGCGAAAACGGGCAAAGGCTACTTGAACGGGTTGCAGAAGCAGTGAAGGATATCGCCCAGGTCGAACAGGCCGCCAAGCAGGAAGGCAAAACGCTGTGCATGATCTTTGCGCCAAATTCCCTTAAGAAAAAAGCCTGACGCAAACAGCTGATCAGGTATTCGATATTGAGTAAAATTAAATTTTTCAAACTGAACGGAAGAGCAAATTATGCCTAAGATGAAAACAAACAAAGGTGCCGCCAAGCGGTTCAGTAAAACAGGTACTGGCAAAATTAAACGGAACAAAGCGTTTACCAGCCATATCCTGACCAGCAAGTCTACCAAACGTAAAAGAAACCTGCGCCACTCGACGATCATGTCTCCCGGAGACACTCGCAAGATGAGGGTATTGATTCCTTACTAGTTTCGGTTGGGCACAGAAAACAAATACAAACATTGAAGAAATGATTTAAGACAGGAGATTGTCATGGCAAGAGCAATAAATGGTACCGTATCGAGAAATCGGAGAAAAAAAATTCTTGATTTGGCCAAAGGTTATCGCAGTATGCGTAGTAAAGCTTTCCGTAAGGCCAGGGAGGCCGTTGAAAAAGGTCTGTGTTATGCCTATCGGGATCGCAGAGCCAAGAAACGGAGTTTCAGAAGGCTATGGATCGCCAGAATCAACGCGGCGGTAAGGGCAGAAGGACTTACCTACAGCCAGTTTATTTATGGATTGAAAAAGGCAAAAATTGAATTGGACCGTAAAGTTCTTGCTGATCTTGCTATTCACAACGCAGTTTCATTCAAGGTTCTGACCCAAACAGCCCGAACCCAACTGAGTTCGGCGGCTTAATCGAAGGAACCGGAGCCGTCTACCGGTTTCCTCATATTCTCTCCTCTCCTCCAATTCGATATGATCGAAAAACTCCAACAACACCGCGATGATTTTGATTCGCGTATTGCGGGGGTGTCCTCTCTACAGGAACTCAAACAATTGCGTTCCGACTTTCTTGGCAAAAAGGGTTGCATTTCCCTGATGCTCAATGATATGCGCTCACTGCCCAACGCTGAAAAACCCCAGGCAGGAAAACATATCAACGAATTCAAACAAAGCATCGAATCCCTCATTAAAACCAAGACGCAAGACTTGGAAAAAAAATCCGACCAGTCTTCGGTCGGCGGCGAAACTTTCGACACAACATTACCGGGCAGGGGAGAACCCTCAGGGTCACTTCATCCCGTCACGCAGGTTATGGAAGAAATTATATCCATCTTCTTCAGCCTGGGGTTCAGTGTCAAAGAAGGACCAGAAATTGAGACCGATTTTTATAACTTCGAAGCACTTAATATTCCCAAAGACCATCCGGCGCGGGACATGCAAGACACTTTTTATGTCGATGACGAAACTGTGTTGCGGACTCATACCTCACCTGTTCAGATTCACGTAATGGAAAAACAGGCACCCCCTCTTCGTATCATAGCGCCAGGAAGGGTGTTCCGTTGCGATTCCGATGTGTCACATACGCCCATGTTTCATCAGATTGAAGGTTTAATGGTAGATGAGAACGTTTCTTTTGGTGACCTTAAGGGTGTCATGGACATTTTTCTCCAAGAGGTTTTTGGCAAGCAGACCCGCCTTCGGTTTCGACCCAGCTTTTTTCCTTTCACCTGTCCGAGTGCTGAAGTGGATATCGAATGTGTCATGTGTTCTGGGAAAGGATGCCGGGTATGCTCTGCAACCGGGTGGATTGAGATCCTTGGATGCGGTATGGTCGATCCGGCAGTGTTCAAATTTGTTGATTACGATTCCGAGAAATGGACAGGCTTCGCATTTGGGCTGGGCATCGAACGCATCGCCATGCTCAAATACGGAATTAACGACATCCGCCTTTTATTTGAAAACGATCTGCGATTCTTAAAACAATTCTAACTGCTGCCAGGCGCAGGGCCAACCACGCCAAGTTCAGGAAGTCTGGAAAGAAGAAGGTTGGATTATTAACCGGGGTGGGTTGGTTTTTTTGGCCGTTAATATCTGGCATGCGAACACATTTTGCTATTCAGGCCTTTGGGATTTGCGAACGATGTCTTTGTCAAAATAATTGACGGACATGCCGGCGTCGAGGACGATGCCCTGTGCATTGATGCCGCTGGAACATTCGCTTAGCAAAAATGTAGCGCAGTTAGCGACTTCCTGAGTTGTCAGGGCTTCCTTTCGTAGCGTCAGTTCTTCAGCGTGAAGGTAGGAATCTATGTAACCGGGGATACCCGCCGAAGCGGAAGTTTTGAGGAGCCCTGCATTGACAGAATTGAATCGCACTTTTGAAAAAGCGCTGAACGATTTTGCAAGAAAACACAGGGATGAATCAAGTGCGGCCTTGGCAGGAGCCATGTAACCATAATTTTCTGCCGCCATCCGGGTTGTTGAAATGGAAACGGTAACCACCGAGGCCTTGGGGTCAAACATGTCCTTGAACGCATCGGTTAAACGGATTAATGAGTAGCAGGTGATGTCAACGGATTGTAAAAAATCTTTTTTGGATGTTTCGTGAAAGGGTTTTAGCCCGTCTGCGTAATTAGCGAACGCGACTGAGTGAACCAGGCCGTGTAGGGTATCGATTTTCCCGGAGACTTCTTTTTGTAGATTTTTTATTTCTTCTTCATGTTCTACATCACATACATATACTGGAGCGGGTGCCATCAATTTCTCGACCGTTTTTTTTCTTTCCTCTGACCGGACACTGTATAAAACGTTGGCCCCTTCTTCCTGAAGAATTTTCCCGATATGGAAGGCGACGCTTTTTTTGTTAGCAACACCTGTTACCAGGAAATTTTTATTTTCAAGGTGCAGAAAACTCATGCTGTCTCCGTTACCAACATCGCAGAAAATTCGACTGTAAGCGCGGTCTTCCCGCCTACGGTCACCTTACCTGCCAGGTAGTGGGCTGGCCCGACGACTTCTTTCAACGTTACTTCCATTTCCATGAGATCGCCCGGTTTAACCGCGTGTTTCAGCTTAACATTTGAGATTCTGGAAATAACCGGGATTCGCCCATCATCTGCCTGAGTATCGGCCAGCTTTCCCATAAGGATCGCACCGGATTGAAAAACAGCTTCGCAAATGAGGACACCGGGCATGATGGGCCGACCGGGAAAGTGCCCCGCGAAAAACGGTTCGTCAGTCTTAACCTGTTTTTCAGTTTGTATGCTATCACCGGTCACTGCGACAACCCGGTCAACAAAAAGAAACGGTTCACGATGCGGTATGTAATCCAGAAAATCCTGCATACTCCTACAATCCCCCGGTAACTTCCAGGGTGGAGCCGGTGATGTAGGCGGCCTCGGCTGAGGCCAGAAACAGTACCGGATGCGCCACATCCTCAGGCGACCCAAAGCGCTTTAAGGGGACCATATTGAGATAAGCTTTCTTCTGCTCTTCGGGCACATCACCAATGAAGTCTGTATCGATGAATCCTGGCGACACGCAATTGACTGTGATCTTTCTTGATGCGACTTCTTTGGAAAGTGATTGCACGAAAGCCACCTGTCCTGCCTTGGATGCCGCGTAATTAGATTGTCCTGCAAACCCGATTCTGCCTATGGGCGACGTGATGACAATAATCCGTCCGTATCTTTTTCTCATCAAATTCTGCACCGCAAGCTTGCACATGTTGAATGTGCCGGTAAGATTGGTATCGATAACTTTACGCCAGTCGTCTTCGCGCATCATACCGACTATGGAGTCGATACGAATGCCTGAACAGTGAACAAGAATCTGGAACTCGCCATGTGTTTCCTCCACATAGCGGTAAAAATGTTCGACGGCATCATACTGTGTGACATCGAAAGAACGCAGGTCAAGACAGTCGGAATATTCTTTGTTGGATTCGGCAAATTCTTTTGCCGCCTGATCGTTGGACTGATAGGTGGCGATAACTTTTGCGCCGGCTTTGAGGAAGGCTTCGGTGATGCCTCGTCCTATACCGCGGGTTCCTCCGGTCACAACCGCGGTCTGTCCTTTAAAGTCGAATTCCATTACGGTTCTGTGTCGAGGTGGGGATATTACAATAGATCAAACAGACGCGGTTACCATCTGCTCAGGTTTGTCTTTCATTGAGCCTATAAACTTGTCAACTTCGTTAGCGACGATGACCCCATAATTGGCCGCGCCAAGCCAACCGGACATAATAATGCCAACCGATCCAGTATGAAAAAGTCCACCAATTTGCTTTGGCAGATCCCGGCTTATTTTCAATCCTTCAAACTTGGTCCCGAAGGATGTCCCTTCCGGGGCTAGGGTATACCGTTTGAATGTTTTCGGAGTCGCAGCTTCGAAGTAATCGGCTTTTTTCCGGATGTCAGGCACATATTTTTCCAGTGCGTCCAAAGTGGTTTGAATCAGGTTTTCCTTTTCTATCTCATATTGCTCATCGCTCAGGTTCGCCCAATCCTCATACCGCGCATTGGTAGATGACACAATCGAGTAACGGTCTAGCCCCGGTCGAATCTCGGGATAATAAAATGAGAATGTCCGACTGGTGACCTGTTTGGCGAGAATTTTTTCGGTGTTGTATTCGTCGGCGACGGAAGTGAACAGGAGGTCTCCCACGTTGTCAATCTTTTCGCCTTTCTTGACTCCAATATAAACCTGGCAACTAGAATTATTGAGCCGCACCTTTTTGACTTCCTTGATGAATGCGGGACTGAACTTTTCATCGCCGACAAGCTTGTGAATGGTACTAAGAATGTTTGAATTGGAAAGAACTGATCGGCATGCGATATCCTGCCCGTTAATTTTCACACCCTTAACGTTGTTTCCTTCCACATGAATCTTTTCAACCAGACAATGAGTACGGATGTCCACGCCATTTTTCAATAATTCTTTTTTCATTTTTTTGATGAGTTGATCCGTTCCGCCCCGATAGGTGAATACGCCCTTATCCATGAAATTTGAAAACACGATGCCATAGCTCAATGCAGGGTCGTCCAGCGTAGAGCCGTTGGCGTATGTTATCGGTTCCATGAGAAAACGCCAGACATCTTTCCTGCCGGGAAAAAATTTCTCGAACAGTTCCCCTGTGGTCATTTTCAATTCATCATAAAAATTCATATTGCGGGCAAAGTCAAAAAACTCGTCGATGACCTCCTTGACGATCCCAAAACGCTCAAGCAGAATATTTGTAAAATCTGTTTTGTCGAAGGTCGTGGTGAATTGAAACTGCGGATTGTCAAAGCGAACACCTTTGAGGCGAACTACTGAGTCGGATATATCCTGGGTCCAGTACTTGCGGAAGGTTTTGACCATTCCAGAGGGAAAACCATGCAGAGATATATCCAGAATATGTCCGCCCTTGCGCTTGAACCAGGTGGCCAGTCCGCCCATGTTGTAATGGTGTTCCGCGAGAAGGACCGAGTGCCCAAGTTTGGCCAGCAGGTTTGCGGCGGTCATTCCAGCAAGGCCGCTACCGATAACTACCACATCGTAAGCAGACTTTGCTCCTTTAAGCCAGTTTCGTTCCATAGTTATAATTTTACGGGGTTTATGCGCTTGGTGCGACTTTTTTTTGCAAGATATGCAGGTTGGCCATTGAAATACCGCTCAAGGTTGCCCCCACGATACCCAAAAATCCCTGATCCGTCCCACAAATGAACAAGTTACGGACCGGGGTGGTGCCATCCTTCGCCTTCGCGGGCGACCCGTAAACGGCCCCGTTGAGGTGGCCCGTATACTTAAGGATCGTCTTGGGCGTAAACGAGTCCAAAAATACCACAGAATCACGAAAATCGGGAAAAAATGTGAACAGGTTCTCCAGCGCCCGTGTCCGCCATTCTTTTTTGGCATCTATATAATCCCGGCGCGGCAGAGCATCCCATAACCCGAAACTGGCCAGGTTCGTCAGCCGGATCATTCCCTCTGACAAAGGTTCCGGGTATTTGAAGTTGTTGGGACAGCACAATACCCCGCTGGATATGTCTATCAGGTCTGTCGGCACCTCATAGCGAAACCGGTCCTCGGTACAGAAAAACACAATGCTCCGTTCATATCCAAGGTCTTTAGGCTCCCTGCCTAACGCGAACAGGGATTCCATAAACGAAACCCGCCCAGCCAAACTCTCGTCGGCCTCATTCACCAGTGCTGGTTCACAGCGCTTGAAAGTTTCAATACGGCCCATGGATGAAATCACCGCGTCTGCTTGCAGATGCTCGCCGCCTGCAAGGGTCAGGGACTCGAACACTCCCTTCGCAGAATTGATGGACTGCACTTCCACGCCCATTCGCAATTCACCGCCAAGGCTTTTGTACCTGTCCACCATGAGGTTAAGGATGTAATACATTCCCCCGACCGGTTTGGCAAATCCTTCCATGAAAATGCTCTTGAACATAATCACGAACTGATAGAAATCCATATCCCGCTCCGAAGCATTACCGTAATACATGAGCGGACAAAACAGCATATCGATTAGAACTGGATTGGAAATATAATCCGACAGAATATCGCGGGCAGAAGTCCACTCGCTGGTAGTCAGCGACAATTCGTCAAAAGATTCTATCTTGGCGACCAGCTTTATGAATCCATCCATCGCATCGGGAAACTGTTCGCGGACTTCCTGTTGTAATAAATCGAAATCGTTGGTAAATCGCAAACACTTGTCTGGAAACCGTATCTCAGACATTTCCTGCTCGTGGAGACGGAAGTCGTCGTGGCTAAAGCGAAGTTGTTTTAATAGTTTACCGAGCGGAGTGTTACGCGCCCCCTTGGGAGCGTAGTTGGTCATCGCGTGCAATCCCACATCTATAGTGCGGTGCTTGCGAATATAAAAGGAGTTGAGTCCGCCCACCACCGTGTGTTTTTCAACGATGAGAACCTTCTTGTCGAACATGGCCAGCCGTATACCCGCCGCCAGCCCGGATAATCCGGACCCTATAATGATAACGTCGTATTTCATTCGGTATTATGCTGTTAATAGTTTGGGATTGATTGGCATCGTCCGCCAACCAAACGGTCACTCATATTACAGAAACATAACCGTTCAATAAATAACTAAAATAAATGTAGGTACGGGTCAGAGTCTTGCGGGAAGGGGAAAAGTTTAACTCGCCAGTTGGCGGTCTTTCAATAGAGGCTGGAGGTACTGAACACAACTGGCCATGCTCACCAGTTGCTGGTAGTCGCTCTCTGGAACTTCGACATTAAACCGCTTGCGCAGTTCCATCACGATATCGAGGAAGTCCATCGAATCCAGATCCATCTGCTCGCGCAGGGTGACATCATCTTTAATGGAACTTACGTCCTCATCGGGAGCGATATCTGCGAGGATGCTCACAACTGCCTGTCTTACTTCGTCTCTAGTCATTCAAAGGTCTCCTAAGCCACGAATTCTATTGAATTCAACATTAAATATCAACATTATTTTTCATATCGTTTCACAATTATAACCGAGTTGATCCCGAACATGCCAAACGAATTGTTCATTATGTAGTCTACACGACCCAACTGCTTTGGTGCACCGGAAACGATATTATCCAGATGGCACTCAGGATCCAGTTCATCCAGGTTGAGGGTCGGATGGACCAGCCCGTCCTCGAAAGCGGGCAAATTACCGGAAAGCTCCAGCGTTCCCGCCGCGCCCATGGTGTGCCCGATGAAACTCTTGGTATTGTTGATCCAAACCGATTTCTCTCCGCCGAAAACATCCCGCAGAGCTTTACACTCCTGGATATCGCCTAACTGCGTCGCCGTGGCATGCGCATTTAAGATATTGATATCACCTGCTTTAAGTCCGGCTTGATTCAACGCCAGACGCATGCATTCAGCCTGCCTTCCCGGTTCTGGAAGGATGAAATCAAAGGCATCTGAATTGGCCGCGTAGCCGACGATTTCTCCGTAAATTTTAGCCCCGCGTTTTTCAGCGTCAGTAAGACGCTCCAGGGTGTAGACACAGCCTCCTTCTGAACAGACGATGCCGTTACGCTGTTTGTCAAACGGACGACTCGCTTTGGTCGGGTCTTCGTGCTCAGCCAGCGCACCCTCGCTTTTGAAACTGGCGAAGATACCAAAAGTACGTATGCTCTCGGATACCCCACCCGCTAGAGCCAGGTCTACCTCGCCCAGGCGCAACATCTGCACCCCTTGGATAACCCCCATATTGCCTGCCGCGCAAGCCGCGCCGATGGTGTAATGCGGGCCGGTGATCTTCATATTGAGCGTGACTTCACCTGCCGGATTGTTCGCTACCGTCCGTGGGTTGTGATGGTGCGACCAGTATTTTGTGTCGTAATCGTACTTGCTGATATTGTGAACTTCGTTTTCCGTCTCGACATTCCCGTGCTCGGTCACGCCCAGGTAAACGCCTACTCGTGAGCGGTCGATAGCTTCCAGATCGATCTCCGCATCGCCAAAAGCTTCGTGGCAACAGTAGATCGCGACCGATCCGGCCCGGGTACCCCGGCGCAGTTCTTTTTTTTTCTGATACTTCAAGGCATCGAAATCACAGACACCCGCCAGCACCTCGCCCATAAAGCGAGTCTCAAATTTTTGCACTCCCGACTTACCCGTCAGCAGACTCTCGCGAAATTCCTTGAGATTATTGCCGTTTGGGGAAGTCAGCCCAATACCCGTGATAACAATACGCTGTTCCGGGTTCACCTTATTATTCATGCCTTAAATAGTCGTTCAAAGGGATAGAAATAAATGATTTCAGACAGGGAGGATTTAATAAATTTTTGAATCTTGGGACTCTACCACAAAACCACGCACAAAGGAAGCAGGAAGAAGACGGAAAACCGGAGGCTGGAGACCGGAAAAGGGTGAAATCCCCCCAGCCCTACCTATAGGCACCTACGGCCTTCGGTGAAGGGAGAGCTTTACTATACCCTAATTTTTCTTTATGCGGATATTGGGATTGCATTTTGCCTGCTTTGTGCTTTGGTGTAGAATGAAGGGCTTAAATCCCCCCAGCACTGTGGCATAGCCACAGCACTTCGCCCCCCTTGAAAAGGGTGAGCAAAAAGGGGCATCCTTCGACATAGCTCCCCAGATGGGGTCTTTGACGAAGGACGACACGGGTTTTCATCCCAATTCTTTTTTATCCGTG
>Ga0066838_10000625_pt1 | contig 12276 bp, 10 predicted proteins | sample ETNtaG_26_FD_66727 | JGI IMG/M metagenome (GOLD analysis project Ga0066838, IMG submission 66727) | Marine microbial and viral communities from oxygen minimum zone, Eastern Pacific Ocean - ETNP201302SV89 | ecosystem: Environmental > Aquatic > Marine > Oceanic | place: Pacific Ocean: Eastern...
ATTGAATTATCTGCTGTAGAAAAAGCAGGTATTGCAGTGAGCCCTGAAGTAACATCACGTCTTAGACGACAAATTGTATCTGTTGACGGTAATGATGATCAAGAGTTTATTAAGAGTTTCATTAATAATGAGTTCTTTGCTTTAGACTCTAGAGCATTTAGAGAATATTACAGTGATAAAATACCTGATGTGAATTTTGATGCAAACTGGAAATGTGATTCATGTCAATGGATGGGTCCTGTAGATTTACCAGTGACAGTAAATTTCTTCTGGCCTTCCCGGTAGATCCCGAATATAAACCGCTGATACACGAATCAATTTTTAATCTTGTGTATTTTAGTGAAGGCGCATTTCCATTCGGCGATGTATATGATATGCCAATTTATCTTAGAAAGTTTTATATAGATCAAATGGTGAAGACGAAGGAAGCAGAGAATGAAAGAGTATCTAATGCACGAAAAGGAATGGGTCCGGACATACAAAGATCCAGTGGATAATATAACATTGCGATAATTATATTTGTAATAATACACCCAATGTGAGGAGTTTTACAAATGAGTAAGAAGACATTAAAAGAAATCGGAATGAGCGATGTTGTTAAGGGTCTTGTAGGCGCATATATTTTTAACAAAGTTGTTGGTGCCGGATCAAAAGCAGGACAATTAAAAGCAAAGGTTGCAACCCTAGATAAAGCTATAGCAAAAGAGCTAGATGATATCGACAAGTCTATTGAACAAAATAGAAAAGATGTCGAAAAGAGATTTAAAAAATTATCCCCAGAGCAACAAAAAAAAATGGCCAAGATGGCAAAAGCATGGTCAGAAAATAAAGATACCAACAAATGAAAATAGACTTAGAACTATTTAAAATAATCTATCTATTATCTAATTGTGATTTTGATTTTTTAAAAAAAAGAAGAAAAAATCATGAATGATTTCAAATCCAAATTAACAGATCATGAAAGGAATTGCGGTATGCTGCAATTCTATTGTTACCCCTGTTGCCCTGAAAGCATTAAGAACTAACTTAAAAGTTTTGTTTACATATTTGAAGAGGGGATGGGCCTTGCACCCATAATTATTCACTTGCCGAAGCAAGTGGATAATTCAGTCTATCTACCCCTCTAGCGATATAGGAAGATCTTGTAATGCTGTACTTTTAGATATGGTCAATCTCATTAAATTACTTAATTATTTATAATCTACATACATATATATTCTACATATTTTTAAAATTACTAAATCTTTTTGATTCATATCTAGATCCAATAATTTTTTCTGGTGGAAATGCTATCATCCTAAGCTTTGCTATTTCCCCGGCGACATCTTTTTTTGTTAATTTTCCTAACCAAAAATATTATTAGTTCAATACTATTTCAATGGCACCATTGCGTATGTCAAACCCATCAGAATAATACCAGGTAATCGTTAATGTATCTCCAACCATTGTCTTCACAGGTGCGACCATATTATTGACTTCACCACTAGCATTACTATAACTAATTGTATTTGATGTAGGAACTTCCATTCCATTAAATCCGATGATATATGAAGTATCCACTGATACATAAATTCCACTATTATTCAGGTATTGATTTACAATATAGCCTAAGGTATCACCGAGATACCAATAAAGATTAGACTCCCATTCTACCCATACAAATTCCGCAGGTGTACCGTCTTGATATGTTGCATGACCACTAACCCGGTGCAGCGTTTGCCACCCTCCTTGGTTAAGTGTAAGATGGTAAAAACCATTATCATCCATATTCAGGCGTGGTTCGATGGTAAACACAATGGTTTTTTCTTCTTTTTCTGAATCATCCCCATAAATATCACACCCAGCGATCACAATTAACAAAATAGAAAAAACAATTAATCTAATTGAATTCATTTTGATTTCCTTCCTCTAAAGTTAGAACACTTATAATAAACACAACCTGGGTTATAACCCAAAGCTGGGACGTGGGACATACTTCCATTTTCATAAATCACATTTGAACCTACAGGGTGGTTTAATATTTGACCACAAATTTGACAAACTTTACCTGCACACTTTTGACAAAACCAGGGGTGTTCATTATTGAGATAAGCTTCTTTCACCTTTGTTATTATGTTTTTAGTCCATATGTCTTTAATGCCATAAAGAACAATGAAGGTAGATTCGTTAAGTTTTATACTAAACTCAGGAAAGGCTGGATCTCCACCGGCTCTAAACATATTAGATAGATAGGTACCCAGTGTCTTTTGAGTAGCAATGCGTTTACCTCCAATTTCTGCAATGGTTTTTCTGCATAGCAGGCAGCAGCTAGTCGGTTTTCGCTTATTCTTCACTGGTTCATATCCATAGGGAATGTGCGCATTTGTACTATATTTGAACTTATTGATAACCTCATCCAGCGGATTAATCACTTATAAACCAGTCTTTTTTATCAATATAGAGTGTTTTTGAAAATACAGTCCCATAATCACTCATTCTTTATTCCTTTTACAAATTCTTTTTCCCAGGCATACTTTGCCGCTTCAGGATGGCCTTTCAGGTAATTTCGCCACATAGAACAGCCGCCACTTTCACGCCTTTTGCGCAGGGCTTCACGGATTTCGATCCGCTCTTCTTCGGTTTCCCATAGATGGTACCACCACATTTCCATTTTTATCTGGTAGTAGTTGAGTTGAAAACGGAGTTCCTGAAACAGGTCTTTGTTCTTCATTATTCCTTAAAATTCAACCAATTGTATATCTTAATGATTTTATGTTCCCGCACGAAAATACAAATCAACAGTAAGAAAATGGGTGGGTCACAATATTACCCATTCACAATTACTCCATTATCGTGTCCTATATTTATAGATTCCACTTCAGGATTCTCTAACATGTACTTGGATACTTCCGAAAGTATATCTCTACGAATTAATCTGTTTATGGGTCTTGCGCCATATTCAGGTTGATATCCGTTCTTTATTAAATAGTTGCGAATACTACCATTAACGTGACATGTAATACCTTGTTTCTCAATGTTTTGTATCATCCCGCGAATGTGCAAATCCACAATCTTCTCAATTACATCTTCGTTCAAATCATTGAATTTAACGATCTCGTCTATTCTGTTTCTCAACTCTGGTTTTAAATATATATTGAGTTCAGATTCAGTTAGATTGGTCGTCATTACAATAATTGTGTTTTTAAAATTAACTGTCCTGCCTTTTGAATCAGTTAATCTACCGTCATCTAAAACTTGTAACAGAATGTTCAATACACTTGGGTGTGCTTTCTCTATCTCGTCAAATAGAATAACAGAGTAAGGTCGTCTGCGAATTTTTTCAGTCAAATGACCACCTTCATCGTATCCTACATATCCAGGTGGTGAACCAATCAGTTTGGCAACTGCGTGTTGTTCCATCAACTCACTCATATCAACACGAACAAGTGCCTTCTCATCATCAAATAATGCCTCTGCTAATGTTTTACCAAGTTCGGTTTTACCAACTCCAGTATTTCCTAAAAACAAGAATGAACCAAGCGGTTTATCAACATCCGTAAGACCTATCTTGGACATACGAATAACATCAGAAGCCTTTTTCAATGCTTTATCCTGTCCTATAACTCTTTTTCTTAAATGATCTTCTAACAGTAAAAGTTTTTCTTTTTCGCCCTCTAACATTTTATTTACAGGTATACCAGTCCATTTGGACACTACTTCTGCTACATCTTCGGTAGTTACTTCAAGTTTAATAAACCGGGAATTTTCTAATATCTTAGAAAATTCTTCTATCTTCTTTTCAAGATTAGGGATTGTATCGTATTGGCATTTCGAAGCTTCTGCATAGTTTCCATCTCTTTGATGAGCTTCCATTTGAAACTTAGCGTCCTCAAGCTCTTCTTTAATTTTGGATATGTTACTTACAGCTTCCTTTTCCTTTTCCCATACCTCCATATTCACACCAAGTTGTTCCTTGGTGCCCTTAATTTCTTTTTTACATTCTGATAATCTTTCCTTTGATTTAGTATCTTTTTCCTTTTTAAGTGCTTCTCTTTCAACTTCTAACTGTATCAGTTTTCGTTTAAGGTTATCAATAAGCTCAGGTGCCGAATTCATTTCCATGCGCAGTTTGGAGGCTGCTTCATCTATCAAATCCACGGCTTTATCGGGCAGAAATCTATCGGATATATATCTATCTGATAATGCAGCTGCGGAAATAAGTGCAGAATCCCTAATACTTAACCCGTGATGGACTTCATACTTATCCTTAATTCCACGTAGAATCGTAATGGTATCCTCTACATTTGGTTCTGCTATAAAAACTTGTTGAAACCTTCTTTCAAGTGCGGCATCTGGTTCCACATACTTCTGATATTCGTTGAGAGTGGTAGATCCTACAACCTTTAATGTTCCATGTGCCAATTCGGGTTTAATGATGTTAGCGACATCCATTTGTCCTTGACCTCCTGCGCCAACTATCATATGTATCTCATCAATGAATACAATAATATCACCGTTTTGTTCTTTGACAGCATCTATAAAATTCTTTAGTCGTTCTTCAAACTGTCCCTTATACATAGCACCAGCTACCATAGCAGATAAGTCCATTGTGATTATTTGTTTTCCCTTAATGTTTTCGGGAACATCACCATCTACTATTCGTTTGGCAAGACCTTCTACTACAGTAGTTTTACCTGTACCAGGTTCACCAATCAATACTGGATTATTCTTTTTACGACGCGATAGAATTTGGACGATTCTACGAATTTCATCTTCACATCCAATAACTGGATCTATTTTACCCTCTTTAGAAAGTTCGGTAAGATTAATACCATACTTCTCAAGCGGATTAATACCCGTTTCAGGATTTGTATTTATTTGTTGATTTTCCATGATAATAACTCAACATATACGTTTCAATTACTATGCCAGTTTATGTTCTATGACAATTATTAAATATTAAACGACACACTGACGCCCCTCACTGCCAAAATGGCAATTCATTCTCATAATATTTAAATTTATATCCCGTAATGCTTTATCAATACCTAAGAACAGGATGTAAAAGAATTATCGAAAAACAGTAGAAATATTAAATCTTTTACAAGATTTGATTGATTGGCTAATTTCATTGTTGAATTCAAAACTTCTTAAAAAGATTAGATTATTGTTAATCAACAAATTCAAGAGAGCTTTAATTATAATCCAAATAACGGAGCTGGATAAATAAGGTAGATGAGTTATTCCTTGCCTTATATATCGACTTATGATCCGGCAACTACAAGTGGAGGATCATTAGATCCACTAGGTGTTTACCTAATTGCAGATAGGCTTGCAACAAAGCTTGTTCCCGGTGTAAGGGAACGCATGTCTCAGCCTCGCTATTTAACGGCAATGGTTGTTGGTGCACATATTTGCTCACCCTTCCGAGATGAGTATGCTGTCGATGGGTTCACCCCTGCATATCAAGTTTATGAATGGCATATCGTGGAGGGATTGATCAGTATGTTCATGCGGAACGATCCCAGTCAAATCCAAGGGTTACCTGGAATTCAAAAAGGTAAGGAAGCATTTCAAAATAATTTACCGCTGAGGCCCGATCGCTACTTAAAGACACCGAACGTTTTCGGTTTTCATGGAGTTTATAGAACCTTATCCACCGAATTAAAAGTGGTTTCTGATGATTACCTAATACAGGAAACTGGGCATGAACTGTTACAAACCTGGCAGAAAGAGCAAAAATTGATGGGTGTTTATACTGGTAATGGATCATGGAATCGAATGGTAAGTTTGTTTAGAGAAGCCATTATTGGTGGTCTAAGCAAAGGCGAAGTGGCAAGAGCGTGGGCATGGAATGTACACGAAGAGTTCGCCACGTATTTAAGACCCAATGCTGTAGGACGGCGTGAAGCGAAACTTATTTATGCTGCCATGCGGTCGGAGAATCGACCGTTGCGCAGTGAAATTGTTAACTTCCTTTTGTCAGAAGCCGGTCAAAACGCCTGGAAAAATGAACGTTCGGAGCGCATCTACATGGCAAAACTGAAGGATGAAGCGAATACAGAATTAAGCCAGCTAATTGATGTGATTAATGCTTACGAAAGATTTGCAAGGTATTTCCAGGATGCTTTTAACTGCTGTTTACATCAAATGTCTGCGAGCGGGAAAGCCACGTACAGCGAGCTGGCAGATTTGGAAGGTGTAATTAAAGCCTGTAATGAAATACCTTTTTTATTTAGTGATATAGAACAAGGGCTAAGCCAACACAATATGCAACATGATTTTTTACGCTTATTTTCTGAATTTCAGCAAAAAATGACTCCATCTGAATGGGTAATGAGAATGTGGCAGCACCACTGCAAAATTCAAAAGTCAAAAGGAAGGTTTGGAAAAAGTAACTGGTTTGAGCGATACGATGATGGCTCATTCAGAATTAACCCGAGCAATACCATTGGAAAACCAATAGAATTAAGCAATGAATATGTACATGGCTACCGCACACAGCCCTTATGGTCTTTCTTAGTAAACCTAAAGAAGGTAAAAGATGGCTAGCAGTGGATCACATGTAGATAGATTATTGAATTACTGGACTCCACCAGCCGGGGCTGGAGATCCTATTGGGTGTGTTACCACTTCCTTTACTTTCGATAGTGAATTCTTTGAGGAGGAATGTTTATCACGCTTTCTACAAATGGACACGGACCCAAAAGAAGATGGGCCATTATATTTAATTGAAAGAGAAGAAAAATTAGCCCAAATAGAGGGAATTGCAGTTATTGTTGATCAAGCACATTGCAGGGGTAAACGGTCTATACGCTGGGACTTGATAGGTTTTCGTTCCCCGTGTTTGCTTCATGCAAAAATAAGCCTGCTGGTTTGGCCAAATCACATTCGAATCATAATTGCATCAGGAAATTTAACAGGTAGCGGATACCGTTATAACAGGGAGATTTTTAGTATTTTTGACTTCAATGAAAAAGAAGGGACCGATGGCAAAGCGCTAAGCGAATGCACCTTGTTCTTTAACAATATATTAAAAAATCTTAAGAATAATAATCCTGCAGTGGTTAGAGCAAAAAATGTTCTGAGGCGAACTGAAGAGCTGGCTAAACAATGGGGCAAACAAAAATTACCGCGAGGAATTGATAGAAAGGTGTTATTTACTGGCCAGGAATATTCCCATTTGTTGACTCAGTTAAACAAAGAGCTTAGAGGAAAAAGGACCAAGGCTGGTAATGCATACATAGTAAGCCCTTTCTATGTGGCGCCAGGGGATCCAAATCCAGCTATTAAAGAATTGAAAAAGCTGTTTGTTCGCAATCAGAATGGATCCCTTAGTTGGTATGGAAGGGTTGAAGAAGAAAAAGATGATGTTGAGAAGCTTTTTTATGGGCCCTCATCTCTCATGGAAGTGGCTGAGTCCGTTGGGTTTAGTAAGGTGAATTTCTATGGAATAAAGGAGAACGAGACAGATGAAAATAATAATATCGTTCATCGCCCGCTCCATATGAAATCAATTTGGTTGGATTGCGATGACCACGTGTTCTATTTAATCGGCTCAAGCAATTTTACCACAAATGGTTTGGGCATTTCCAGGAGGAGTAACTATGAAGCAAATGTCCTTTACATTGTGCAGAAGTCGTCTCAGCGGAAAATATATAATGGTATCCAAGGTAGTTTTCCAGAAAGTTTCCCTTTAGGTAAAAAATTTAAATTTTTTGACAAATTTCAAGATGAAGACCAGCGTGATTCGGAACAATCTAATATTTTACCTATGTTCTTCGAAGATGCTGTTTATACTCAAAAAAATGGGCAGCCCCATTTAAAACTGTCTTTTGATCTTAATGAAGATTGTACAGAAACATGGAAAGTGGTTGACGAAGGCAATATAGTGTTATATACCACAGATAAATGGCTGGATGACAATCGACCGAGGCAAGTTCAAAGGGAGTGGCGCCATACATACATTCCGAGTGAGTTAAAAGTTGTGCTCAAAGATGGTTTGGAAGGCAGATGGCCTGTTGTAGCCCTTGATGCTTCATCACTTCCACCACCTGATGAACTAAAAGAACTGGATCTTGAAATACTGATTCGGATTCTAGCTACAAATAGGCCCCTTCATCATGCTTTAAGAAAATGGATGAGAAAAACTGATCAAGGCGCTGAGGTACATCCCAAAGAATATTTAAATCCTCATGATAAAGTTGATGTGTCAGGTTTTCTGCTGCGTAGAACAAGAAGAATATCTTACGCCTTTTCAATACTTAAAGCCCAATTACAAAAGCCATGTTATACCAAATCAGCATTGCACTGGAGACTCAAAGGGCCTATCGGAGTTATTACTTTTGCAAAGGCAATTCTTAAGGAAGCACACACGGAGGATGAAAAGCTGTTTCTTTTAGCGGAGCTGTGTTTGGAGCTGTCAGAGATTAGAGCAGCTTCTGGTCAGGGATGCATCAATAAAGATGTTATATATAAAGAGATCAGATCGGTAATCCACCAATTAAGAGCCAAATCAAAAACTTTCAGAACCAGCAATAAAATGATTAGTAAATATGTAAAAAGTGCAATTTCGAAAGCGGTAAAGAGTGTACCAGCACAGATTTAATCAACAAATAAATCTGCATGTTAAGGAGCACATCAGCGCCGAAGAGGCTAAGCGCCAAACAGTCACAGCCAAAGGACTATTAAAAAGACTGGATACCATGCCTGGACAAATTTTGGCCGATGAAGTTGGTATGGGAAAAACATTTGTAGCATTAGCGGTTGCTGTATCAATAGCCCTTAATAATAGAGGCAAACTTCCCATTGTGATTATGGTCCCTTCTAATATCACAGAAAAGTGGAAACTTGACTTAAATCGCTTTAAGCATTATTGTCTACCTGAATCTCTTAGGGACAGGGTGAATTGTGGGGTCGCTAAAAATGCTGTTCAGTTTTTGAAATATTTGGATGATCCCCCAGAGCGGAAAAAGCAAATTATCTTACTTACCCATGGATCATTATCGCGATCCCTAACAGATGGCTGGGTTAAGCTTGCAATTATTCAGAGGGCCTTATACCGGCGTCGAAATTTACTTACTCTAAAAAAGGCTTTGAAAAAAGTGATGGGTTCCCTGCTCTATATGGGGTGGGCTGAAAACATTGATCCGGATATCTGGAATAAACTTTTAAATAATCGCCCAGAAAATTGGTTAACAATTCTGCAAAGATCGGGAATAGATCCCGAAAATGATAACAATCCGGATACAGATGACGACCCGGTGCCTGAGGCTGTCATAGATGTTCTTTATCAGAAAATGAATAGCAGTGAATTTGATGATGTAATTAAAACATTCAATCAAATTCCATTGAGGCGGTCAAAATATTTTGATAATAGAATTAGGTCTGCAAGAAAGTTATTAAACGAACAAGCCAAAGAGGTATGGAAGATATGTGCTAAGGAAATCCCCTATAAGTTACCTCTGCTTATATTGGATGAAGCGCATCATGTGAAAAATGCCCGGACAAGATTAGCGTCTCTTTTTATATCTGAGAAATCGAAATCTGATACCGTAGAAGTTTCTCAAGGTCAGCTCGCTGGTGTTTTTGAACGGATGCTTTTTTTAACTGCCACTCCCTTTCAGCTGGGCCATTACGAGTTGTGCGAAATTTTAGATAGATTTAAAGGCATTAATTGGAAGGGTGGAAATGCACCACCGGTAGGGTTAGAAAACTACGCTAAACGCCTCGATAGGTTGCGAAATACCTTAGATGATTTTCAGCTGCAGTCTTCAAGACTAGATCAGGTTTGGGGTAATTTGGGAATTAAAGATAAGTTTATAGATGAGCACTTCATCAATGATGAAAATTACTGGTGGAATAATTTACAAGAGGCCCATAATACAACATTAAATCAAAAGTCAGTTATAGATATGGTTCGTAGTTGCCAAGCGATTATGAAGAAAACTGAAAAATTGCTGAAAAGGTTCGTTGTACGCCACATCAATCCAAAACAATTTCCCTATAAAAACTCACCTGTTGATAGAAGAAAAAGATGGAATGGAAACCAAATCCTTATGGAAAGGCAAGCTGACAATGAAGAAACCCCTCAGGGCCTATCAATAGAAGGACCGGCACTTCTTCCTTTTCTTCTTGCTGCCAGACATTCCATACGGGAAAAAAACAAAAGGCCGGTGTTTGCTGAAGGGCTTGCATCGAGTTATGAAGCTTTTTTAAAAACGAGAGAGGCGAATTTAAGTGAACTTGTTGATGAAGATGATGAAGCAATGGGTCAAATCGCCCATAGAGAAGACTGGTACATTGATAACCTTTTTAATTATGTTTCTACCAAATCCTCTGATAAATCCAATCATCCCAAAATTAAAGCAACGGTACAAAGGGTAATGAATTTGTGGGAGCAAGGCGAAAAAGTTCTCGTTTTCTGCCATTATATTCAAACCGGCAAAGCTTTACGCAATTACATTTCACAGGAGATGGAAAATAGGATTATTCAATTGGGATCGAGAAAGATGAAATGTCCTAGAAACGAGGTAATTGAACGACTAAATAAAATCGGAGAACGTTTCTATAAGGATAGTTCTTTGAAAAATACTTTTTACCATAAGATGAAAATCATTTTAGACAGGTACGGTGAAATAAATAAAGAGCAGCGAATATTGATTAAAGACGCAGTATTTCGCTACTTAAGAACTCCATCATTTCTGGTAAGGTACTTTCCATTAACTCAAGCAAGATTCACGGAACAGACAATGAAAAAAGCGCTTCGTACAATTGGAACTGGAGATGAATCTTTAGAGGGATTAATAGAGCGATTTGTTCATTTTCAGGCACGAAAATGTAATTATGAAGATAGAAAATCCTACCTTGAAGCCCTTGATAGTGTACAGTCTGGTTATATTTTAGGAGAAGATTTGGATGCTGAAGAAGGTGAAGAAAGTAAGGTCAAAATCGTACCCAATGTTAGGTTGGTGAACGGTTCCACAAAACAACAGGCAAGACAGACCCTTATGCTTACTTTCAATACTCCATTTTTTCCTGAAGTGATGATAGCAAGCAGCGTTATGGCTGAAGGTGTAGACTTGCATTTAAATTGCCGATACATTATTCACCATGATCTGTGCTGGAATCCATCAACTTTGGAACAGAGAACGGGACGTATTGATCGTATTGGCTGCAAGGGACAAACATTAGGCAAACCTGTATGTGTCTATATTCCTTACATTGAGGAAACGCAAGATGAAAAAATGTATCGCGTTGTGATGGATAGAGAACGTTGGTTTAAAGTAGTAATGGGCGAGAAGTTCAAGGTAGATGTTTCCGCCGCCGATAAAATTGCGGACAGGATTCCTTTACCTGAGGCAGTGGTTAAGTCCCTGGCTTTCGATTTGTCAGTTTATAAGGATACAGGAATCAAATAAATCTCAAATTTTTGCTGAACTTACAGGGAATAATAAAAGTAATGAAAATCTGGAGTTTCCTGAGCTTGCTGAGCAATTTCTGAAAGCGGAACATGACTGGGCTAAGAGTACCTATGATCTCTACAGCCTAGTACTGCGTAAGCATTTAAATGGTGAACCACTCCCTGCTAATCCTACGAGCCGTGCTATACACATCAGGCACATCAATGCCTGCTGGAACTGGGGACTAAAGAATCACCTGATTGATACAGCGTATAAGATCCCTGGTGATACTAAAGGTGAATCTCGTATGAGAACCTATACTGATGAGGAACTAAAACTGATGTTTGCTGAAATAACTGATGCATCATTTAATGCATTCGTTCGATTCGCTTACTACACTGGTGCCAGGAGTGGCGAAATACGCCGTTTATCAAGGGAAAACGTTTTAGATAAGTCTTTAATCGTTAAAGGGAAAACAGGACGGAGAATGGTCAAATTAAACGCTCAGGCACAAGAGATAATTAAGAATCAAGACCAACTTTGGTCTTACAGGAAGGACTTCGTATCGCATAAATTTAAAAAGGAAGTTCGCAGGCTTGGAATTAAGAATGCCCGTTTCCATGATTTACGTAGAACCTTTGGGTTAAATCTGATTAAGCAGGGAATGTCTATTTATAAAGTAAGTAAACTACTGGGTCATTCATCTGTAAGAACTACAGAACAGCACTATGCCCCGCTGCTGACTGTTGAGATTGAGGATTTCACACTATAAACAAAAAAACCCCGCTACTGCGGGGCTCTTGCTTAAGATTCTTTAAATAAAGCCTTGGTTAGTTTTTCCTTAACATATTGTTTTGTTTCACTATCTCCGTAAATATCCAGACGAGCATATAAA
>Ga0066838_10000626_pt1 | contig 12267 bp, 13 predicted proteins | sample ETNtaG_26_FD_66727 | JGI IMG/M metagenome (GOLD analysis project Ga0066838, IMG submission 66727) | Marine microbial and viral communities from oxygen minimum zone, Eastern Pacific Ocean - ETNP201302SV89 | ecosystem: Environmental > Aquatic > Marine > Oceanic | place: Pacific Ocean: Eastern...
CAGAAAGTTTTACCTTTCTGGACTTGCGATTTTCTCTCCTTTAGTTTTCAAGTTTCCAGACTTTTAATATCGTAGATAAATAGATCAACCATTAACACAATATTCGGTTTTTAATTTCTTTTATATTATTCAAAGTGTTTAAGGAGGGGCCATGACCAAACAGGATATCATTAATCAGGTTTGCAACCGTGCGGATTTATCAAGATCAAAAGCGGAAGAAGCAGTCGAAACCGTTATTGATTTGATCAAAGATGCTTTGGGGCAGGGAGAGGCGGTAATTTTACGCAGATTTGGCACATTTCAAGTGCGAGCCAAATCGAAGCGTATGGGCCGAAACCCAAAAACCGGCGAAGAGGCTGAAATTTCAGCTCGTAAGGTCGTTCGGTTTAAGTCTGGAAAACATTTTAAGCAAGCTGTTAATTATGAGGATGGGGAATAGACCCTCCTGACCTACCTAAAACTATTGCTTTAGCAGATTAGCCTCTCGATTGAGAGGTCAGAGGCTAGAGGATAAGCATGGCATCGCCATAGCTGAAAAATCGGTATTTTTGCTGTATGGCCTCCCTATATGCCTCTTTGATTAGCTTCTCCCCGGCAAAGGCACACACTAACAGATATAAAGTCGATTTTGGCAGGTGAAAATTGGTCAGCATATGGCTGACAACCTTAAATTTTTGCCCCGGATAGATAAATCTGTCAGTCCACCCTGATGCACCCCCCAGTTTTGGCACACTCAAGTCTACAGACTCCAGTACACGAGTGGCTGTCGAACCGACGGCTAAAATATCCTTTGCGTCTCTCCAGGCACCCTTCAAAGCCTTCAGAGTGTCTTCAGGGATGTGAAATTGTTCTGCCTGCATCTTATGTTCAAGGACATTTTCCGATCTTATTGGCTGAAATGTGCCGACACCAACATGCAGGGTCAAATAGGCCGTGTTGATGCCATTATTTTTAAGTGATGCCAGAGTATGGGGCGTGAAATGTAAACCTGCTGTTGGAGCAGCTATGGCACCGGGGTGGCAGGCGAATACAGTTTGGTACCTTTTCCGATCCATATCAGATAGACCATCATCCGCTTTTATATTTCTTTTGATATAAGGCGGCAGAGGCATTTTTGCTATTCGGTTTAAAATGGTTTTAAGATCCCCTGTGTATATTAGCTCAATAACAGCCTTGTCATCGTTGCGTCCTTCCAGAGTGGCCTTCAATACCCCATTACCAAACTCCATTTCTGTGCCTGGCTTTAATTTTGCCAGACCTTTGATTAAGGCTTCCCAATGGTTATCATTAAGTTCCTTTACGAGAAGGACCTCAATAGGACGTCCGCTTTTAACCAAGTGACCATTCAGTTTAGACGGAACTACTTCTGTGTCGTTGAAGACCATTAATGACTTGGCGGGAATGTAATCTGGAAGATTGGCAAACACTTCATGTTTTATAGATCCGGATTTTCTATCAAGGACCAGAAGTCTGGATTGGTCGCGGGTCGCCAAGGGTTTTTGCGCGATCAATGCTTCTGGGAGTTCAAAGTCATAGTCTGCTAATTTGAGGGGAAGTTTCATTCGGGTTTATTGGGGTGTGTTTTTAGCTGCTGCAAGCCCTCAGCTTATTGCATGTAAGTTATTGATAAACAAGATTTTTTTTGCATCCATCGGGTCGCTAGGTTTTTAGCCTATGTTAGGTTGCCTGATTATACACCGGGAAGGGGGATCTGGAAAGCAACTAGGCAAATGAATCCTTATTTTTCAATATATTTGGTATTTTTCTTGTTATGAAATTAGCGGTGTTATCTTATTGACCCTTTGTTAGTTTTATATTATTCTTTGGGCGTTTATAAACGCTTCTATCAAAAAGAACTTGTTTGGAGGAGATAATGGGGAAAACCTTGAAAATAATGAGCTTGATTCTTTTGTCTGTTGCAATTGTGATGGGCGGCGCGGGCGATGCAGACGCTAAAAAGAAGAAGAAAAAGAAGATTCCCAAGAAACCATCATATGTTGGCGCGGTCAAGTGTAACGGAAGTTGCCACGATGCCTATTATCAGGCTTGGGTGAAATCTCCTCATGGCGGTACTTTTAATCTCCTCAAACCAGGCGAACGGGCGGAAGAGAAAAAACGGGTGGATCTTGATCCTGAAAAGGACTATACAACGACCCCATCATGCCTGCGCTGTCATACCACAGGATATAAGCAGAGAGGCGGATTCAAGCCCGCAGGCTCGAAGAATAAGAAGGGTAAAGACACCAGCAGTACCATTGATCCGGAAGAGCCGAATAAAGAGCAGGTTGGCTGTGAGATGTGTCACTCCGTTGCCGGTGGAGCACAGATGCGTGTGGTTATGAAAAACACCAAAGGTGACTTCAAAAAGGCTGATATTGAGAAATATGGTCAGCGCTGGGACTATTCAAATGTATGTACCCGGTGTCATACGCACCCCAACACACCATTTCAACCAGAGGTGCATGACAAGTATAAGTTCAATTTTGAAGAAAGAAAGAAAAAGGTCCATCCTATTGCCGAATACTGGAACGAAGACAATATGGACCAGAAACTTGAAAAAGCAGAAGACCGGGCTAAGGAAGTTTCTCAGTCTGAAAAAACACCTTTGGTTATCGAGGATTTCAAGGTTAAAAAGGGTAAGCTGAAGTTCAAAAAAGGAACCAAGCCTTATAACAAGAAAACGAAATCCTTTAATTACCAAAAGTGATTTTTTTTCATGATAATACAGGAAGCTCGTCCCACAGGGGGCGGGCTTCTTTTTTTTATTTAAGACAACTTTGTCGCCTACCGTTAAGAATCAGATGAGCAAAGATCAGTTTGTGAAAAAGATAGTTTGTATCGGCGCTGGCTACGTTGGTGGGCCTACTATGGCTGTCATCGCGAACAAATGGCCGGACTACAAAGTCACCGTTGTCGATATTTCTCAGGATCGCATTGACGCCTGGAATTCGGACACCTTGCCTATTTTTGAGCCGGGCCTGAAAGATCGGGTCGAGAAAGTCAGAGGTAAAAACCTGTTTTTTTCTACCGATATTGATAGAGAGATCGCGGATGGGGATATCATTTTTGTATCCGTTAACACCCCGACCAAGACTTTCGGTGAAGGCGCTGGAAAAGCCGTTGATTTGCAGTTTATAGAGCAGACAGCGCGGCGTATCAAAAAGAATTCCACATCCTCCAAAATTGTAATAGAAAAAAGTACACTGCCAGTCCGTGCGGCGGAAACGATAGCCTCTATTCTGCACTCAGGAGAGAGCTCTGTCAGGTTCGACATATTATCCAATCCTGAATTTATGGCAGAAGGCACTGCCATTCAGGATATGGAAAATCCAGATCGCATCCTGATTGGGTCTCATGACACGCCAGAAGGGGACGTTGCCCGTGATGAATTAGTAAAGATTTATGAGAACTGGGTACCAAGGGAAAAAATCATTACGACGAAGCTGTGGAGTAGTGAGTTGTCCAAGCTTGTTGCCAATGCCTTTCTGGCCCAGCGTATTTCATCCATCAACAGTATTGCCGCTATTTGTGAGGCGACAGAAGCCGAGGTCACTGAAGTGGCAGATGCGGTAGGGAGAGATTCCAGAATAGGCACCAAGTTTCTTAAAGCCGGTGTCGGATTTGGTGGATCTTGCTTTCGCAAAGACATTCTCAATCTTGTTTATTTGTGTGAGCACTACAAGTTGGACGATATAGCGCAATTCTGGAATTCGGTGATAGAGATAAATGATAATCAGATGGAACGGTTCGTGAATCGTATTCTGGAAACCATGTTTCGTACCCTGGTCGGTAAGAAAATCGCCGTGTTAGGATTCGCATTCAAACCGGATACCGGGGATACACGGGACGCTCCGGCGATTTATATCTGTAAACGATTGCTGGAAGAGAAAGCGCTACTAAGTATCACTGATCCGCATGCGATTACCAACGCCCGAAAAGATCTTGCGGGAATCGATGAGAGGGCAGAGTTTACCGAAGACCCTTACGAAGCCGCCAAAGGCGCCCATGCAGTGGCTTTACTCACCGAATGGAAAGAGTATCAGGAACTGGATTATCAGAAAATTTTTGACAACATGTTAAAACCCGCCTTCATATTCGACGGAAGAAATCACCTCGATCAAAAAAAACTCTTCGAAATCGGATTCAACGTCTACCCTGTAGGCAAACCCGCCCTGACGCACATTTAATTTTTTCCATTTAGCAGTTTACTCACTGCCCGCTGGTTTGTGGCAGAAAACGCAGTTGTCCATGGGGCGGTGCGGCATGATGGGGGTGCTTTCTGCTTCTTTGATGTGGCATTCGAGGCAGGCCTGGGCTGGGGGTGGGCCTTTATGGGCTTCGCTTATGGGTAATCCGGGGGCGGCATCAAAAAATTCATTCACGACGAATATGATCACCACGACACCTATCACTGCCATAAAACGAAAAAAATTGATCTGTCCTTTGATAGATTTCTTGGCCATATTCGATTAGTAAAGGGGGTCAGGAGGCAGCGATGGCGATCGCTTCGATTTCCACCTTGGCTCCTTTAGGCAGAGCGGCTACCTGGACGCAGGCTCGTGCGGGTTTGTTTCCTGAAAAATATTTTTCGTATATATGATTCATGCGGGTAAAGTGACTGAGGTCCGTGAGGTAAACGGTTGTCTTGATCACGTTATCCAGACTCAGTCCATCGGCTGTGAGGATCGCGGAAATATTCTCGATGGTCCGTTCTGTTTCCTGCTCGATCTCTCCGGAAAGAAATTCACCCGATTGCGGGTCCAGCGCAATTTGACCCGATGTGTACAGGAAGTCGCCTACGCGAACAGCTTGGGAATAGGGACCAATCGCGGCGGGTGCCTGGTCTGTTTGTATGACTCGCTTTTTCATAATTCAGTGTCCATGATATTAGCCATATTTTTTATGAATGGATAGGATTTCAATTCGCGCCCGGTATATGAAAGGATGAGCCTGTGAGCCAGTCGTTCGATTTCAATTTCTGCGTTCTTGGGAAATTTTAACCGGCTGGCGTGTTTGACATCCATCGTCTTTAGTTTTTTTAAATATTTTAGAGTACCCGCATGGAAACGCATTTCCGGCTGGGCTTTGAATGAGCAAGGTTCACACACGATACCCCGGCGCTCAAAGCTGAATCCGATTCTATCTGTCCCTGGCGATCCTTTGCATATCGAGCAATAGCTTAATTGAGGTGTGTATCCTGTAAGAACGATCAACCTCATTTCGAAGAGTCTGCTTAGGGTTTCAAGGCCGTCTCTGGATTCCAACGCGAGTAAACTTTCCAGTAGTAGCTGATAAGCATGTGGGTCAGGGTGTGCCTCCGGGATCATTGTATCGATCAGCTCGTTAAAATAAACTCCCGTATAGATTTTTCGCAAATCATCGCGAATGGGTTGGAACGAGTGGATGATATCTGAATGGTTGAGTCGATACAAGGTCTGGTTTTCTTTTCCAAAATAAATAAGCCGTATATGAGACATGGGTTCCAACGCCGCGCCAAATCTGTTTTTCATCTTCCGGGCGGCTTTGGCGACGCATTTGACTTTGCCATAATGGGAAGTCAGGAAGGTCACCAGTTTGTCTGTTTCTGACAAATTGATGCTTCGTAAAACGATGGCTTCGGTATTAAATAATGGCATTAGATTTTGATTCGAGGTCGAGTAAGAATTGTTTCAGGTGAATTCCGCCAGTATACCCGCCCATGTCTCCGTTTTGGCGGATCACTCTATGGCAGGGAATGATCACGGGAACTGGGTTTCTTCCATTTGCATTACCAGCGGCGCGGCAGGCTTTGGGATTACCAATTGCGGTGGCGAGCCACTGATAGCTTCTGGTATTACCAAAAGGTATAGCGGTTAATTTTCTCCAGACACTTTGTTGAAAATGAGTTCCCTGACGGAGGTCCGGTTTGAATGAAAACTTTTTCAATTTTCCGCTGAAATACTGATGAAACTCATTTTCTATCGCCATCAACTGGGTACTTTGTTTTTGTGGACGTGGGTGTACCTTTTTCAATAGTTCAACGAAATCCGATTCTCTGGAAACAGACAGCACGACACGACAAATTCCAGTAGGTGAAACAGCAACCCCTGTTTTCCCCAAGGGGGTCTTGAATATAGAGTATTTCAGAGTGTTGGTTGGCGAGGACATCGGTATGAATTGTACGAAATTGCTAATAACTGAAGACGTTTTAATCTTTGGCCATTATAACGTTAAATTATTTGACGTGCTAATTGAAGAAGATGTTTCAAAGAATTTTCGATGGTGATTGCTTTTGTTTGTTTGGCCTTCACAGCAGAAATCAGGTCATTGTGAATGCTTCCATCATGGGCGGTAACGGCCGTGCCCGTAAGCAAGTTGAAATGGTCGTCGGATGATCCTATCGATGCGAGTCCGAGGCCAAGCGAGTAGTTTTTCTGATAGCCATGACCGGATGAAATATCTTCTATACCATCGACCAGCCCAATAAGGTTTTCCTTTACCCATTTGATGGGTGCGCCAAAAGGGTATGGCCGCTCTTTTTCAGGATGTGCGACGATAGAAATACCACCGAACGATTCAATCCGGGGAATAACATCAAGCATCGAGACGAACTGGTAATCAAACTCAGAAAACTGGAGCGAAATGTCGTTTATATTTTCGGGAGAAAAATAGTCCTGGTCCATAATGAGAACCAGATGTCCCTCTAGAGTACTTATCTCGAATGCCGGGTATATCTGAACAGGTTCGTAAGGGTAATCCCATTCATTTATGCATCGCACTTGTTCCTGCAAAGAACCTATAATCGAATCGATTAAATATTTACTGGGAAGAAGATGCTCGGTAATGACAACGTAGTCCAGTCCCAAAAGAGAGGATCTTTGCAGAATATTCTGAATAGAGTCGAGTCCGTCAGAAAATGTGGAATGGCAATGTGTTTCACCCAGGATCAGTTTGGGCTGTTCTTTTTTCAGACGGGAAATATTTTTACGAATTCTGGAATCCAGAAAAAATCTACCCATGATATCTGCGAAAGGCTTAGCCAGTTGGCGTTTTTTGAAAGCCCAGGGTTGCATATCGTTGTATGGGAAAAACTGGAGCTGATGTTCCTTGAGAAATTTGCGTGTTGTGACTCTGTTCATACAAATTTTAATTTAAGAAAAGTGAGCCTATTTAATGTTCTTTTCGGTTTTATCTGTGGATTCCTGAATGGAACTATAAACTGGCAGGTTTTTGATAGTTTAGCACACTATTAGCGAGTTACTCTGACAATATATTGATAAATATTGAGTTAAGCCCGCTATCGAGTGGAGTTATCGCCCGAAAAGCTGTGGGATGAACAGGCTCAGTATTGGAAAATAGGTGATAAAAAACAAAGCTATAAGGCGCAGGCCGAGAAAGGGAAGGACCGCACGGTACAAGGTCACTACCGGCTCTGAAAACCGGGAGCTGGAGATAAACAGGTTGATTCCTACCGGAGGGGTTGAATAGCCAATTTCCAGGTTGGTCAGAAAAATAATACCCAGATGCACCATATCCACGCCATAACTCTGAGCAATGGGCACGACCAATGGAACTACCACTATTATCGCAGAGAAGATGTCCATCATGCATCCCACCGCCAGTAGAAAAATATTTAGCAGGATTAAAAATGTAATCTTGTCATCTATATGTTGCTTCATGACATCCAGAATTTGCATCGGTACCTGCTCGTCGATCAGGTAATTGGTGAACCCCATTGCCGTGCCAAGGATGATCAGAATAGCTCCCACCAGAACCATACTTTCCTTCATGAGGCAGGGGATGTCATGGACAGGGTGAAGATCTTTGTTGACCCATATGGCGATCACTAAGACGTAGATCACCGTCACCGCCGCCGCTTCGGTGACTGTAAATATTCCACTATATATTCCAATGAGTATGATGAAAGGGAGAGGAATGTCCCAAGCGGCCTGACGAATTGCTGACAGGGCGTCTTTCCCATCAAAAGAATGCAAGCTGATATTAAATGTTCGACTCTTGCTGATGCTGTAAAGGGTGAGTAAAAAAATCATCAACAGTCCGGGGATAATCCCCGCCAGAAAGAGGCGGTCTATATTTACCTGAGCTATCAAGGCGTAAAGTATCAGAGGAAGGGAGGGGGGAAAGAGAAGACCAAGGCTTCCCGAAGACGTCATGAGTCCAAGCGAGAAATCTTTGGAATACATTTCCTTTAGCATGAGAGGGTAGAGAAGTCCTCCCAGAGCAATGATGGTAACGCCAGATGCCCCGGTGAATGCGGTAAAAAAAGCGCAGGCAACGAGCACGACGAGGGGCACTCCGCCGGGAACTCCTCCTAGAATCGCTTGTGAAAGTCGTGCTAACCGTTCCGGAGTTTTTCCGTTTGCCAGGATGAAGCCCGCGAAGGTGAACAGAGGAATTGCAATTAGTGTGGGGTTTCCCGCTATCCTGTACAGTTCGATGAAAATGGCGGCGGGATCAATATCAGCAGTATGAAATGATATGAGGGCCGCCAGCCCGATCACCGCAAAGAGAGGAGTACCAAGGAATGCCAGAAAGAAGATCGACGCGACGATTAGCAGGGTCATTGAGATTGTCTCCCTGAGGAGAGCAGGTCATCAATGGCGCTTAAAATAAACCGGATCGTGAGTAACCCAAAGCTGTATGGAAGGACGACCTGGAAAATCCACACAGGTAGATTGAGGAAGAGAATGGATTCTGCTTCTCGCTCATATGCAACAAAGCTCCATGCCGCCTGGGCCAGAAATAGACTTATGACAGCCGCACATAACTTGGTGAATATTCCAATCGGTCGATGCCAGGATGCTGGCAAAATATTGGGTAGAAAGTCGATGGCAATATGACGATTTTCTCGCGCCGCCAGAGAGGCACCCACAAACCCGACCCAAAGAACCATTTGACGTAAGAAAATATCCCCCCAGAGAAGACTTTCGCTGAAAAAGTTTCTAAGTATCACCTGCCCAAAGGAAAGAATTATCATGAGCGAAAGAATCAGCGTGATAAACCCTGATTCCAGTTTTGCCAGGTAATCGTCAATCAGTTTAATAAATCGCACGTTAGTAAGGAGGGGAAGCAGATTAGTTAACGGATGGATATTGGACCAACAAGGCTTTGCCCGGTTGGACACTTAGCGAAAGAAGCATTCCGATAATAAATAACATAATAATGCCATTCCCAGATTGGTACAATATATAATGCAGGGCCGGATTTGATGAGGGAAAATCAGGTGATATGACCATTACCCTAATATAGGTAATTTTGATGCTGTTAATAAAAAATCAAAAATGTTGGTTGTTTGCGTTAGGCATTATATGGCTTGTAAATTGCTCGCTGGTAATAAGGGTTTCTGCTGAAGAATTAGCTAAGCCAGAAATGGTATTGTTTCCGGCAGGAGAGTTCCTTATGGGTAGCGGAGAAGAGGAAGGCAGACCCGATGAGCGTCCTCAACATAAAGTCCATCTGGACGCATTTTATATGGATCGATTTGAAGCCACTGGCAAGGACTTTGAGGAATATTTAGCGAACAACCCCAAACAGCACCCGACGATAACCGGGTGGTATGACCGGGAAGCAAGACCTGATATGAAGAATCGACCTGTTTTTGGTTTGACTTGGAAAAGGTGTAAAAATTATTGCGAGTGGAGAGGCAAACGTCTGGCTACCGAGGCAGAATGGGAAAGGGCGGCGGCAGGTTTGGAGGAGCGAAAATATCCTTGGGGGAATTCTCCGCCAGATTCTGAGCGAGCCAACTTCAATAAATGCTGCTTTGTTATGAAAGGTCTTGTTATAGATGATGTAGGGAGTCATCCATCAGGAGTTAGTTCAGATGGTATTCATGATCTTTCCGGGAACGTTGCTGAATGGGTCTATGATTGGTATGATAAAAATTATTATAAAAACAGTGAGTATAAGAACCCGAAAGGGCCCGGCAAGGGAATCAACCATACAATTCGAGGCGGAGCCTGGAACAGCCTTTCCGGTTATCTAAGATCTTCGGCACGGTTCGGCTATGATGAGGCCAAGGACTTTTACGGAATAGGATGTCGCTGTGCGATGTCAGCTGAGAAAATAACTAAATAGAAGATTAAACGGAGTCAGCGTTTTTATGAAAGATTTAAATAGTCAGATAGATTCGATGTTCAGAGAAAAAATATATTATGTCCTCGGGGAAAATGCTTCCCGCATAAAAAAGTACAATATTCGATACACCAAATTAAACCAAAAACATTCTCCTGAGCATTTGGATGTTTTATGCGGTTCTTTTGAAAAAGCCATAAAAGAAATTCCTCGACAACTTCTGAGAATTGAAAAATCATCGCGGTTGAAATATCTGGTGCCTTTGGACGAGGAGCGTCGTAGCGAGATATTAAAAATGCTGACGACGGATGTGGAAATGTTAATCGAGGAAGTAAACCGTGAAATACGTCCGATATTTAAGAATCAACAGCGAGAAGAAGAGCTTGATGATCGAATGAAAGCTACATTGAAGGAGGCAAAGCAGAAAATTGATGAGGAAACGAGAAAGATTGTTGAGTCTCTGGATGAAAAATTAAATTCCTCTCAGAAAATTCAGCCAGGAGACTTGGCGGAAATTTATAATCTGGATGAGTCTACTTTGATAGACTTGAAAGCAATTGAGCCTTTACAAACCATTCATGAAATTTTTGATAATATGACAGGAGGTCAGAATCCTAAGGTTGCGCTTGAAGGTATAAGGCAGGCTGTGTTGCTTTGTTCTAAATTTGGGACGCACATGAAAATTGATCCAAAGCACGCGAACTCGGTGGAGGCAAGGCGTTTTAGGAAAATGAGTATGATTACCGGGACGCTGGTATTAAAAGATTTGATCGATACCGTTTATGTGTTGGCACAACAGGTTAATTTGCCCGTTGAGAAACGTAATGACGATATTATCAATAAAATATTCGCTCGGCTCAAAGATTCGTTAGGCCAGTTTGATGGGGATGACAAGGTGTTGGAATACTTGATTCCGTTAACCCAAATGCTGGCTATTTCAGAAAAATGAAATTGAGATATAGCATGGGTGTGTTGAATGTTGTGCGTAGTTTTAAAATTCCTTTAGCATTTTTAATGGGGCTGTGTTTTTTCTGGTCATGCGCGGTCATACAAATGGGGCCGCGCATAGATTCCCTTGAAGAAAAAACTATTGAGGAAGGAGGTGGACCTGGGAAGATATTACTGGTTGATGTGGATGGCCCCATAAGCAATCGTCCTGGCAAAACTTTAACGGGGTTTCAAAGTAAGACGGGGATGGTTGACCGGATCCGTGAAATATTTAAAAAGGCGGAAAGGGATGGTGACATCAAAGCTATCCTGCTAAGAATTAATAGCCCGGGTGGAACGGTTACTTCCAGCGACATTATTTATCATGAAATAAAATCTTTTAAAGAGCGACACAAAATTAAAGTATATGTCTCTGTTGTGGATATCGCTGCTTCTGGAGGATATTATGTAGCTATGGCGGGGGATACAATCATGATGCATCCCACTTCGCTCACTGGAAGTATTGGTGTGTTGGCAATGAAGGTCAATGTGCAGGGGTTAATGGGGAAGGTGGGGGTTGAGTGGGAGATAATCAAGTCGGCTGAGAAAAAAGATTTTATGTCGCCTTTTCGTTCACTTTCAGCAGAAGAACGAAAATTATTTCAGGAAACTATAGACCGCTATTACGATCGTTTTGTTGATATAGTAACTTTGAATCGTCCTCAATTAGACAGGGAAGCCGTTAAAGTTTTAGCAGATGGTCGTATTTTTGATGCGGGTCAGGCTCTGGAGTCTCATCTAACAGATTCGATTGGATATCTTCAAGATACGGTTGAACTTATTAGGAGTGATTTAGGTCATTTTAATTTGCCGGTGGTAACTTACAGCCGTCCGGGTGATTACAAATCTAATATCTATTCATCGCAGGATGCACCGAATCAGATCAATTTGATCAACCTGGATATGGGATTGGACTTAAATCAGCTTTCCCCCCAATTCATGTATCTGTGGGGGCAATAGAAACGTATCAACTATTGGAAACATTAAAAATCCAGAGAGATGAGTTTGTAGTTGTCCTGAATGATATTAATTCTCCGTTGGATGCCGGGAAGCTGGCACAAAAGCTTCTGCAAAATGCATGGGAACTCATAGTTGTTGGTAAAAACAATCTTGCTATCACGCTGAGTATCGGTATTGCATTGTATCCAGGTGATGGTGATAACGCGCCTCTCTTATTGAAGCGTGCCGATGAAGTCCTCTATATGT
>Ga0066838_10000652_pt1 | contig 12042 bp, 9 predicted proteins | sample ETNtaG_26_FD_66727 | JGI IMG/M metagenome (GOLD analysis project Ga0066838, IMG submission 66727) | Marine microbial and viral communities from oxygen minimum zone, Eastern Pacific Ocean - ETNP201302SV89 | ecosystem: Environmental > Aquatic > Marine > Oceanic | place: Pacific Ocean: Eastern...
GCCATGGCGCCGGGTACCCGTTGGAGCAGCATCGAGAAGTCTTCGCCGCCCATGACCGGCGACGGGAGCGGCACGAACGACTGCGCTCCGAGGGTGGCCTCGCAGATCCCGGCGAATCGGGCGGCCTCGCCGGCATCGTTCACCGTGACCGGATAGCCCTCGACAAGGTCCACCTCGGCGGTGCAGTCGTGTGCGGCGGCGACCTGCGTGCAGACCCGTTCGACCGCCTCGCGTATCCGTCGACGGGTCTGCTCGGACACGCAACGGATGGTGCCCTCGAAGAAGGCAGTTTCGGGGATCACGTTGGTGGTCGTGCCGGCTTCGACGTGTGCCACGGTGACGAGTGCCGGATCGAAGGGGTCGATCTCGCGGGTCACTGCCGTCTGGATCGTCGTGATCATGGTGGCCATCGCCGGTACCGGGTCGGTGCAGAGGTAGGGCATCGAGGCGTGGCCGCCGCGGCCCCTGACCGTCACGTGCATCTCGTCGGTCGAGGCCATCAGGGGGCCGGGGCGACAGGCCGCCCACCCCACCGGGAGGTTCGGGGTGATGTGGATGGCGAAGGCCCGGTCGACACCGTCGAGGACGCCTTCGTCGAGCATGACGCCCGCGCCGCCCTTGCCTTCCTCGCCCGGCTGGAACATGAATCGCACCCGTCCGTGGATGTCGGAGCGTCGATCCGTGAGTAGTCGTGCAGCGCCGACGAGCATCGCCGTGTGGGCGTCGTGGCCGCAGGCGTGGGCGCGCCCATCGACCTGCGAGCAGAACGGTTCGCCGCTGTCCTCGGACATCGGAAGGGCGTCGGTGTCGGCACGCAGCAGGATCGTGGGTCCGTCCGATGCCCCATCCAGGTCGGCGACAACCGAGGTGAGGCCGATGCCCGTGCGGATCTCGAGCGGGAGGCCGTCGAGGGCGTCGAGGATTCGCTGCTGGGTTGCGGGGTTGTCGAGGCCGAGTTCGGGGTGCTGGTGCAGGTCGCGTCGCAACTCCAGTACGCCGTCGGCTACCGCTGAGGCGGTTGCCAGGAGGTCGTGCATGGCGACATCATGGCCGAGTCGGGGTGGGTTGTCGGAACCGGCCCGCCAGGGGCCACAATGCGGCCATGGCGCTCACCGACGATCAGATCCACGAGGCGCTCTCGTCGATCCTGGATCGACGAGATGCCGATGCTCCCGGAACCGTGCTCGGTGCCGGCAGCGACGACCTCGAGGTCGGCCTCCGGTACCTGGAGGCGCTCGTGGAGGGCGGTTGGATGGTGCCCACCTGGTCGGTCGAACACGGTGGCCGCGGCGCCACCGACGACGAGGCCAGGCGTATCTCCGCTGCGCTGGGCGAATACGAGTCGGCCGACCTGTACCCCTACGGCGTGGGGCTCAGCCTCGTGGGTCCGGTCCTCCGGGATCGAGGTACCTCCGAGCAGCAGGACCGCTGGCTGCGTCCGATCGCTGACGGCTCGGAGATCTGGTGTCAGATGTTCAGCGAGCCCGACGCCGGCTCCGACCTCGCCAACGCCGGTACGAAAGCGGTGCGTGACGGCGATGAGTGGATCCTCACGGGATCCAAGGTCTGGACTTCCAGGGGTGCCTATTCGAAGTGGGGCATGTGCCTCGCCCGCACCGACCCAGGGCAACCCAAGCACCGCGGGCTCACGATGTTCGCCGTCGACATGCACGATCCCGGGATCGAGGTCCGGCCGCTGGTGCAGGTGAACGGCGACCGCCACTTCACCGAGGTGTTCGTGTCGGAGGTCCGGGTACCCGACGCCCACCGGATCGGCGACCTCGGAGGGGGATGGGGCATCACGATCGAGACGCTCGCCCACGAACGGGAGTCGCTCGGAGGTCGGGTCTTCGGGGGTTCCGACGGAGAGGAAGGAGCGCTCCCCGGGTGGCTGGCCACATTGGCCGACTCCGGTCGTCTCGACGACCCCGTGGCGCGTGACAGCGCCATGCGGGCATTCGTCCTCGGCCGGGTCAACAGGCTCACCACCGTCCGTGCGGCGGCTGCGGCGCGGGGCGGCCGCCCCGGCCCGGAGGGATCCGGGACCAAGTTGCGCAGCGTCGCCGCCTTCAAGGCCAGGGCCTACCTGGTCAAGGACCTCTCCGGGGCGGCCGGGATGCTCGACGGGTCGTCGGGCCACCTGGCCTTCCTGACCGCACCGTCGATGTCGATCCGCGGCGGTACCGACGAGGTTCAGCGCAACATCGTGGGGGAGCGGGTGCTGGGCCTGCCGTCTGAGCCCCGGGTCGACAAGGATGTCCCGTACTCCGACCTGAAGAGGGGTCGCTGAGGACGGTCAGCCACCGCTTGCGGTGGAGACCGGCTGGTCCGGGTCACCCGACGCCTCGCGTGGAGGATCCGGTTGAACGTATTCGACGGTGATGGTTCCCCCACGGGCAGAAGTCAGCGTGGCCGTCGAGCCCTCGACGACAACCGAGACTTCACCGCTCAGGACCTCGAAAAGGGCGAACCAGTCGGCACGGTCGGCGCAGGCCATTTCGGTGATACCGATCGGGCCGATGTCGACGAGGTCGTCGCCGATGTCCAGGTCGCCGAAGAAGCCGTTGCAGCCGGCGTTTCCCGTGATCCGGCCATCGCTGCGAAAAGTCACCGACGCCTCGTGCGGACGGTCGGGTTCGACAGCGTCGACGCCGGTGAGGCCGACGACACGCCACTGGACGTCGATCAACGGGTCGATCCCACTGGTCGTGCCGGACGAGGAGCAGGTGGTGGCGAGCAACAGGACGGATAGGGCCAGGTGGCGCATCAGGGTCTCCAACGTAGGGGTCCACGGGTTCCGACGATGCGGACAACGGTCCCGGTTCCCGCCTGGGGCATGATTTCTCCATGCGTGCCGTGGTGATCGAGTCGTACGGCGGACCGGAGGTGTTGGCGATCCGCGAGGTGCCGGCGCCGGATCCCGGGCCCGGGGAGGTGCTCGTCGACGTGGTCGCCAGCGCCCTGAACCGTGCAGACCTGCTCCAGCGCCAGGGCCTCTACCCGGGGCCACCCATGGAGCACGAGGTTCCGGGCCTCGAGTTCGCCGGACGGGTCGTCGCCGTGGGAGGGGCGGTCGACCGGTGGTCGGTCGGTGACGAGGTCATGTCGATCACCAGCGGTGCAGCGCATGCAGAACAGGCCGTCGTCCATGCCGATCAGGCCATGGGCGTACCTGCCGGGATGCCCCTGGCGACCGCCGGCGCCCTGCCCGAGGTGTTCATCACCGCCTGGGACGCCCTGGTGTTGCAGGGGGGTCTCCAGCCGGGAGGGACGGCCCTCGTCCATGCCGGCGCCTCAGGGGTGGGCACCGCCGCCATACAACTCTGCCGGTCGATGGGCGCCGAGGTCGTAGTGACGGCATCGGGGGCCAAGTGCGCCGCCTGCGCCGATCTCGGGGCCTCGCTCGCAGTCGACTACACGTCCGACGACTGGCTGGCCGCCGTGGACGACCACACCGGTGGTCGGGGGGTCGACGTGGTCCTCGACGTGGTGGGCGGCGACTACCTGGACCGGAACGTCGATGCCCTGGCCGTGGGAGGCACGATCGTGCAGGTCGGGGCCATGGGCGGCGGCAGGGCCACGTTCGGGCTCGGCAAGTTGCTGCCGAAGCGGGCGACGATCGTGGGGACCGTGCTGAGGGCCCGCTCGCTCGACGAGAAGGTGGCGCTCAGTCGGGCCTTTGCCGACGAGATCGTTCCCCGCTTCGAGGACGGGACGCTGAGCGTGGTCGTGGATCGACGCTTCGACCTGGCCGAGATCGCTGCTGCACACCTCCACATGGAGGGCAATGCCAACGTCGGGAAGATCGCCCTCGACGTGCGGGCCGGTTGAGCCGGTAGGGCTTCAGCGCTGGTCGATCGGGACGACGTCCCGGGTGGCCTCGCCCGTGTAGAGCTGGCGGGGGCGGGCGATACGCGAGTTCTGGGTGAGCATCTCGTCCCAGTGGGCCAGCCATCCGGGGACGCGACCTATGGCGAACAGCACCGTGAACATGTCGACCGGGAAGCCCATCGACTGGTAGATGAGACCCGAATAGAAGTCGACGTTCGGGTAGAGCTTGCGGCTGACGAAGTAGTCGTCGGCCAGGGCCACCTCTTCGAGCTTGAGCGCCACGTCGAGTAGCGGGTTCTTGCCCGTCACCTCGAACACCCGGTGGGCGGTGTCCTTGAGGATCTGGGCCCGCGGGTCGTAGTTCTTGTAGACGCGGTGGCCGAAGCCCATGAGCCGTCGTTCGCCGGTCTTGACCTTGGCGACGAAGTCATCGACCTGGTCGTAGGAGACGATCTCCTCGAGCATCCGCAGGACGGCTTCGTTGGCGCCACCGTGACGGGGGCCGTAGAGGGCGCAGCATGCCGCCGAGACCGAGACATATGGGTCGGCGTGCGAGCTGCCGACCGTGCGGGCGGTCGTGGTCGAGCAGTTCTGGCTGTGGTCGGCGTGGAGCAGGAACAGCAGGTCGAGGGCCCTGCTCAGGACCGGGTCGACCTCGTAGCCGCCTTCGACCGGCCGGAACATCATGGTCAGGAAGTTCGTGGTGTAGTCGAGGTCCGGGTCGGGCTGGACATACGGGGTGCCGACGAGGCGACGGTAGGCGCTTGCTGCGAGCGTCGGCATCTTGGCGATGAGGCGGACCATCTGGGTGCGGCGGACGGTTGGATCCTCGACGTCCTTGCCCTCCGGGTAGAAGGTGGACAGTGCTGCGACGCTCGAGGCCAGGACTCCCATTGCGTGGGCGTCGTCCCGGAAGCCTTCGAGGATCCGCTTGTGGAAGTTCTCGTGGATCGATGACGATTCGGCGATCTCGTCTGCGAAGGCGTCGAGTTGGGGCCGGGTGGGGAGCTCTCCGAACAGCAGCAGGTGGGCGACCTCCAGGAAGTTGGCCTGCTCGGCTAGTTGTTCGATCGGGTGGCCGCGGTAGCGCAGGTAGCCGGCCTCGCCGTCGAGTTCGCAGATGGCGCTGGCTGCGCCGGAGGTGGCGCCGAAGGAGGGGTCGTGGAAGTACACGCCGGGGAGCAGGTTGGTCCACTCCCCGGAGTCGACTGTGCCGTCGATGATCGGGATATCGACGCTTGCACCGGTCCGGTTGTCGGTGAGGGTGATGCTCTCTTTCACAACTGGCGGCCTCTGGTCAGACAGGGACGGAATGGGCGTCTTCTTTGACGTTTCGACCCTATCGGACGTCGCTGGGTCCGAAACAGTCCGGCTACGGTCGAAAAACAGGGATTCTTCACGGCCAGCCTCGATTCACCCGATTTGCGCCGCTTCGAACCCCGCCGGCGCCGGGATGATCCGGGGCTGTCAGAGCGGCGTGTTGTCGTGGCGCCGTCGCGGGAGGTGCTCGCGCTTGCCGATCAGCGCATCGAGTGCGTTGACCAGTGCGCCCCGGGTGTCGGCGGGCTCGATCACCTGGTCGACCGACCCGCGCTCTGCGGCGACGTAGGGGTTGAGGAATCGCTCTTCGTAGGCCGCCACGAGCGCCACCCGCTCCTCTTCGGAGGCCTCCCGGTGGAGGATCTCGATGGCCCCCTTGGCGCCCATGACTGCGATCTCGGCGGACGGCCAGGCGAGCATCAGGTCGTTGCCGATGTACCGGGAGTCCATGACGATGTACGCCCCGCCGTACGACTTGCGCAGGATGACGCAGACCCTCGGCACGGTGGCCCGGGCGTAGGCGAACGCCATCTGGGCCCCGTAGCGGATCATGCCCCGCCACTCGAGGTCCTTGCCGGGGTAGAAACCCGAGGTGTCGACGAAGGTGATGAGGGGCAGGTTGAAAGCGTCGCAGAAGGCCACGAATCGGCCTCCCTTCTGGGAGGAGGGGATGTCGAGGGTGCCGGCCACCGACTGGGGTTGGTTGGCGACGATGCCGACGGGCCGGCCACCGATCGTCGCGAAGGCGGTGACCAGGTTCGTGGCGAATGCGGCCCGGGGCTCGAGCAGGTGCCCATCGTCAACGATGCACTCGATCACGTGCCGGACGTCGTAGCTGCCCGTGGCGGTGTCGGGGAGGAGGTCGCCGGCCTCGGGGGTCGGGCGGTTGACGGGATCGACGCATGGAACCGGTGCGGGGAGCGAGTCTGCATGGTCGGGAAGGAAGTTGAGGAGTTCGGTGACCAGTTCGACGGCCTCGTCACGGTCGGCGACGGTGAAGTGGGCGACACCAGACGTGCGCGTGTGCATCGAAGCTCCGCCGAGGCCTTCGTTGCTCAACTCCTCGCCAGTGAACCGCTGGACCATTTGCGGGCCGCTCACGAAGGCGTAGGTCTCTTCGACCATCACCACCAGGTCGGCGAGGCCGAGGAGGAGCGCCGGGCCGGACACGGCGAGCCCGTCCACGCAGAAGACCATCGGGATGACGCCCGAGCAGGCTACGAACTCGCGGGCGGCGGTGCCCCACCCGTGGATGGCGGCCACGCCCTCGGACAGGTCGGCCCCGCTCGACGCCACGAAGCAGACCAGCGGGACACGGAGCTGGCGTGCCGTTCGGGCGGCGACCGCCAGGTTCTCGCCGTCCTCGGAACGCAGGGCGCCGCGGTTCTCCCCACCGACCTCGACCACCATCACCCGGCGGCCGCCAAGTTCATCGAGGCGGAAGGTGACGGTGCCTCCCGTGCGGGCCCGCAGGTCCAGGGGCGTCCTCGGGGCATTGACTGCGGTCACTTTGTCCCTCCGGGATGGGGGGTCGGGTCGTCGGTCATCGTGACATGGATTCCGGGCTGATGGGGTCCCATGTCACGGATGATCTCGCGCAGTTGGTCGCGTGTTGCCTGCACGGGGAGCGATGGGGTGGTGCGTCGATTGTGGGCCAGCACCACCGTGCGCCGGTTGAGCCCTTCGATGCGGACGATCGCCCAGTCGCCGGCGGGGAAGCCGGACGCCGCGCTGGCCGGGAGCAGGGCGGGGGCGTATCCCTGGTAGGCGAGCGAGGTGAGGAGGTGGAGGCTGTCGATCTCCACCTTCGGCCGGAGGCGGATGCCTGCGGTGGCGAGTTCGGCGTCGAGCGTGTCGCGGAACGTGGTGCCGGTCGGTGTGAGCATCACCTCGTGTTCGGCGAGTTCCTCGATGGTCACCGCCTGGTGGTCGGCCAGTGCATGGTCCTTGGTCGTGACCACGATCAACTCCTCGTCGAAGAGCGGCTCCATGACGAAGTCGGGGTCCAGGACCGGGCCGTTGAGGATGGCGAAGTCGACCTCACCGGAGCGGAGGAGGGGGTACAGCGAGTTCGAGGTCGCATCGACGAGGATCGGGTGGAGGCCCGGGTATCGGGCCCCCAGTCGCTCAAGCAGGGGCGTGGCCATCCAGCGGGCGGTGGTTCCGATGCAGCCAATCCGAACCGTTCCTCCTATCTCCTCGCGCATGGACGAGATGTCGTCCTCGAGGGCCTGCAGTTCGGTGCGGATGCGCTGTGCCCGTTCGATGACCGCCTCACCCTCGGCGGTGGGGAGCATGGAGCGTCGGTCGATGAGCACGGCGTCCAACTCCTTTTCGAGTCGTGCGACGTGTGTGGACACGTTGGACTGCACCGTGTGGAGCGAGCGGGCGGCCGCGGAGAAGCTCCCGTGCTCGGCCACGGCCAGCAGGTGGGTGAGTTGACGGAGGTCCATCACTGTTGAGGATGCCACGAGGATCTCCATCAGCGTCGCGGATAGGTGTCCTGTTCCGCATCCCGGTGGATCCGATCCCCGTGGGCGTCGACCCGAACGGGGCGGCGAGGCTCTAGGGTCGCCCGCGAGAACTGCTCGCCCATTCCCGATCGCCCCGCCCGAGGCCCATGACCGACGTTCCCAGCGCCCCGAGCATCCTGGCCTTGCACCTCGGGCTGCTCGAGGCCCACGCCGCCGTTGACCGGGCAGGCCGGATCGACCTGGTCGCCCTCGGCGGAGACCGGGCAGGCATGCCGATGGTGCTCCACGTCTCGACCGGTGGGGACGTTGCCGTCGGCGAGGATGCCATCCGCCGGGCCGTCGACGATCCCGATGGCTTCGTCGACGATGTGATGGGACGCCTCCTCGATGACGGGGTCGTTGAGGCGTCCGGCCGCACGCTCACGGCCGAGGCCGTCCTCGCCCACCTCATGGCCCAGTCCTACGCTGCTTGTCTCCGGATTCTGGACGGGGCACCCGAGCAGGTGGTCGTCGTGCGTGCGGCCGGTGGGCCGGACGGGGCGACGTACGAGGCGGCCGCCGGTCGGGGCCTCGTCGGCGACGTCCGGGTCCTCGACGAGACAAGGGCCTGGTCTGCGTTCAGCGGCCATGCCCCTCCGGCAACCAGGGGGATGGAACCGGAACACACGGGGGTGCTGGGGGCGCTGTTGTGGCTCCGCCACGGTGACGCACCGACCGGTCCGCAGCCGATCGTCACCCGGGAGGACATCGAGGGCTCAGCGCCTGAACCCCTGCGACAGCCGTCGGCACCGAGCGTCGTGTCGGTGGGACCCCGCTCCGTTTTCGACGCGCCACCATCGAAGCCGCCCGATCCGTCGGATCCGGCGCCTGTACGCCGTCGACCACGACGGACACCGGTACCCCTGCTGGTCTTCCTGCTGATCGTCGTGCTGGCGGTGCTCGGGTACCAGCGCTTCTTGGCCGACGAGGAGCCGACACCGCCGGTGCCGACCACGACGACGGAGGTGTCGACCACGACCGAGGCGACCACCACGACGGAGGTGTCGACCACGACCGAGGCGACCACGACGACGGAGGTGTCGACCACGACCGAGGCGACCACGACGACGGAGGTGCCGACCACGACCGAGCCACCACCCACCACCACGAGGCCACCGCTTGGCCCCGTGAGCATCTCCGGCCAGGGCCTTCTCCTTTTCGCCGCCAGCGACGATTCCACGTTCCTGGAGTTGGGCGGACCGGTCGATACCACCCTCGACGCCGTGTCCGCAGTGCTCGGTGATCCCGATCGGGACAGCGGTTGGGCGTCGGACCCGAGTTGTGCTGGTTCCTCCGTCCGACGGGTCGGCTTCGGCAGCCTCGAACTGGTGTTGGTCGACCGGGACCCGACCGATGCCCCACCCGCCGAGGATGTTCCGGAAGGTGGCGATACGGCAGAAGGCGCCGAGACGACAACGACCGTGGCACCGCCGGGCGAGCCCGGGTTCGGCGCCGAGTTCGGGCGGTGGTTCCTGAGCGGCGCCGATTCCGTCGATTCCGGTTTCTGGACCCTCGAGCGCATCGGAGTCGGGTCGACGGTCGCCGACGTGCGCCTCGCCTACCCCGACGGATTCTCAGTCGTCCAGACCGACCAGGCCGATCCAGCCGGGTTCTTCGACCTCGATCCGATCGGCCTCGCCGGTCCGATCTCCGGGGCCACGAGCAACACCACCGACGAGGGCCGCGTCCTCCAACTGTGGGCAGGTAGCGCCTGCTAGGTGAGATCCGGTCGATCCGGCAGGCCGCCCGGCTATCGGCCGGTGATCAGGTGGTCCAGGGCGCCACCGAGTTCAGGGTCCTCGAAGGAGAAGCCCGTGTCCTCGAGCACCCGAGGTCGGACCCTGGAACTGGCCAGCATGAGCTCGCGGACCAGGTCCCGGCCGAACAACAGCATCGGCACCAGCGACGGGACAGGAAGCCGTGCAGGACGACCGAGTGTGCACCCGAGGGTTCGGGCGAACTCGGCATTCGTGACCGGTCCCGGTGCGACCAGGTTGACGGGCCCCTCGACCTCCCGGTCGAGCAGCCAGAGGAGCGCCGCCACCTCGTCCCGTAGCGAGATCCAACTCAGGTACTGGCGTCCGCTACCGAGGCGGCCGCCGACGCCGAGCCGGAAGAGGGGAAGCTGCTTCGCCAGCAGGCCGCCTTCCGTGGAGAGCACTACGCCCGTCCTGGCGTGGGCGACCCGGATGCCGGCGTTCTCTGCAGCCGCTGTGGCCTGTTCCCATTCGGCGCAGACATCGGCGAGGAATCCAGTGCCCCGGGGAGCGTCCTCGTCGAGGGGTCGGTCACCGGCATCACCGTAGATGCCGATGGCGGAACCGCTGACGAGGACAGATGGCCCACCGTCCTCGTGGATTGCGGCCAGTGCACCGGCCAACAACGTCGTCCCGAGGGTGCGGCTCTCCCGGATTCGGCCACGTTGGGTCCTGGTCCAGCGACGGTCTGCGATGCCGGCGCCGGCCAGGTGGACGACGGCGTCGATGCCCTTCAGGTCGGCGGGTTCGAGTTCGGAGCCGGTCGGATCCCAGCGAACCTCGTCGGGTTCGTTCGGGACCCGCCGCATGATGCACACCACCCGGTCACCGCGTGCCCGGAGGGCTGCGCACAGGGCTGAGCCGATCAGTCCTGTCGATCCTGTGACCGCTACGTCCACCGCCTGAGCATTACAGAAGTCCCCGTCGGTACCGGGGAGTGGGATGAACCGGACCGGCGGGGCCCTCAGACTTCTATGGAGATGATCGACGCCTTCAGGGTTCCCCCGGGTGCCTCGAACGAGACCTCGTCGCCGGGGGCACCGCCGAGCAGTGCTTCGCCCAGCGGCGAACCCGGAGATACCACCAGCAGGTCGTCGCGGTGTTCCTCTATCGATCCGAGCAACAGGCGCTCGGGCTCGTCGTCGCCCGCGTAGAGCACGGTGACCACGACCCCGGTGGTGACGGTCTCGCCGTCGCCGGTGGGGCCTTCGACGATCACGGCGTCGAGGAGGAGGGCCTCGAGGTGCAGGATCCGGCCCTCCATCTTGCCCTGCTCCTCCTTGGCGGCGTGGTAGTCGCCATTCTCGGAGAGGTCGCCGAGTTCCCGGGCCGTTTCGATCTTGCGGGCGATGTCGATCCGTCCGCGGGTGGTGAGGTCCTCGAGTTCGGCGGCGAGGCGGCCGTGCGCGTCGGGGGAGAACTGCTGCGGTTCAGGCATGTCAGGAGCGTAGCGACGGTCCGGCGTCGTGAGGCTGCTGGGCCGATTGACCGGCCCCCGAAGGGTCTTGGTACACTTCCACCCGTGAGTACTACCCGCCCCGTGATCCTCATTTCCTAGCGCACGCCCTCCCGGCGTGCGCCCCGACCGTCCACCTAGGTGGGCGGTTTTTCCGTTCCGGGCACACCCCTACTCTCCACTACACAGCGACACAGCAGGACCAGGAGCACTCCAGTGGCACATCGAATCGGCGTCATCGGTGGCGACGGCATCGGACCCGAGGTCGTCGCGGAGGGCCTCAAGGTCGCCACTGCGGCAGGGGTCGAGTTCGAAGCCGTCGACTACGACCTCGGTGGCGACCGTTACCTCCGCGACGGAACCGTCCTGCCCGACGAGGTCATCGAGGAATGGCGTGGACTGGATGCCCTGTTCCTGGGCGCGGTCGGCACCCCCGAGGTCCCACCAGGGCTCATCGAGCGTGGCCTGCTGCTCAAGATGCGCTTCGAACTCGACCTCTACATCAACCTCCGCCCCTTCGTGTTCCCCGACAACGACATCGACTTCTGCGTCGTGCGCGAGAACACCGAGGGCGCATATGCCGGCGAGGGTGGCTTCCTGCGCAGGGGCACCCCGTACGAGGTGGCCACCCAGGGCTCCGTCAACACCCGGATGGGTGTCGAACGCTGCATCCGGTACGCCTTCGACCTGGCACGGGCCCGGCGCGGGCACCTCACGCTCGTCCACAAGACGAACGTGCTCACGTTCGCCGGCAACCTCTGGGAGCGCACCTTCCACGAGGTGGCCGATGGGTACCCCGACGTCGAGACCGCCTACAGCCACGTCGATGCAGCCTGTATCCACTTCGTGGAGGATCCGCAGCGCTATGACGTCATAGTCACGGACAACCTCTTCGGCGACATCCTCACCGACCTCGGGGGTGCCGTCTCCGGAGGCATCGGCTACGCAGCGTCAGCGAACCTCAACCCGGAACGCACCGGAGCATCGATGTTCGAGCCGGTCCACGGCTCGGCGCCCGACATCACCGGCCAGGGCATCGCCAACCCGACCGCGGCCATACTCTCGGCGGCGATGATGCTCGACTTCCTGGGCGAGGAGGATGCTGCCCGACGCATCACCGCTGCCTGCGCCGATCCGGCCACCCAGGTCGAGGGCACGGTCGCCA
>Ga0066838_10000656_pt1 | contig 12024 bp, 9 predicted proteins | sample ETNtaG_26_FD_66727 | JGI IMG/M metagenome (GOLD analysis project Ga0066838, IMG submission 66727) | Marine microbial and viral communities from oxygen minimum zone, Eastern Pacific Ocean - ETNP201302SV89 | ecosystem: Environmental > Aquatic > Marine > Oceanic | place: Pacific Ocean: Eastern...
TCGGCGCTTTCTTGTCGGGTTGCAAGTAGGGATTGACCTTATCAACTTTGTCCCAGAAGGGTTTGAAATCGACCGCAAGATCCTTGATCGGTTTCATGTTGCCCAAAGGCTCCAGAACAATCGTTTCGTCGTCTTTGACCAGGTGAGCGCCTTGGCGCTGGCAAGCCAGCAGAGAATGCCCGTTGGCTTTCACCGCGCAGGACCCGCAGATGGCGCTGCGACAGGACATGCGGTAGGTAAGGCTTCCGTCCAGCGTCCACTTGATTTCATTCATGCAATCCAGAAGCGTCATGCCCGGTTTGATGTCCAGTTGAAACTCTTCGTAATAGGACTCGGGTTGTTTTTCCGGATTGTAGCGTTTGATTCTAAACGTAGCCATTAGTACGTTCTCTCCGCAGGTTGATGTTTCGTTATGACAACCGGCTTGTATTTAATTTCCATCCCATCATCAGCCGGATAAACCAGACTGTGTTTCAGGAAGTTCTCATCATCACGTTTCGGAAAGTCAGTTCGATAATGTCCGCCACGACTTTCTGTTCTGGCCAGAGCGGCGGTAGCGATTACCTCTGCCATGTGTAGCATATTACCGAGTTCGATGATTTCATAAATTTCCGTGTTAAAAACTTTTCCCTTATCGGTAACCACACCTTTTTTATAACGCTGAAGGAGACTTTGAATCGTTTCAATACAAACTTTTAACCGATCCGCATCACGGAACACACCGCAGTTCTCGGTCATTATCGTTTTCATTTCGTTACGAATTTCGTTATAACTTTCACCCCCATCCTGTTGAAAAATATTTTCAAACAGTTCGAGCACCTTGGTTTTTTCATGGCTCTCATTAACCGGAGCGTGACCGACAGTCTTTGCATATTCAAGGGCCGTCTTGCCTGCACGTTCACCAAAGACCACCGCGTCTAAAAGGGAATTCGTTCCTAGGCGATTGGCGCCATGAACCGAAACACAGGAGCATTCGCCAGCGGCGAAAAATCCTTTAACAGGCGTTCCCTCAGCATCGGAAATCACCTGACCAAGTTTATCTACAGGAATACCGCCCATCGAATAATGTGCTGTCGGCTGAATGGGTAATGGATCGGTAACACAATCGACTCCGATAAAATCAATTCCCAACTGGCGAATCTGCGGCAACCGTTCCATGATGCGCTCTTTGCCCAAATGTCTCAGGTCGAGATGAATAATATCTTTCCCATCGACACCGCGTCCGGCATCCATTTCACTTTGCTCTGCGCGTGCCACAATATCTCTCGGCGCAAGTTCCATTCGCGAAGGTGCGTATGTTTCCATAAACCGTTCACCCTTGCCATTAAGCAGGTAACCGCCCTCGCCTCGTGCCGCTTCGGAAAACAATATTCCCTGACGGTAGAGCCCTGAAGGATGATACTGAACAAATTCCGCATCTTCAATCGGTATGCCTGCTCGGTAAGCCGACATGACACCATCGGCGGTTCCCGCGAAAGCATTTGACGTAATATTAAATACCCGTCCATAACCTCCGGTAGCGAAGATAACCGCACGGGCCTGCATGACTTCTACCGCGCCGGTGCGAATATCGCTGACGACAATTCCATTGCAACGGTCACCGTCGAGAATCAGCGAATGCATGTACCACTCAGAATATATTTTGACGGATTTCGCACGCTTTAAAAGTTGTTCGTGCAAGGCATGGAGAATCGCGTGACCGGTACGATCTGCAGAAAAACACGCACGGGGTTTAGAGTGCCCTCCAAAACTGCGTTGCGCGATCTTGCCGTCGGGAGTACGGCTGAAGACACAACCATAATGTTCCAGCTCGTATATCACACGAGGTGCGGCCTTAACATATTCTTCCACCGCATCCTGATCGTTGAGGAAATCACCACCTTTAACCGTATCGTAAAGATGCTCCTCCCAACTATCGGGTTCAGAATTCCCCAGCGCGGCGGCGATACCACCCTGTGCCGCCCCTGAGTGGGAACGTGTGGGGTACACCTTACTCAAAATCGCTACATCCAGGTCTTTGCAAACTTCCAGAGCAGCTCGCATACCCGCCAGACCCGAACCAACAATGACAACATCGTGTTTAATCAAGATGAACCTCTTTCACTCATTATTCGTTTAATCGACCCGCCGCTAAATTCCGTAACCCTGTCCGCCGCCCCCGCTTCCAAATGAAGTTGTATCAAAATAATCAATCCTTTGGAAGAAAAGCAGTTCAGCATTTGGGAATGCTCCTATAACCGGCGGGAGTAATCGATAACCTGTGCAATTGGTTATAAATGAAGGCGGTATTGAATCATTTTCAGGCACAAATTGTCAAGAAAAATGAGTTTCCAGTTGCAAAACCTTAAAGACAAACTATAATGGCAAAGTGGTTTACTGTGCTTAACTTATTGTATTGAAAACACCTGCCTTTTATTTTTATCTTTCGCGGAAACTCAATACTCCCCTTCCCACAACGCGGAGCAATCATTGGATCAGATCGAGTTCGAATCTTTACCCATTCCCGAGCCTGTTTTAAAAGGCATTCGAGACGCAGACTTTAAATACTGCACTTCCATACAGGGGAAAACCCTACCATTGTCACTTGAAGGTAATGACGTTGCGGGACAGGCACAGACCGGAACCGGTAAAACAGCCGCTTTCCTGATCACTCTGTTTACCCGACTACTTAAAAATCCAAAACCAAAATCGACAGGAAAAGTCACCCCGCGTGCTTTGGTCATCGCTCCAACCCGCGAACTGGCAAGGCAAATTGATATTGACGCACAACTGCTGGGCGGACACTGCAACTTCCGCACCCTCTGCATCTACGGGGGAATGGATTACGATAAACAACGCAATGAAATCAAGGCCGGTGTCGATATCCTCATCGTAACACCCGGAAGAATTATCGATTACTACAAACAAAAACTGTTCAGCCTGAAAGAACTGGAAGTGCTGATCGTGGATGAAGCGGATCGCATGTTTGACATGGGATTCATTATGGACCTGCGCTACCTGTTCAGAAATTGTTCTCACTATAGCAAGCGACAATCCATGCTGTTCTCGGCGACGCTCAATTACCGGGTTATGGAATTAGCCTACGAACATATGAATGATCCGGTGAAAATAATGGTCGAACCGGAAAAAGCGGTGGTCGATGAAATAACACAACTGCTGTATCACGTGGGACTGCATGAAAAATTCAATCTGCTACTCGGTCTTCTGAAAAAGGAAGCAGGGGAAAAAGTTCTCATCTTCTGCAACACAAAAATGTGGTCGGAGCACTTGGAAGCATTGCTCAAGCATAACGGTTACGTAGCCGCGCAGATCAGCGGCGACCTGCATCAGAAAAAACGCATCCGCGTACTGGACGAGTTTAAATCGGGCGCACTGGATATTCTCATCGCCACAGACGTGGCGTCACGAGGAATCCATGTCGACAACATAACCCACGTCATCAACTACGATGTGCCCCAAGACCCGGAAGATTACGTTCACCGGATCGGACGAACCGCACGGGCGGGAGCCAAAGGAACAGCGATCACCTTGTGCTGTGAAAACTATGCGCTTCACCTGGAACGTGTTGAAAAGCACCTGAAAGATAAAATTCCGGTCGAATGGGCCGAAGAAGAATTGTACCTGCCCGCAAAAGAAGGCGGACCAAAACCTCTTAGAAGACGTCCTCCCATGAAAGCCTCAGGCGGACGCGGCAAACCTCGAAACGGCAACCGACCCAAATCCCAAGGCCGCCGCCCCTCCTCAAGACCACGCCGGTAATTTTCTAAAAATAGCCACTGAACACGGCAAGACCAGGTATAGAGATTTTTGGCCCCATCGATGAGGAATAAAAAATCATACTGTTAAAATTTATGCCGTTGGAATCAACTAAAACAATAAAATACATCCTCTCACCATAACCTCCCCTAACCCCTCCTTGGTAGGGAGGGGGAATATTATTCCCCCAGCATTTGTTTTAGTTTTTTTTCGGTGACTACTTCTATGCCGAGTTTCTTTGCTTTTTCGACTTTGGAACCTGGGTCGGTGCCGACTACTACGTAGTCTGTTTTCTTTGACACGGTGGAGGTGACGCGCCCGCCTAATGCCGCGATTTTTTCTTTGGCCTCGTCACGGGTTAAGGACTCCAGCGATCCGGTCAGCACAAACTGTTTGCCTGACAGGGCGGTGCCCACTGACTCGCCTGTTATCTCCACCTCTACTCCGCACTCCGCCAAACGTTTTATTTCTTCCTGATTGGATATCTGCTTGAAATATACTGCCAGACTTTCGGCGACGGTCCCTCCTATTTCCATAACAAATTCTAGGTCTTCCTGTTTTGCGTTTTGGAGTTTGGTCATGGAGTGAAAATGCCGAGCCAGGATCATCGCCGCTCTTTGCCCCACATGGCGGATACCCAGGGCGTGAAGCAGGCGGGCCAGTCCGGCGGACTTGCTTTTTTCTATCGCCTCGATCAGGTTTTGAGCCGATTTCTCTGCCATGCGTTCCAGTCGGGCCACGTTTTGAGGGTCCAGTTTGTAGAGGTCTGAAAAGTTTTTGACCCAACCTTTATCGACCAACTGTTCAATGATGGCAGGACCAAAATGGTCTATGTCCATCGCGTTTCGTGACGCAAAGTGAAACAGCCGCTCTTTGAACTGCGCCGGACAATCGTAGTTAACGCAACGCAGGATCGCTTCTTCTTCCGGACGCAATAAGGTGCTCTGGCAGTCTGGACATTTGACTGGCATTTTGAACGGGGTGCCGCGTTTGGCTTTGGACTTGATAACTTCGACAACTCTTGGAATGATCTCACCCGCCTTTTCAATCAAAACCCGGTCGCCTATGCGGATGTCTTTTTTTCTGATCTCATCTTCGTTATGCAGGGTGGCACGGCTGACGGTTGAACCGGATACATATACAGGCTTCAGAATCGCTACGGGTGTGATCGCACCTGTCCGGCCCACTTGACAAATAATATCCTCCACCTCAGTCTCGGCTTTTTCCGCTTCGTATTTATAAGCCACTGCCCATCGCGGAAACTTGGAAGTCGCGCCCAGCTTTTTTTGATACTCCAGTGAATTGACCTTGATCACCAATCCATCGACATCGTATCCCAGCGTGTCTTTTTCCATTTGCCACTTTTCGATATAGGGCAGGACTTCTTCAATGCTTCCGCAAACATGGCGATTCGTATTTAATTTGAACCCAAGGTTTTTTAACGCCGTCTGTATTTCGTCGTGTGACTTGAAAGGCATGGGCTCCATGGACCCCATGCCATAGACGAATATATCCAGCTTTCTCTTGGCTGTGATGGAAGAATCCAGCAAACGCAAAGACCCGGCGGCGGCGTTTCTTGGATTCGCAAAGGGAGCTTCATCGTCTGCCTCTCTGGATTTATTGAGCTCGCGAAAACTTTCGCGCCGCATGAACACTTCTCCTCGTACTTCCAGAGTTCCATACTTTTCTTTATCTGTCGAAATGTTTAGTGGAATGGATTTTATAGTTCTTAAATTTGCGGTTATATCTTCCCCTTCTTTTCCGTTTCCCCGCGTCGCTCCTTGAATGAAAACTCCGTTTTCATAAGTCAGCGTCACCGCCAAACCATCAAACTTGAGTTCGACGAAGTACTCAATATCTTCGGATGAAACGTTTTCCAGTCCCTTGACGACCCGTTGGTGGAACTCTTTCAACTCATCAACGCTGAATGCATTATCAAGACTGAGCATAGGCGTTTTATGAGCTACCGCCGTAAACCTTTTCGCTACTTTGCCACCCACCCTCTGCGTTGGGGAATCCGGTGTAACGGATTCGGGAAACTTTTCCTCTAAATCCTGCAATTCCCGCATGAGCAAATCGTATTCCCTGTCGGAAATTGCTGGCTGGTCCTGCACGTAATACAGGGTTTCGTGATGCCTTATCAGCTTGCGCAGACGCTCAATTTTTCTTTTATCCCGTTCAGACATATTTATGCTTATTTCGGGGACGATTCCCATTGGGAGTTATATAATTGCCGTACAATAATACTTACGGAAACCTATCATATAACGACAGAACAATTTTGTGGAAGGAAATTGCCATTCGGGAATTACTTAAGGTCAAAATGTTCGCCGGACTCAGTGACGAAGACCTTTCAACCATAAAATTGGTGGGTGAAGGGCGGACTGCCGAAGCGGATGAAATTATTTTTATGGAAACTAGCTAGGGTGATTGTTTTTTTGTTCTACTCGAAGGACTGGTTGAGATCGCTGTTGCTAATCGGGTCAAAAGTGACGAACCTATCTCTCTCGCAAAAGTTTCGAGTCATGAGGTTTTTGGCGAGTTTTGCCTGTTTGACGATTCTCCACGCTCTGCCACTGCTCGTACCATAGTAAAATCCCGGTTTCTTACATTTAAAAAGGCGGCAGTTTTAAGCCTGTTCGACCAGAAACCCCGTATTGGAATGATCGTAATGAAAAATTCTGGCAGTATCTTATGCTCCCGCCTCCGCGACACCGATATGAACCTGCGTAATTCCCTCTTGTGATGCGGGTGACTGGTTTCACGGTTCCAGCGTAACGTAGTATCCGTTCTGTCCCCTTTGAACGAGAAGAAGTACGCTCTCGCGTCCTGCCGCTTCCACCATAGCAGTTTTGAAATCCTGCTCATTTTTAATTCTTGCCTGATTGACCTGCCGGATGACATCACCCGGCTGTATTCCAATTTTTCCACCGGCGCTACTTGGCGTCACACCTGTCACGACCACTCCCTGATCTGTTGTCAGCCGATATCTTCGCGACAATGATTTTTCAATCGCGGACACATTGAGTCCCAGCCAGATTCTCGTATACTCGGCGACTTGCTCCACAGGCAGAAACGACACTTTCAAAGACGCTGAACGCTCTGCTCCATCTCGTAATATTTTTAGTCGCATGGTGTTTCCTACAGGATAGGTGGATATTCGCTCGGAGTAATCGGATTTATCACTGATCTCATTATTCTCCAGAGATAAAATAACATCTCCCTGTTTCAGCCCAGCCTTTGCCCCGGGGCTTCCGTTCATAACTCGCACGACAACCACCCCTCTAACTCGGTCGAGGTGAAAGAAGCGGAGCATGTCCCTGGTCATGTCCTGCACAGACACGCCCAACCACCCGCGCCGCACTTTGCCGTAACGGATAAGGTCATCGACAATGCGCTTGGCCTTATTGATGGGAATGGCGAACCCAATGCCCTCGGCTTGCTGAAAAATAGCCGTATTGATCCCGATCAGCGAACCGTTGATGTTTAGCAGAGGCCCTCCGCTATTACCCGGATTGATCGAGGCATCCAACTGGATGAAATCCCTATAGACTCTATTTTTATCTCCCTTGATACTGCGGTGCAATGCGCTGATAATTCCTGTCGTCACTGTGTGTTGCAGACCAAAAGGGTTCCCTATGGCGATGACGGTTTCTCCTGTCATCAAATCGCCTGACTGCCCCAATGCAACATGGGGCAGGCCTTCTTTACTGTCGATCTTAATAATAGCCAAGTCAGATTTGATATCGGCTCCCACGAGATGCGCGTCAAACTCTCGTTTGTCGATAAGAGTGACCTTGATACGGGTCGCTTTGGCGACAACATGTTCGTTTGTGAGTATGTATCCGTCAGGATGAATGATCACCCCCGACCCCAGGCTCCTGCGGTTGTTGTTCAAACGCGGAATCAGTTGTTTGAAAAACTGGTCAAAAAAAGGATTACGCGAATCTCTGAACGGATTCCGCCTTACGGGCACAGCTTCTTCTGTATTGATGTTGACGACCGCAGGCCCTGCCTGCTCCACCACTTTGACTACAGGAGTGCGGCGATTGTTGTTCTCTGCCCACAGAGGCACAGCTCCATTCGATAAAATAGAGAGAAGAAATACTGTTATGAAAATTCGAAAATGTTTCATGAAGAAGAAAACGAAAGACGGCAAGCCTCTCGGCTTGCCGTCTGAAAATAAAAACGGTTTATGTCTTGTCGGGCGACAGACGCCGCATTATCATTTCACTTTAACGGCTATGTAAATGGTTGTACCTCCTCTGCGAATGAGAAACAGTACCGTGCGACCTTGTTTAATATTTCCAATCGCACGTCCATAATCGTCTATGTTCTTGACCGAACGGCGATCAATTTCTGAAATCACATCGCCTCGCCTGATTCCAGCATCTGCGGCAGGTTTCCCCGCTGTCACATCAGACACCAGCACTCCTTCATCGGTATCCAGTCCCAGGCTTTGAGCCAGTTCGGGAGTAATGTCTTGCGCCTGCATTCCCAGTGGGTCTGCCGCCTGAGCTTCCGCCACTTTTTCCTGGCTATCTTTAAGGATAGCGATATGAACGTTCAGGTTCAGGGTTTTTCCACCGCGAATTACTTCTACATCGACTTCGATATCCGGTTTTGTGTTTGCTACGATCTTGGGCAATTCTTCCATATCCTTAACATCATACCCGTTGAACTTAACAATCACATCTCCGCGCTTTACTCCTGCCTTGGCGGCTGGGCCACCAGGAATAACATCTCCCACCAACGCGCCATTGTTATCTTTCAATGAAAACGATTTGGCGAGTTCTGGTGTGACTTTTTGAATCATCACGCCCAACCACCCTCGTGTGACTTTTCCATTTTCGCGCAGGTCGGTCAAAATGGTCTTGGCTACGTTGATAGGAATGGCAAATCCTATTCCAACGTTGCCACCTGTGTTGCCAGATATGATTGCTGTATTCATTCCGATGACTTGACCTTTGATATTGATCAATGGTCCCCCGCTGTTACCGGGGTTGATGGAAGCATCTGTCTGGATGAATTCGTCATAGGGTCCGGCGCCAATACTTCTGTCTTTCGCGCTGACCACGCCCACTGTTACGGTATGGCTCAGTCCAAATGGGTTTCCAATAGCCACTACCCATTCGCCAACCTCCAGCTTATCGGAGTCACCCATGCTCAAAAAAGGGAACGGTGTATTATCCCCCTCTTCTTTGGTGATTTTGATCAAGGCTATGTCGGTTTTGGGGTCTGTGCCTATCAGCTTGGCGGTGTATTCTTTGTCATCTTCCAGATTGACATGAATCTTATCGGCGCCAGCAACAACATGATTGTTGGTCAGGATATATCCTTCCGGGTCAATGATAAATCCTGAACCCGTTCCACGCTTTGGCTGGCTATCGGGTCGGTCGCCGCGAAAAAACTTATCATAGAAATCACGAAAAGGATCTTTCTCTCCCGGTGCTCCCGGTCCTCTTGGTCCTCTTCCCGGAGGAGCTGGCGGGGCCTGCTGGGGCCTCTGTCGGTGACCGCTGGTTTTATTTGCCTTGGCACTCATACTGACATTGACTACCGCAGGATTCTGCTGTTTTGCGATATCGACAAATATGTTACTCGTGAGCGGCATCGATTCGGAACTCAGGGCCCATGCCTGCCCAATCAATGACACAGAAACTTTACCCGTTTCCATTGAAAGAGGAAAACACACACCCATCACCAGAAACCAGGACAATACAACTTTGACAACTTTAAAATTCATTAGAAAACCTCGCTCATCTCTTGAATGTTCATTTCCAGATTCTATCACCGGAAACGCTTACTATTAATAGCTCGCCATTAATTAATGGTGGGCACATTAGATGAATTGGACAACACCGGAAAAATTATATGGATTGTTTACCAGACTATCGGACGGTATCGGCAAAATAATTTATATTTTCATTATATAACGCCAAATTCTTCGATGACAACCTCTATTCCCGGTCGCCTAAATATTTATTGACTCTGCCTGACGGATTCATGATAATCTATTACATCATCAGGGTTTGCGGCAGGAACGCATGATGAGGCGGTAGACTCGCCAACAGCCTTAAACCCCGATCCGGGATACTTGTCCGGGCTTGAAATTGTGGCTCGGCAAGCCCATTTTTCCACATTTTTCTTCCACCAACCGCTTACGTTCATGGGTCTGTTTCTCTCCGCCCTGGGATTGATGATGATCTTCGAAGGCATCCCTTATTTCTGTTCTCCTTCCCAGGTTAAAAATTTTGCTCAAAAAATTGGTGAAATCCCCGATCGGATTCTTCGAATCCTCGGATTTGCCTTGATGCTACTTGGCTTGACAGTTGTTTACTTTGGGAGGACTCTTTTTGAAAACAGTTAAAGGAAATCAATCATCAGTTTTCGTCTGCATCATTATTTTAATGTTCCTTGTATTTTCCGGCGGATGTACCTCGTTAAAAAATCTAGACTTTGAATTGGAAAAAGAATCTTCGCCACCTCCTCCAGACCCAATAATTCTGGCTCATCCCTTCACAGATGTTTCTGTTCCTGGAGGTTTTAAAAAGGATCAATCCAAATCATTTGTGTATGAGTCGGGGAGCGGCAGCGTAAAGGTAGGGCGACTATTTTTCAAGGGCAGTAGTAATATGAAAGATACGGTAGAGTTCTTCCAGAATGAAATGACCAATCATGGGTGGACACTTGTTAATTCAATGACGCACGGCGGGAAGATTTTAAATTACCAAAAAGAAGGCTCGGTATGCACCGTAATCATTCAATCATCAATGCTCGGATCCCGCGTAGAAATTCAGATCGGACCGAAATGATTCTGTCTTTGGTTGCAATCAAACAGCGTTTTCTATTTTCAGCCCAAACGGCTTTCTTCCCTGCGAACCAAACGGACCATGTCTAAAAAGGAACGCCTGGCGCATCAGCTCATCCTTGATTTTCCTTCGCGACCCGAATATATGTTTTCAAATTTTGTGGTTTCAGAAGGTTCAAAGATAGCCTTCGACGCCGCCCGCCAGTTCTGCGGTGAGAAACCTTCTCCTTTCAGCACACTCTATCTATTCGGGGGCAGAAACCTGGGGAAAACTCACCTTCTTATCTCTATTGGCAATCAGTCGGCCTCTATGGGTAAAAAGGCCCTGTATGTTCACGGGGCGGATTTCATAAAAAAAACGGATGAAAACGCAAACGGCTCTTCGGGCGAGTTTATCTCAATTCTTTCCAACGTCGATCTGTTCCTGCTCGATGGAGTTGACCATATTGCCGGACAACGCGCTTCCCAGGAAAAACTTTACCTCATCTTCAATACGCTTGTTGAAAAGGGGAAAAAAATCGCGTTCGCGGGAAATCTTAATCCGGCAAATTTAGAAGATACCGAAAGCTATCTGACCTCGCGCTTCCAATGGGGTATGTCCGCCGAACTGAAACCTATCGATGATAATACGACCGCTAAAATAATCATCAAACTGGCAAAGGATTACGGGTTGGTCATCCCGGACAAGGTAGTTGATTACCTCCTCACTCGCATCCCAAGAGATTTCAGGTCGATCAAGCACACGATCAGCACGGTCAATCACGAATCTTATATCCAAAAAAAGAAAGTGACAGTTCCTATGGTCAAAGCGACCTTGGACCTGCCGTGAGCAAATATGAAACAGACGCGCCACAACATAGCTGTTTCCCTGGAACGTGCCGCGCAAAATTTTCCAAACAATACGGCGATTGCGGTACCTCATACTGACACTTCCACTTCATTCGCGGAACTGAATGACGAAAGTTCCCGCGTTGCATCCGGACTGACGCAATACGGTTTCAAAAAAGGGGATCGCGTTCTGCTTCTGGTCCCTTTCGGTATCGAGTTTATCTCCCTCGCCTTCGCTCTGTTCAAAGCTGGAACGGTGCCTGTTCTTATTGATCCCGGGCTAGGCAGAAAAAATATTCTTAAATGTATTGAGGAGGCCAAGCCACAGGGAATGATAACCATCCCACTCGCTCACGCGATAGCGCAGATTTTTCGCAAACCGTTCCAAAGTGTGCGCAATAAAATCACTGTCGGCTCTCGCTGGTTCTGGGGCGGAAAAACTCTTGACGACATCCGCAAACTGGCTGACCCCAATCCCACTTTCCCCAAAATACTTTCTGACGATCCGGCGGCCATCCTATTCACCAGCGGAAGCACGGGTTCTCCCAAGGGGGTCTTGTATACGCACGGAATGTTCTTGAGCCAACTGAACACACTTCGTTCCTGTTATGACATACAGCCGGGTGAAA
>Ga0066838_10000668_pt1 | contig 11945 bp, 10 predicted proteins | sample ETNtaG_26_FD_66727 | JGI IMG/M metagenome (GOLD analysis project Ga0066838, IMG submission 66727) | Marine microbial and viral communities from oxygen minimum zone, Eastern Pacific Ocean - ETNP201302SV89 | ecosystem: Environmental > Aquatic > Marine > Oceanic | place: Pacific Ocean: Eastern...
GCCAAGTTCACCAAAACAGGAGCGGAACAATTTCTTCAGACCTATGAGGACTGTGCAAAAAATTATCATGGCAAGTTTCAGGAGTCAGAGGATATCACCTGGTTCAAGTTCACCGATCTGATCCAGGAAATGATTGATAGAGGTTACGCGATCCATTTTCTGGAAATCCACAAAGGTTGGTTGGAAATTCATCGTACTGAAGACATCGAACTAGCCAACCGTTTCCTGTCTAACAGTTAAATTCACATTTGCGCCAATTCTGCTTCTGGTATAAATAAAAAAATACCTCCGAGCAACATTAGAAACCGGAGATAAGGAAAGATTGCGATTATGTACTATTCAAAAATACTGATTCCGACGCTGAAAGAATCGCCTGCCGACGCCGAGGTGATCAGCCATAAACTAATGGTCCGCGCCGGGATGATCCGTCAAATGGCCGCAGGTATCTACTCCACCCTCCCATTAGGACTACGCGTACTCAGGAAAGTCGAGCAGATCATCCGTGAAGAAATGAACCGGATTGGCGGGCAGGAAGTATTCCTCCCCAGCGTCCAGCCCGCAGAACTGTGGAAAGAAAGTGGTCGTTGGGATTTTTACGGGAAAGAGCTACTACGCTTTAAAGACAGACATGATCGCGAATTCTGCTACGGACCAACCCACGAAGAAGTCATCACAGACATAGTGCGCCGTGATGTTCATTCCTACCGTCAACTGCCAATCACCCTTTACCAGATCCAAACCAAGTTTCGAGATGAAGTCAGGCCACGTTTCGGCATCATGCGCGGACGTGAATTCACAATGAAAGATGCTTACAGCTTTCACACCAGCGAAGAAAGCACCCACGAAACCTATTCACAAATGGCCGAAGCATACTCCCGAATCTTTGAGAGATGTGGTTTGGATTTTAAAATGGTGGAAGCAGACAGCGGCACCATAGGCGGCAGTTTCTCCCACGAATTCGTTGTGCTCGCAGACTCAGGGGAAGACCGTATCGGATTCTGCGATTCATGCGATTACGCCTCCAATCTGGAGAAAGCCGCTACCAGAGCCTCCGTGCCAAATAACGAGTCGGTGCCGGCAGAAGATATAAAAGAAGTCTCCACACCAGGAAAAAAATCCGTGGAAGAAGTCACACAGTTTCTCAAGGTGTCTCCTGAAAAACTTATTAAAACCATCGTGTTTGAAACCGATCAAGGGCTGGTTGCAGGGCTTGTCCGAGGCGACCGGGAAATCAACCCCATCAAAATGAAAAATCTGGTCGATTGCGAATGGCTCAACCCCGCGGCCGAAGGACTCATAGCAAAAGAGACAGGCGTACCCTGCGGATATCTGGGACCTGTCAGCACAAAACTCAAAGTTTTCGCCGATACAGAAATCACACATATGTCCAACAGCATCACCGGGGCAAACAAAGCCGATACCCATTTGACCGGCGTTCAGTTTGAACGTGACCTGAATATTGCAAAAGTGGGCGACCTCAGAGACGTCAACGAGGGAGATCCTTGCCCCAAATGCGATCCCGGAAAATTTAAAATTAAGCGGGGTATCGAAGTCGGTCATATCTTTGTACTGGGTAAAAAGTATAGCGAGGCAATGAAAGCCCACTATCTGGATGATGAAGGCAAAGAGAAACCAATGATCATGGGGTGTTATGGCATAGGTGTCGGACGAACCGCCGCCGCGGCCATCGAGCAAAACAATGATGAAAAAGGAATAATCTGGCCACTTCCACTGACCCCCTTTCAGGTGGTCATCCTTCCAGTAAACTTTAAAGTGGATGCAGTACGCTCAGCGGCAGAAACCATCTACAAAACCCTATGGGAACAGAATATAGAGACTCTGCTCGATGATCGATCAGACCGACTGGGTGTGAAATTCAAAGATGCAGAGCTTCTTGGAATCCCACTGCAGATAATCATTGGCCCCAAAAACCTGGACGAAGGAAAAGTAGAGGTAAAACTAAGAAAAACAGGCGAATCTAGATTAATATCTTTCCCAGGAGAAATCTCAGATATCCCAGAGATTCTCTCCGGCTTGTAATTCCGATAACTCCCTATAAAGAAAAAGTTTCCCTTGCAACGCCCGTCCCATTTTAGTAGAATTTACCCGGAAATTTAGGTCCTGCTAAGAATGCGGGTTAAACCCCGCTTTTTTTTGTGGTTTTTTCGGTGTACTCAAGAAAAACCATCCAGGCTTCAAACTCCTGACCCTAAAAATATACGGAACTTTTTAGTCACGACCTAAAGCAAAGGTTCCGCAATGGGTTTCACTGCTAAAATATGGGAAAGTCCTCTATTTATCAGGCTGTTACCGAGCTGATTGAGCCGGTCGTCAGAGAAGACAATATCGACTTGGTTGATGTCGAGTACAAGAAGGCTGGAAAAAACTGGATCCTTCGAATATTTATCGACAAAGCCCAGGGAGTGACCGTCGGCGACTGCCAAAAGTTAAGTCGGCAGATAGAAGACTTGATCGAAGTCCACGAATTGATCTCTGAAGCTTATACTCTGGAGGTCTCTTCCCCCGGATTGGACCGACCACTTAAAAAGGAGCCGGATTTTTTAAGAAACAAAGGGAAGCGGATTCAGGTTAAAACCTTTTCGCCCATTGATGATAGAAAACGCTTTTCAGGAACCATCAAAGACTTCGCGAATGATGTCTTGTTCCTGGAAGATGAAGGCGGTGTTTTAGAAATTCAGTTAGCTCAGATTGCTCAAGCAAAACTTATTATCGAATTGTAAATACAGATAAAAAATGAACAACGAAGTTTTAGGAATTATAGACCAGCTCTGCAGAGAAAAAGGAATCGACAAGGATATCCTGATCGATGCCCTTAAAAGCGCTATGGAAGCCGCCGCGCGTAAAAGACTCGAAACGGACGGTCCGCTTCAGACCGAATTCAACGAAGAGACCGGTGAAGTTGAAATATTCACAGAAAAAACCATCGTCGAGGAAACGAACCTTCCTGACGAAGAAATTTCATTGGATGAGGCTAAGGCAATCGATCCTACAGTAGAGTTAGGAGAGAAAGTGCTGGTCCAACTTCCATTAGAAAACTTTGGTCGGGTCGCCGCGCAACTTGCCAAACAAGTGATCATGCAAAAAGTGCGTGATGCTGAAATTGACCTTGTTTACAAAGATTACCAGGACAAAAAAGGAGAATTGATCAACGGTATTGTTCAACGCTTCGAGCATGGAGATATCATCGTTGATTTGGGAAAAGCCGAAGGGATTCTCCCACGGCGCGAACAGGTATTTCGAGAAGTATTCAGCCGGGGTGATCGTATTCGCGCATACATCTTGGACATCAGAAAATCAGCGCGAAATGCTACGGTGATACTCTCCCGCACACATGTAGGACTCATCAAAAACCTGTTTGAGCTGGAAGTTCCTGAAATCAGCGAAGGAATGGTAGAGATCATGGGAATCGTGCGCGAACCCAATGGCAGAACTAAAATAGCAGTCAGAACCAATGACCGTGATGTCGATGCCGTTGGAGCCTGTGTTGGCATGAGGGGTATGCGAGTCCAGGCAATTGTTCAGGAACTTCGCGGAGAAAAAATAGATATCGTCGAATACTCCGAGGACCCGGAAGTCTTTATAAGGAACGCCCTGAGTCCTGCAAAAATTTCACGCATTATCAGAAATCAAGACGACAAACATATGACAATTATTGTGGCAGATGACCAAATGTCTCTCGCAATTGGGAAAAAGGGACAAAACGTCCGGCTTGCCGCAAAACTGGTGAAGTTGAAGATAGATATTCAGGGGCAGTCAGACACCCCTAACGCGCTAGACGCATCGGGCTTACTTTCGCCGACGAAAAAGAAAGCGTCTAAAATCAATTTTCTTGAAGAAGTCAAAAACGCTAAAGGACTTGGAGAAAAAATCACAGCCATCCTGTTCGAAGGTAACGTGGTAACCTTTGACAACGTTTTAGAGCAGGAATTGAAAGGGCTGACCACCCTGCCGGGTATAGGACCTAAAAAAGCTGAAGCCATTTTAAACTTCGCTGAAGGACTCAAAGAAAAATCCTTGCAGATGGAATTGGAAGAGAAAGAAGCTCCCGCTAAGGAAGCTGAAGAGGAAGAAGATGATGATGAGCAGGAAATTCCGGTTGACCAACTATCCGAAATCGACTCTTCCATAATCGAACTTCTGGTGAAAAGTGGATTTGAAACTCTCGCGGAACTTTCGGTAACGAAAACGCAAGAGCTGGCTGAGATTGAAGGTATAGATGAAGAAACTGCCGTAGCTGTCATTGAGGCGGCAAAAAAGCAAATGGAAAATATGGATAGCGTTTGAGTCTAAAAGGAACGCATCATGTTATAGACAAATTACAAAAATTTTAATAAGTTTGGAGGTTTTTTTTGGGTAAAATCCGCATCAATAAGCTGGCCTTAGAGCTCGATGTTCAAAACGACCAGATCCTGGATGTCCTGCAAAAAAAAGGGCACACGGTCAAAAACTATATGAGTTCAATAGACGCTGAAACTGCGGACGAAGTCCGCGAGTTCTTCAACCCTGATCTTGCGTCGGCAAAGAAGGCTTCCAAGGCCAAAGTAACCACCCAAAAAACGGCCACAAAAAAAGCCGCTCCAAAAGCCAAAGCCAAAACCAGAACCACTGCAAAAAAAGCCTCCGCAAGCAAAGAAGCCACAGAGGAGAAAACCGCCAAAGAAAAAAAAGAAACCCCAAAGACAGCCAAGAAACCCTCTGGTAAGAAACAGGCGGATAAAGAACCTGCCAAAGCCGTAAAAAAATCTGGGCTCAAAATTGTAAAACACGAAGAAAAGCCCACGGAAACTGAACAAAAACCAGCCCCAGCCAAAGAAAAACCCAAAGCCAAGCAACCCGCAAAACCGGTTAAGGTAGAAAAAAAACCTGCCGTAAAAGCACCGGAGTCTGAAAAACAGCCTGATGAATCTGAAGAAGAAGGTTTTGAGCTTATTCAATTGCCAGAAAACATCATGGTCCGGGACTTGGCTGAGAGCTTACGTTGTACTCCAAACGATGTGATCAAAGAGCTCATGAGCCTGGGCGTCATGACTACCATCAACCAAAGCCTTAGCTTTGAGGTCGCTTCTAAAGTAGCCGATCAGCGAGGCTTTGAAGTTGAGATGATCAAGGACAAAACGGCTCTCGATTTTGAAGAGGAGGAAGAGGAGAATCCAAAAGATATTATCCCTCGACCACCTATAGTAACGATCATGGGACATGTCGATCACGGAAAAACATCGTTACTGGATGCGATAAGAAAATCCAATGTCACCAACTCTGAAGCAGGAGGCATTACCCAGCATATAGGCGCTTACCGTGCAACTATTAATGATCAGTCCATCACTTTCCTCGACACCCCCGGTCACGAAGCATTTACTGCAATGCGTGCCCGTGGAGCGCAGGTAACGGACCTCGTTATTCTGGTGGTTGCCGCCGATGATGGAATAAAGCCACAAACGAAAGAGGCTATCGATCATGCTCATGCCGGTAACGTACCCATTCTGGTTGCCATCAACAAAATTGACAAACCCGGGGCCAAACCCGAAGAAGTAAAAAAGCAACTGGCCGATGTTGGGTTATTGCCCGAGGACTGGGGCGGGCAAACTATATTCACTGAAGTTTCCGCTTTACAGAATACGGGTATCGACCACCTTCTGGAATTGATTCTCCTGCAAGCTGAGGTTATGGAGCTAAAGGCTAACCCGACCCTGCGCCCACAAGGCGTGGTTATTGAATCTAAACTGGACAAAGGAAGGGGCCCTGTTGCCACTGTGATCGTACAAAAAGGAACATTGGTTGTGGGACAACCTTTTGTGGTTGGCCCTTTTTTCGGAAAAGTACGGGCACTGATAGACGATAAGGGAGCTAAAGCCAAGGAAGCCACTCCTGCCACACCGGTAGAGATCGTGGGCATGCCCGAAGTCCCGCAACCGGGAGATAAGTTTTATGTCGTGGGGGATGAACGCAAAGCACGTCAATACAGTGATATGCGACTCCAACAAAGACGCGAAGTGCAATTGGCTGAATCTGCCCGGGTAACCATGGAAGATCTCCATCAGCAAATTGTGGAAGGCAAAATCAAAGAGCTCCATCTCATCATCAAAGCCGACACACAAGGCTCGATTTCCGCAGTTCAGGAAGCTTTCTCCAAGCTTGAAACCTCGGAAATCAGAATCAAAATCATTCACGATGGGGTTGGCGGGATCAACGAGTCTGATGTTCTCTTATCGAGTGCGTCCAATGCAATCATTATCGGATTCAACGTGCGTCCAACAGACAAAGCGGATGTTCTTGCCACGCGCGAAAAAGTAGATATCAGAATGTATAGCGTCATATACGATGCTATTGAAGACATGAAGAAAGCCTTGGAAGGTCTGTTGGCTCCAAAATTCAAGGAAATCGTTATGGGCCGTGCCGAAGTCAGGGAGGTGTTTACGATCCCAAAAGTTGGCTCAATCGCGGGTTGTCATGTGACACAAGGGAAAATAGAGCGTAGTATGGAAGCTAGGCTCATTCGGGATAGCGTAGTGATTTATCAGGGAAAAGTCCTTTCCATCAGGCGTTTTAAAGATGACGTAAAGGAAGTTCAGCAAGGATATGACTGCGGTATTTCCCTGGATAAATATCAGGACATCAAACAGGGAGATGTTATAGAGCCATTCGTAATGGAAGAGATTCCTCATTAATATAATAGCTGGCTTAGGCCGACTTTAAGCTTCTGCCAACTGACGCAATACGAGTGTTAAGGGAATCTTATAAAATTCGTTTTTTGCGAACATTATATTCCTTAATAATTCCCTGAAAGCTTAGTTTTCTAAATAGAGTTTTCATATGCATGTCGGATGTTGTTCTGTAAAGTTTTTTCTCCATGGAAACAATTCATTGAAGGGAAAACGCCGGATCATCCGTACTCTCAAAGACAGGCTTAAAAACAAATTTAACATTTCCGTTGCAGAGATAGGCGATCAGGATGTCTGGCAAAGCCTGCATATGGGAATCGTGGCTGTTAATTCAGACCCGACATATCTTGAAGGCCAAATGAGTAAACTGGTCGATGCTATTGAAAACATGCACCTGGCAGAAATCACAGACTGTCAGGTACAGCTCACCCGGATGGGTCCAGAGCAACCCTGAACCGGGTCCTTAAAGGAAACACCATGCGGTTCAAACGATCAGAGAGAGTTCAAGAACTGCTCTTGGAAGAAATCTCGGCCCTCATTCAAAGAGGCTTGAAAGACCCGCGGATCGGTTTTGCCACAGTGACAAAAGTAAATCTGGGCGACAACTTAAAACACGCGAAAGTCTACATCAGCGTCTTTGGCACTGAGCAGGAGCAAAAGGATACAATAGAGGGACTGACCCGCGCATCTGGGTTTATCAGAGGGGCTCTGGGGAAAAAACTTTATCTACGGTATATTCCGGTATTGGAGTTCATATTAGATGGAACAGCCGAACACGTTGCCAAAATAAACAAAATTATCAATGACTTCCACCCTGAATAACGTTATCAACCTGTTTAAACCCGTTGGGCCTACATCCTTTGACATGGTCTGGTCGGTCAGAAAGATTCTCGGCGTCAAAAAAGCCGGGCATATCGGTACTCTCGACCCCATGGCCGAGGGGGTACTTCCCATATGCCTTAACCAGTCGACGCGCATAATCCAGTTTTTATCGCCTCTCACAAAGACTTACCGGGCAACCCTTGAATTGGGGTCGGAAACAGACACTCAGGACGCTACGGGGAAGGTTTTGGCCACCGGCGACCCTTCAATAGTCACGGAAGAGCAAATTAAGCAAGCTTTACAAACATTTGCGGGAGAACAGGACCAGATTCCCCCAATGTACTCCGCGAAAAAGAAAAATGGAATTCCCCTTTACAAATTGGCCAGAAATGGTATTAATATCGTCAGGGAACCCGTAAGAATAGTAGTTTATTCAATTGATTTCATAAGGAAGGAAGGAACTCAGGTTTTATTTGAAGTGCATTGTTCCGCTGGAACCTATATACGCACGTTGTCCCACGATATTGGAAAAAAGCTGGGTTGTTGTGCACATATGGTCCGGCTGACCCGAACTCAGGTTGGGCCGTTCGATTTAGAACGTACCCTGAGTCTGAAAGCGTTAGAAATCGCGAGAGAAGATGGAAGCCTGCCTGGCAAGCTCATTCCTTGGGAAGAAGCAATCAATTTCCTTCCGGCGATCCGCGTAAAAGAGGAATACCTCAAGTTAATCTCCCATGGGGTGGCACTTTCGAAATCATTTATAGAGACCCTTCCCGATCGATTTGAACCGGGGCATTATTTTCGGGTTTTTGGCGGCAATGACGAAGTACTCGCCGTTGTCGAACCCGTGGTCGATCAAGATACACTGCCCGGCATGGCGCCGGAAGAAATTGTGTTTAAGCCTAAACGAGTACTATGTTGAACCGTTTTTTAGCAAGAAAAATGATTGGAATGTTTTCGCAGAGGAATTACGTGACCGCATCAGGCAAACGTCATTATGATAGTTCGTCTGCGAAAACATTTATCAATCGTTCTCTTGTATTTAACCTGTTAATAAGAGGATAAGGATAATGTCATTTACCAAGGAAGCGAAAACAACAATCATTTCCGATTATAAACTGCACGACAGCGATACCGGCTCGTCGGAAGTGCAAATCGCACTTTTAACCAATCGGCTTAACTACCTTACAGAGCACTTCAGGTCGCACAACAAAGACCATCATTCAAGACAGGGACTGCTAAAAATCGTAAGCCGACGACGAAAACTGCTGGACCATCTTAAAAAAGAAGACGTCAACCGGTATCAGCAAATCATTTCGCGTCTGAGCATCAGACGCTAATCGACATTTGGAGAAAATTGAATGGAAAGAGTAGAAATAGAGCTTGACGGGAAAACTATATCTTTAGAAGCAGGTGATCTGGCTCGACAAGCTGGTGGTTCTGTAGTTGTAACACAAGGTGAAACCATGGTACTGGTTGCGGCCACCATGGCCGCAAAGCCAAGAGAGGGGATTGACTTTTTTCCTCTCACAGTAGATTACAGGGAAAAAACTTACGCTGCTGGAAAAATTCCTGGCGGATTCTTTAAAAGGGAAGCTCGACCGAGCGATTATGAAACCCTTACTTGCCGACTGATCGACAGGCCCATCCGCCCATTGTTTCCAGACGGATTCCGTAACGAAACTCAAATTGTCTGCTTCGTGATTTCCCACGATCAGGTCAACCCAGCGGATATCATTGCCCTGACCGGCGCCTCTGCCGCATTGATGATTTCCGATGTGCCTTTTAACAACCCCATAGCCGGAGCGCGAGTCGGTCGAATAGACGGCAACTTCGTATTCAATCCCAACTACGAAGAAACGAAAGAAAGCGACATCCAACTTCTCATGGCCGGAACCGCAGATGGAATCGTCATGGTCGAAGCGGGCGCCAAGGAAGTCAGCGAAGATGAAATGATGAGCGCTCTGGAATTTGGACATGAGCGGATCAAAAAATTGATCGACCTGCAAATCCAGCTCAAAGAAAAAATTGGCAAAGTAAAAGCTGAGGTCGTGCAAGAAGAAATTGACAGCGCTCTTGTGGAACGAGTCAATGGCATCGTTTGCCCAAAACTTGATGAGGCGATGCAGATCACAGGCAAACATGAGCGGGCAAATGCCGTGAGTGAAATCAAAAAAGATATGGATGCCGAGGTAAATCCTGAAGGAGACGATGCCCTCAAGGGAACACTTGGTAACCTGTTTCATGATGCTGAAAAAGATGTCGTACGCAAAATGATTATAGAAAAACAAAAGCGCGTTGACGGAAGAAACCTCAATGAAGTGCGCCCCATCAGCATCAAGATGACTTATCTTCCCCGGGTTCACGGATCATCCGTTTTCACCCGTGGAGAAACGCAGGCGCTGGTAAGTGCCACACTGGGTACCAACGCAGATGAACAGCGCATTGACACACTGGAATTCAAAGGTGTCCGACATTTTTATCTGCACTATAACTTTCCAGCTTTCTGTACCGGAGAAACCAAGTTTATCGGAGGTCCCGGTAGAAGAGAAATTGGTCACGGCATGCTGGCCGAGCGTGCTCTGATTCCTGTACTACCGGACAGAGAAAAATTCCCATACACCATCCGAATAGTTTCAGACATTCTGGAATCCAACGGATCATCTTCTATGGCATCTGTATGTGGCGGTTCACTGGCACTTATGGACGCTGGAGTACCCATTTCAAATCCCGTTGCAGGAATCGCTATGGGTCTCATCAAAGAAGGTGATGATGTCGCTATTCTGTCAGACATCCTAGGATCCGAAGATCATCTCGGTGACATGGATTTCAAGGTAGCGGGAACAAAAAATGGAATCACTGCTCTGCAAATGGATATCAAGATAGGCGGACTGGATAAGGCGTTGATGGGAAGAGCCATGGAACAGGCGAAAGAGGGTCGTCTTCATATTCTGGGTGAAATGAGCAAAGCCCTGGATACACCTCGAGCTGAATTGTCAAAGCACGCTCCCAGAATCATCACTATGAAAGTACCGACCGACAAGATTCGCGACATCATTGGCCCAGGCGGCAAGGTTATTCGCGATATCATCGACAAAACCGGAGTCAACATCGATATCGACGACAGCGGTCTGGTTTCCATTGCATCATCCGATCAGTCGGCCGCAGATAAGGCCATCGAGTATATCGACAACCTCACCCAGGAAGTGGAAGTCGGTAAGGTTTATCTCGGCAAGGTTAAGAAAATTGTCGATTTCGGAGCCTTCGTAGAAATTTTCCCGGGAACGGACGGTCTCGTTCATATTTCCCAGATTTGCGACAGACGCATCAAAAGCGTGTCTGACGAAATCTCGGAAGGTGATGAAATAAAAGTAAAGGTTATTGATGTGGACCAACAGGGAAAAGTAAAACTCAGCCGAAAAGAAGCTCTGAAAGACAATACCTCGGAAGTTAAGATATAAAGCTCTTTACTACTGAAATAGAAAGGCCGATGAGCAAACGCTCATCGGCCTTTTTTTATCTGTTGCTTCTGTAGCTTGCCCATTTATGGACGCACTTAAAACCGCCCATAAATGGGCAAGCTACAAAGCTAAAGAGAGATATTCCAGCCCTTCAACTCATCTATTGATTTATAGCTGGTGAGATCAAAATGAATCGGCGTAACGGAAATATGATTATTCGAAACCTGGAAGCAATCTGCCTCATCATCGACTTCGTCAAAGCGCATCTCCCCCGCCATCCAGTAGTAAGTGTTATTCCTTGGATCAACCCGCTTATCGAAAGTTTCCACCACGCGGGATTTTCCCTGCCGGGTGACAGCCACCCCCTTGATTTCTGACCTGGGCACAGCAGGCACGTTCACATTAAGCGCCACTCCTTCGGGCAAACCTTTCTCTAAAACCATCCCGACCAATCGAGCACCAAATTCGGCGGCATATTGGAAATCCGGATTTTCAAAGGTATTGAGGGAAATTGCCATGGCAGGAATCCCCTCTATCGAAGCTTCTGTAGCGGCAGATACCGTACCGGAATAGATAGCGCAGGTCCCCAGGTTTCCTCCCAGATTGATACCTGAGACCACCATTTCAGGAGGTTGGTCAAAAAGTACGGTGGTGGCAATTTTTATACAATCCGCCGGGGTGCCGTTGACGGCGTAACCAATCAACTCTCCTCCTTCAACCACTTTGCGTACTTTTAGCGGCTGGGTCAGAGTGATGGCATGACCCATCGCGCTCTGCTCCGTCTCTGGAGCAACAATCACCACCTCGGCTACCTTGACCAGCTCCTTGTAAATAGCGCGAATTCCATCGGCGTTGAAGCCGTCATCATTACATAAAACAATCATTAAAAAATCCCACGGGCGTTTCCGCCCGTGGGGGTCTCACAAGTTCAATTCGATGGGCTAAACAACAACCCCAAATTATTTAAAGTTTAATACGACAA
>Ga0066838_10000684_pt1 | contig 11843 bp, 10 predicted proteins | sample ETNtaG_26_FD_66727 | JGI IMG/M metagenome (GOLD analysis project Ga0066838, IMG submission 66727) | Marine microbial and viral communities from oxygen minimum zone, Eastern Pacific Ocean - ETNP201302SV89 | ecosystem: Environmental > Aquatic > Marine > Oceanic | place: Pacific Ocean: Eastern...
CAGGATGAAAAGCTTCAGGCGCAAAAAACCCAAAAAGAGGTTGAAGCAAAGGAGCAAAAACAGAAAAGTGAGGACAAGAAGCCAGAAGCTGAAAAGACTAAAACCTCAAAAAAGAACCCAAAAAGAATAAGAAATGCCACCTCTACAGGCACGCAAAGAAAAGAGCTACATGTTGCTAGACATAATCCAAACCGTAAATTAAAGAAAAAAGAGAGAACAAAGTTATCTCAAAAAGTACGTGAAGAGCAAGCTCAACACGCTTTCCATAAACCTGTTGATCCAATCGTACACGAAGTAAAAATCCCCGAAACAATCAAAATTTCTGATTTAGCACTAAGTATGGCCACAAAGGCTGGTGAGGTTCTCAAAGTGATGATGGGGATGGGCGTGATGGCAACCTTAAATGATGTGATTGACCAGGACACCGCGATATTGGTAGTCGAAGAGATGGGGCATAAGCCAATAGCAAGTAACGAAGAGACTATCGAGGACACACTCATTCAAGACGAAGAAATCGCTACAGAGGCGATACCCCGTCCCCCTGTTGTAACTATCATGGGTCATGTTGACCATGGAAAAACATCACTCTTAGACTATATTAGAAGCTCTAAAGTTGCTGGCGGAGAGGTCGGCGGCATTACCCAACATATAGGTGCTTATCAGGTCAATCAGAAGGGCAGCATCATTACATTTATCGATACTCCTGGGCACGCTGCATTTTCCAAAATGAGGTCTCGTGGAGCAAATGCAACTGATATCATTATTCTCGTAGTTGCTGCAGATGACGGTGTTATGCCGCAAACCATTGAATCTATTCAGCACGCAAAATCTGCCGGTGTCCCAATTATAGTAGCAATAAATAAAATGGACAAAGAGGGGGCTGATCTAGATAAAGTTAAGCAGGCACTTTCTACACACGACGTTATTGCAGAGGACTGGGGTGGCGATGTAATGATAGCGCCAGTTTCAGCACATACCGGAGAAGGGATTGACGGACTTCTCGAAAGCATTACATTAACAGCGGAAATAGCTGAAATTAAGGCGGTCAAAGATAAGCCGGCAAGTGGGGTAGTTTTGGAGGCTAAACTTGATAAAGGTAGAGGCAAAGTAACAACAATACTTGTGCAATCCGGAACCCTAAAAAAAGGTGATATCGTGATTGCGGGCCTAGAGTTTGGCAAAGTTAAGCAGATAGTTGACGACAAAGGAAAATCTATTAAGGAGGCCGGACCATCTACACCGGTTGAAATTCTTGGGCTATCTGGGGTTCCAGATTCTGGCTCTGAGGTTATAGTTGTAGAGACTGAAAGAAAAGCCAGAGAGGTTGCTGAGTTTAGAAAAACTAAAGACCGGGAATCAAAATTACAGAAACAACAAGCCGAGAAAATGGACAACTTCTTTTCACAAATGGAAGAAGGAGAAATATCAACACTTAACATCTTGCTCAAATCAGATGTTCGTGGTTCTGCGCAAGCATTAGTGGAAGCTATGGAAGAGCTCTCAACAGACGAAGTTAAGATTAAGGTAGTTTCATCTGGGGTAGGCGCAATTAACAATACAGATATTTCTTTGGCCGGAGCATCCGAGGCTATAGTGCTTGGTTTCAATGTTCGAGCAGATGCTGTTGCTCGTAAATCTGCTGAAGAGGAAGGGGTTAGAATTGAGTACTACAGCATCATCTATAACCTTATTGATGACATTAAGGGCATTATGGGTGGCATGTTGAGTCCAGAACTGAGCGAGAATATTATAGGTATGGCGAGCGTGAAGGATGTCTTTAGGTCTCCTAAATTTGGCGACATTGCTGGCTGTATGGTTGAAGAAGGTGTGGTAAGAAAAGATAGTCCAATTAGAGTATTGCGAGACAGTGTGGTTATTTATGAGGGTGAGCTGGAGTCACTTAGACGCTTCAAGGACGATGTTAAAGAGGTCAAATCAGGTACCGAATGCGGTATTGGTGTTTTGAACTATACCGATATCCAATCTGGAGATGAAATTGAGGTCTACGAGCGCATCGAGAAAGCACGTACACTCTGATATAGGACTTCTGCGTGATTCAACAAATCAGCTACCGTAAAGAGAGAGTTAATGAGCTCATGAAGCGTGAATTGGTTATGCTTTTAAAGCAGGAAACTAAGGATCCACGCCTTCAAGATGTAGTTATCACTGATGTTATCGTTAGTCGAGACCTCGGCTCTGCCAAAGTATTTTTTTCGGTGGCAGAGGAATCGCAAAAAATAGCCTCATCATTACTTAATAAAGCCAGTGGTTTTTTTAGATCGCGATTATCTAAAGAGCTTGATTTACGCCACACACCGTCACTCAGTTTTATCTATGATACAGCGCCAAACACTGGCGCTAGAATGGACAAACTTCTAAATAAACTCTAAACACTAGCAAGGATAATTAATGTCTGGAGGCAACAAAAAAGGCAGAGATATCAATGGTGTTGTTTTGTTGGATAAGTCTGTTGGTAATACATCTAATCATTCTTTACAGCGAGTTAAGCGACTATTTGAGGCAAAAAAGGCGGGACATACTGGCAGTCTCGATCCGCTAGCAAGTGGCTTATTGCCTATATGTTTTGGGCAAGCAACCAAGGTTGCACAATACCTTCTAGACAATGATAAACGCTATTTTGTTGTTGCCAAACTAGGCCAGATAAGCAGTACTGGTGATATTGAAGGGGATATAGAGAACTTTGGATCTACTGATAATATCGATAAGTCATCCATAATAGCTACGTTGAGGCAATTTGTTGGAGATATCGAGCAAGTGCCTCCGATGTTTTCGGCTCTAAAACGTAACGGCATCCCGCTATATAAACTGGCACGAAAAGGTATCGAGATAGAGAGAGAAGCTAGAGCAGTTACGATTCACAAAATCAACTTGCTCAGCTACAAAGAAGAGTTGTTAAGTTTGGATGTAAGTTGTTCAAAAGGAACCTATATTAGGACTCTGGTTGAAGATATAGGAAAAGCACTCGGCTGCGGTGGACATGTTATTGAATTAAGAAGAACCGGGTTTGCTCACTTTGATATTGTCGAGAGCAAGACTTATGAGCAACTCTTAGAGCTAAAAAAAGAAAGCATAGAGTCCCTAGATTCGGTACTATTGCGGGCGCATGACATGTTGCTGGGAATTGAGAGCCTATATTTAGATGAAAAACAAACAGCTGATATCAGGCATGGAAGAAAGATTCAGTATGGCAACTTTGACAAGATAAGCAAAGTTAAATTGTTTGATAATAAGCAAAATTTTGTTGGTATTGGAGAGACTAACTTATTGGGTGAAATACTACCTAAACGTCTTTTTGTATAATATTTTGGAGCGATTTTCATTTAGTCTCTATTAAAGAACAGCTAGATTATAATTTAGCTAAATACGAACCGAAAAGATTTGTTAAAAGAAATATATTGGGGATATTATGAAGGTTTTGATAGTCGGTTCTGGCGGCAGAGAGCACGCTCTTGCATGGCAGTGCGCAAACTTTAATATAATAGAACATGTTTTTGTTGCTCCTGGAAATGCAGGGACAGCATTAGAAGAAAAAATATCAAATATTCAAATTCAATCAAGCGAAAGTGAAGCACTTATTGAGTTTGCTATTAAAGAAGCTATTGACATTACAATAATTGGTCCTGAGGCACCCCTCGTTGCAGGTATTGTGGATGATTTCCGTGCCCATGATTTGGCTATATTTGGCCCCACTCAGGCAGCCTCACAGTTAGAAGGGTCGAAGGTTTTTTGTAAAGACTTTTTAGACAGAAATAATATCCCAACCGCCTTTTATGAGGTTTTTACTGAACAGGAAAGTGCAATTTCCTATGTAAAAGATAAAGGTGTTCCTATAGTTATCAAGGCTGACGGTTTGGCTGCAGGCAAGGGCGTTATTGTTGCTAAAACTGAGCAAGAGGCTATCGAAGCGATAGATGATATGTTAAAAGGCAACCGTTTTGGCGAGGCTGGTTCAAGGGTTGTGATTGAGGAATTTTTAGTTGGCGAGGAGGCTAGCTTTATTGTTATGGTAGATGGCAATAATGTATTGCCGATGGCAACCTCCCAAGACCATAAGGCGCGCGATAATACTGATAAAGGTCCTAACACTGGAGGCATGGGCGCCTATTCACCTGCTCCAGTGGTAAGCCCAAGTATTTTTGATGATGTCATGAAGAATATTATTCAGAAAACTGTCGACGCTATGTCTGCTGAAGGTTCGCCATATACTGGTTTTCTGTATGCTGGATTGATGATAAACAATGGCAAAGCAAAAGTGCTAGAATACAATTGCAGATTTGGTGATCCTGAAACCCAGCCAATCATGATGCGTTTGAAATCAAATCTCGCACAACTATGCCTGTTGGCAGCCCAAGGAAAGTTAGATGAAACTCATATTGAGTGGGATGAAAGAGTTTCATTGGGCGTTGTCTTGGCTGCTAATGGGTATCCTAACGATTACAAGAAAGGTGAAAAAATTATCGTTCCAGCTGACTCAGATGACGCTAAGATTTTTCATGCAGGAACTAAACTTGAAAGCAACAACATAGTGAGTAATGGTGGCCGTGTTCTGTGTGCTACTGCCCTTGGGAGCAGTATTCAGGAAGCTCAAAAGAGAGCATATGAGCTTGTGGATAGAGTCGATTGGCGCGGTTCATACTATCGAACAGACATTGGATTTAAAGCACTTTAATTATTCTTCTGATCTAAGTGTCATTGGCATTGACGAGGCTGGCAGGGGTCCGCTAGCAGGCAGTGTTGTTGCGGCCGCTGTTATCCTCCCAAGTAGTTTTAAGATAGAAGGACTGACTGATTCAAAAAAGCTTAGCGAAAAGAAGCGCAATGCGCTTTATCAGCAAATAACACAGCATTGTTGCTGGTCTATCGGTGAAGCCAGTAGTGTTGAGATTGATGAGTTAAATATACTAAAAGCTACCATGTTGGCAATGAAGCGCGCAGTTATTAATTTAGATAAAGACAATTTAGTGAACTATAAATCAACAAACTATAGAGTTCTTGTTGATGGTAATTGTTGCCCCGATGTTCCCAATTGTAAACCTATAATTAAGGGTGATTTGACTGTGCCAGTGATTTCTGCCGCCTCAATAATTGCAAAGGTATCAAGGGATAGGAAAATGCAAGAACTCGATAGTAGGTATCCAGAATACGGATTTGCAAAACATAAGGGATATGGCACCAAGGCACACCTACTAGCTTTGTCAAAGTATGGAGCAGTAGAGGGTGTTCATCGATACTCTTTTGCGCCAGTTAGAGATATTAATTAGTATAAAGCTCGTCAAGCTGTTTTTGTAGTTCTTTTTGGGCTGCCTCAAGTTCAGCCTTTTTAGCTTCAAGCACCTCTTTTCTTTCGGCTTCATCCTTATTTTGATTTTCTTTCTTGATTTCTTCAGCAGGGCGAGCACTGAGATAATCGAAAAGCTTTACAACTTTGACAACATTTTTCGCTTTGGCTGCCTGATTAGTTGCGTGTTCAGCTTCCCGTTTTGTTACCGATCCCATTAGATACACTATTTGTCTTTCTGTCATAACCTTGACATGTATTGGATGGAATACTTCCTGATTCTGGAAGAGTGTTTCAATTTGAAGAGTAATAATATTGTCTTTGGTTCTTGAGAAATAGCCTATTGATGGCATAACGGTAGCTTCATTGATAAGCTGTTTCATATTTAGTGCATTTTGCTTAAGTTGTTTTGTGAGGTAGGTTTTTGCCTCCTCACTTGAAACCTCTCCTGCTACCAATACTGCTTTGTTATAGACCATAAATTTTAGATGTGCGTTTTCAAGTAATTGATCATCTCGAACAACTTCTCCAACTTGCATGTTGAGGGTTTGGTCATCAAGAATCTCTCCAGCGCTGCGACGGTCAATGCCAGCAGAAACAATAGCACCCACAGCTGTTGCTCCTTGAATGACAGGCGAACATGAAGACAACAGGAGGGGTGTAATCAGTAGGGCTAACAAAAAGATTAACTTTTTCAATATAACTCCAGGAGGTTTCTGTATCTAACCATACAAGGACTATTTTAAATCAGATTTAGAGTTATTGGTAATAAGCTTAGTAGTAAATTATAGAATCATGAGTTTGTAAGTATAGTGCTGAAAACACTTTACACTTGTTTTATTTTTTTCTTGATAATTAATCATATTGTGTCTATTTAATCAAGCATAATTATTTCTATTTGGTTTAATTAATAGTTAGATTTAAGCCTTAGGTAGATTAAATGACCGGAACTTTATTCATTGTTGCGACTCCAATCGGTAATCTGGATGATATAACATTCAGAGCTATTGAGACTTTAAAAAGTGTTGATCTTGTCTTGGCAGAAGATACTCGGCATAGCCAAAAAATACTCAGCCACTTCAATATAAAAACGCCGATAAGTGCTTTTCATGATTACAATGAAAGAGAAAAATGTAAAACGATAGTTAACAAGCTAAAGCAAGGAGACTCAATAGCTCTTATAAGTGATGCAGGAACTCCGCTCATAAGTGATCCTGGCTATGTGCTAGTTTCTGTAGCCAAAAAGAATTCCATTAAGGTGGCTCCTATACCGGGGCCAAGCGCTTTGATTGCTGCACTCTCGGTGTCAGGAGTACCAAGTGATAGTTTCAGTTTTTTTGGCTTCCTGCCAAGTAAACAAAATGCCAGAATTAAGGCTTTGAGGATGTTCACTAGTCGTCCTGAAACGATTATTGTATATGAATCTCCAAAACGTATATTAGCCACACTAGCCGACATGCTGTTTGTATTTGGCAAAGAGCGCGAAATTTGTCTGGCAAAGGAACTCACCAAAACCTTTGAGACAGTTCTAACGACTAACATACCAAGCCTGATTGATTATATCAGCGCCGACCCTAATCATCAGAAAGGAGAATTTGTGCTATTGATTTCCTCAACCGCTAAAAAGGCGCAACTAGAGCTCGACCAACAGCTAGATAAATTGTTACCTGTTCTTCGTGGTGAGATGGGTGCTTCCAAGGCCGCCAAGTTGGCTGCTAAAATTACCGGCATTGATAAGAAATATTGCTACCAAAGAGCAATAGAGTTATGAGTAACTTTTATAAACATCACATCTTTTTCTGTAACAATGTGCGCCAAAATGGTAAGCAGTGTTGTTCGCAAAACGGCGCAAAAGAGCTCTACCGTTACGCCAAGGACCGCTGCCGTGATTCTTCTATGCTAGGTAAGGGCGGCATTGGTGTCAGTGAATCTCGCTGTCTCGGTCGATGTGAACACGGACCTGTTGTTGTCGTCTATCCAGAGGATGTTTGGTATCAGTATATTGATGAAGAGGATGTCGACGAGATTATCGAGTCACACTTGATAGGAGGCAAAGAGGTTGAGCGTCTCAAGATCAAATAAACAGAAAGATATCGCCTAAAAAACTCTACAATAAATCTATACCTTTTAATATGAAAGGGTAGAGATTGTTAGCCATCAACTTTACACCTTCGGCATTAGGGTGTTTATAGTCTCCTTGCAGGTACTCTTTTTCAAGTGCAATTCCCTCTAGCAAAAAAGGCATAAAAATTAGTCCGTGTTTTTGTGACAGCGTTAGATAGGTTTGATCAAACTGTGTTTGATAATCAGGTCCCATATTTGCAGGCGATCGAGCACCAACAAGAATAACTATAGCGCCAGTTTTATTGATTTTAGTGATGATCTTGTCTAGGTTTTGTTGGGTTAGTTTTGGGTCGATTCCTCTAAGCATATCATTCGAACCCAGGCCAACTATCACTATATCAGGCTGGTCAAGAAGAGACCAATCAAGTCTTGCCAGTCCGTTGCTTGAAGTGTTACCCGAGGCGCTAGCATTAATCAAGGTTATTTGCTTGCTGTTATGTTTAAATTTTTGCTTAATCTGGGTTACTAAATTCTCATTCTGAGGTAGACCATAGCCCGCCATCAAGCTGTCACCATAGAGCATAATTTTTATTGACTTTTCAGCTGACTGAATGCTAGATATAAACGACAACAATAAAGTAATAAATATTGCTTTTAAAACTATATTTTTTGAGATAATCATTGTTCGAATTTTATAACAACTTGAACGATGAATACAGCCATACAATTCAAAGATGTTTCTTTAAGGTACGGTACTAAATCGGACACTGTTGAAGTATTAAAAAGTATCAGTTTCTCGATTGATAGTAAAGAGGTTGTTTCTATTGTTGGGCCAAGTGGCTCTGGAAAAACTTCTATTATTATGCTTGCGTCGGGCCTTGAGACTGCCTCATCAGGTTCAGTTAAAATCAATAGTCAAGAAATTGTTGGACTAAAGGAAAATGAATTATCTGAGGTCAGAAGAAAGAACATTGGCATTGTTTTCCAGTCTTTTTACTTGATTCCTAACCTTACCGCGGTTGAAAATGTTTCATTATCTCTTGAGGCAAACCAGCAGTTCAACCTTGAAAAAGATGCTGAAAATCTTCTTGATGAATTTGGCCTTTCTCATAGATTTCATCACCTTCCGAGCGAGTTGTCTGGTGGTGAGCAGCAGAGAGTTGCAATTGCGAGGGCTTTAATCAACAAACCTAAAATTATCTTGGCTGACGAGCCCACTGGAAATCTTGATAGTGCAAACTCAGACAGCATGATGGATTTACTTTTTGATTATACAAAAAAAAGTCAAACTTCACTTGTGATGGTAACCCACGATAATTCAATAGCAAAACGATGTGATCGTATCATTGAAATAAGGGATGGGCAGGTTGTTTGATATTCAACAACTCAGATTAATCAATAAATATGCTTTAAGAGACTTCTCAAGAAGCTATAAAAAACTATGGGTTGTTACCTCGACTCTATTCGTTAGCTTGCTACTTCTCTCATTGACCTTTTCGATTAAGGAGGCTTTGAATAGTGAAATTGAAAATAACTCAAAAGAGCTTCTTGGAGGTGATATTCAGGTGACAAGCGGAATAGATCCTCTCCCTGATGAGATTATTGATCAGTTTAAAGCCTTAGGAGAGGTTAGCTCTACAATTGAGTTTGCGACAATGCTTTCAAAAGAAGGAGAGTCGCCAGTATTTACCGAGCTCAGAGCAGTAGATAATAGATACCCACTCTATGGTGCAATTGAAACAAGGCCGCAAATCGCTTCAGAGAGAATTTTTGTTCGCTCAGAAAAACCATCTGTATTAATCAATGAGAGCATCCAAAAACTACTTAAGCTTAATTTGGGCGATGATGTGGTCATTATGGGCCAACAGTTTGAAGTTGCCGGACTAGTTTCTTCGGTTCCAGACCTTGTTGAGAGCGCAGTATTTGGTGAATTTGCAATTATCAGTATGGAGAGTTATGAGAAATTTGGGCTAAACTCAGGGGGTAGCTTTCTTGATCACGAGTACAGAATTAAATTTAATAATTCAAATCAGGTTGAAGAGCAAGAAGAGTTTCTAAGGTCTATTGTTGCATACGACGACTCAATCGAAACGCTACTGCCAGGAGAGAGTGGCCAGAGTCTTAGCAGAGTTATAGATAACTTTTCAAATTTTTTGAACTTAGTTTCAGTTAGCGCAATGGTGATTGCTGGTATTGGAATCAGCAACACACTTCTCTCTTTTGTTAACCAAAATAATACTAGTGTAGCTGTTAAAAAATCGATAGGTTTTTCATCAAGCTTTATTCAAACTATGTATTTTTATGAGATTCTTTTAATTCTTGTTTTGACATCAGTTATTGCCTATTTAATCGGGGTTTTTAGTCCGCTTTTGGCGAATGAACTTTTGCCTAAAACTCTTGGAATTGACTTAAAGCCAACGTTTAGTTTTCTCGGTTTTCTCAATATCTTTTTCATTGGACTCTTGGTCGTATTAATTTTTTCTATACCCTCTCTATACTCAATTAGTGAGATTAAAGCGGGTGCTTTATTTAGAAATACTTTTAATCCTGTAAGCTTAAATTTCTCTTTGAAAAATATTCTTTTGTTAAGTGTTTTGATTGTTGTCTTGGCAGCCTATTTTGTTTTTCAAACTGAACAGAAGTTTTATACAGTTTTATACTTTGTGGCTTTTTTTGTCACCATTTTTATTTTTTATGGAGTTTCAAAGTTATTAATCCTATTGATGAAAAATGTTTATAAGTTTTCCAATAACAGTTACAGGATTGCTTACAGAAACATTGTTGCTAAAAAGTCACTTGCACCAATTATGACAATCTCCTTGGGAATTGGATTAACCTTACTACTTACCTTAAGTTTTGTTGCTAATAATTTAAAAAAAGAAATTTCAGATAGTATTCCATCAATGGCTCCGGATTTATTTTTTGTCGGTATTGATAGGGATATTCAAAGTAATCTTGAATCCTTTATTAAAGGCGTTGACCCAAATGTGGAGCTTGAATTTAGTCCAATGGCGAGCGCATCATTTATTTCATTAAATGGAATTCCCATAGAGGAAGTAGTTTCTGAGAGCAATAGGTCAGCTTGGGTTGTAGAAGGTGATAGAAGGATATCATGGTCAGAAAAGCCAAAGCCCGACAATCCGATTATTGAGGGTGAGTGGTGGGAAATAGGAAATGAGAACGAGATGTTTATTTCAATGGATAGTCGAGCTGCCTATGACCTAGGAATGAAAATCAACGACAAGATAACGTTAAATATATTAGGCAGAGATGTAACCGGCGTTGTTAAGAACTTTAGAGAAGTCGACTATCGAGATATCTCGATTAATTTTGCTATCATCATCAATAAAGCTTTTGCAAACAAACTGCCTTATGAATATGTTGGCACTTTAAAGTCGGAGTTATCGTCTAGTGATATCTTAGCAAAGGTTGTTGAAAAATTTCCAAATGTATCTGCAATAAAGATTGATAGAATCTTATCCCAAGTAAGTGATGTGCTAAATAAAATATTTATAGCAGTGACCGCAATATCACTCATAGTTATTATTATTGGATTAATTGTTATTGTGAGTGCAGTTTTGGTGCAAACAACATTCAGGCGCTATAATAATTTAATCTACAAAATATTAGGCGTAGACTTTCCAACAATCCTTAAGGCAATGACACTGGAGTTTGCTGTCATCTATGGAACTTTAATATTTTTTGCAACCTCTGTTGCAGTTATAAGTTCTTACTTAGTTGTAGAGAATGCTTTGCAGCTGACTTGGCAATTTGATTTTGGGCTGACCCTTTGGATATTATTATCAACTGCATTGACATCATTTATTCTAATCCTTCTGGCTAATCGAAGTATATTTAACCCAAAGGTTTATCCGCTCATTCGAAACGAGTAGTTCTTTTTAACAGAGAGTCAAATTAGAGCAAACAGTTTTTGACTGAGCTCTTCTACACTCTCTTTAAGATCACTGATCTTTGAATTGTTATCAATAATGTCAGTAGGAAGATGGTTACTTAATTGAACTCGCTGCTCCCTACTAGCCTGAGCCATTAGCATGGTCTGTGCTTTTGCATTATCAATATTCTCCCTAGCAGTTAAACGATTTATCTGTGTTTCAACATCACAATCGACAACAACAGCCCTATCAAACGGCCCCCATAATTCTTTTTCAACCAAGAGAGGGATGACTACAACCATAACACCTTCTTTGAGGCTGTCCATTGAAGACTTCATTTTTTGAAGTATCTTAGGGTGTAATATTTGCTCAATCTTAGCCCTATTTCGTCCTTTTTTATAAAGAACATCTCGAAGATTTTCTCGATCAAGTGATCCGTCACTCAAAAGTATCGAATCGCCGAAAGATTCTACTAGCTCATTAAGCCCATCGGTTCCTGGCAATACAACTTCACGAGATAATACATCCAGATCAACAATATGACAGCCATGTATTTCAAGCAAGTCACTCACTAAGCTCTTTCCTGA
>Ga0066838_10000707_pt1 | contig 11717 bp, 11 predicted proteins | sample ETNtaG_26_FD_66727 | JGI IMG/M metagenome (GOLD analysis project Ga0066838, IMG submission 66727) | Marine microbial and viral communities from oxygen minimum zone, Eastern Pacific Ocean - ETNP201302SV89 | ecosystem: Environmental > Aquatic > Marine > Oceanic | place: Pacific Ocean: Eastern...
TTATCTTTATTAGAGTTGGTATCTGCTGTTTTTACAATTTATTTAGCCTTTTTGGCAGCGGGAGCATAATAATATAGTGGATTTAACTCCCCACGAAGAAAAGATATTAGAACTCATCAGAAAACATCCTGAGGTAGTATCAGATCCAGAAATTCGCAGGCAGGTTGCTGAGAAAAATAGTTTATCGGAAAAAACTCTCCGGAATCGTATTGCCGATTTTAAAAAGTATGGTTTATTAGGTACGGGGAAAAAAATAGAATCTGAAAAGAATAAAAAATCTCTGATTACTGATAATGATGAAATCAATCTTGCTGCTGTATGGGATACCATAAAATTAAAGCACAGATTAATAACCATAATTTCAACATTGTGTGCTTTAACTGGTTTGATTTATTCTTTGGTAGCAACAATTTACTTTGAATCGACTATTTCTATGTACCCCGCTGGTGAACTGAGCCAGACTGGTGGTATCTTGGGTGATTTTCAGGGATTATCCAAGACATTCGGCATAGGTAATCTGGGACCCGCTCCAACCTATAATATACCGGATATTATTAATAGCAGGCGGTTAAAAAAGGACATTGTGTTAAAAACATGGAAAAATGCAGAATTTTCTCAGGGATCCAACCTAATAAAATACTGGGAATTGGACAAGCCGAAGCTTTTTTCACCCAGAAAATGGATATCCAGGTTTTTCCCATTAGGAAATTTTTCATCTGACCCGAAAGATGTATTAATTTATGAAGCCATTTTGGAACTGGAAGAATTAATTTCTGTAAAGGAAGAAATATCTGGGCTGATTACGGTCTCTGTATTAATGCAGGATCCAAATCTTACAGCTAGTATTGCTAACTATATTGCAGAATATGTAAAAGATTTTATTTCAATTGAACAACACAGGGAAGCAGTAAAAAATAAAGTATTTATTTATGACCAGAAGATGGAAGCAAAAAAAGAATTAGCACTATCAGAAGAAGAACTAACTGAATTTCGCAAACAGCATCCCATTGCCTTAGATACTCCTGACCTGCAATTAGCAAGAGGTCGTCTCATAAGGAACATAGAGGAAAACCAAGCTGTATATATTACTCTGCGTCAACAGTATGAAATGGCCAAAATTGAGGAAGCGAAAGAAAATTTACTCATCAATATATTGGATACTGCAGAACCAGCAGTAAAAAAGGCAAAACCCAAACGTACACTCATTGTAATACTTTCCCTTCTTGGTGGTTTTATTATCGCCATACCGATTTCTTTATTTTCGAATAGAGATTGATTGGAATTGAATGATATATTAGTTGAAGGTCTGAGCCCATCTGAAAAAGTGTGATAAAGATTTATTAAATGCACAATGCTGAATAAACGTTTATTCAGAAATTCATTATACACAGGCGCTGCACTTTGCTTTGTTGGTTTTGTACCATTCATCTTCAATATTTTGGTAGCCAGGACATTTGGGAAAGAGACCTTGGGTACTGTGAATATTGCTATCAGTTTTTGTCTTGTGATTACAATATTTGTAACAAATTTTTTTGGCACATCAGGCAACAAGTTTCTGGCAGAGTTCCGGGGTAGACAAAGCAAAGAGTCTTTTAAACTTATATTTTTTACCATACTTATTGGCCCTGTTGTTGTTTTAACCTTCTTGAATACTGCCATAGTTTGGCACTGGGATTACCTTGCGTTGAGGTTTTCAGTACAATCCAATTTCCTGATTCCAATGGTGTGCTACATTTACTTCAGGTCATTTTACATTATTTTCAGAAGAATGTTTTATGGTGTCGATCTGGTGTCTACTTATGCAATCAATGAAATTGTATCAGACATTGTTCTCATTGTTACAATAAGTACTGTGTGCTGGTTGCGGCTCCCGCATTTGCTGATTCAGAGTTATGTACTTGGATATTTAATCTTTACTGTAATCAGCATATTGGTCTTATACAGGCATTATGCAGAAATTGTTGGGCCATTACACCCCCAGGAAAACTATCAAACCAAATCTGTTTTAATTGATTATTTTAAGTATGGATTCATTGTCATGGCTGGCGCCGCTTCCAGTACGGGTACGGGTTATTTATCCATGTTGTTTACCGGTTACTTTTTAACCAGTACAGATGCAGGTTTATACTCATCTGTATTGGCTATTGTGAGCATATTAATGTTTTTACCCAGGCTGGTGACTCAAGTCCTTCTTCCGGAGTTTTCAAAACTTTTTGGTGCCGGAGAAGAAAATTCAATAATCCACGCCCTGAAATATTCCTTCTGGTTTCTGTTTATCATTTCGATGATCATTAATGGTTTTTTGTTTGTTTTTGCAGAGGAGATACTATCTATATTTGGGAATTCATTTTCCAGCGGCGGTCTGATCCTAAGAATTATAATACCTGGTGTTTTTATCCGCATGATATCTGTACCCTTGATTACATTTTTATCAGCTACGCGATATATTATTTACCCTAGTATCGGCGGAATCATCATTCTCGTTGTTTCAATTATTGCCTGGTCAATTCTTGTCCCTACCTACAATCTGGTTGGCATTGCAGTGGGATATGTAACAGGTATTAGTATTGGCATAGGCTATCAGATTGTGATGGCAGTAATCAAACTAAGAGCATTCAGCGCTAAGCATTAATTCGTTTTTATAAAATGCTAAAATTATCCATAGTTATAAAATATTATTTACTTTCATTCCTTTTGATTGATTCTATTAGTGGATTCGTCAGGATATATCTCGGGATTTCTAACCCCATTTTCAACATTGGATATTGGATTAGAGGGCCAATTCTTATCCTTTTATTTTTTTATTACCTAATTCAATTAAAGAATAGAAAATTATTCATCGATGAATTTATATCTCTGATCATTTTTGCTTATTTCATCTTTAATCTATTTCTAAACTATACAATTGCTCCCTCAAGTAGAATGTTCACTGAGAACATACCCTATATACTTCGGCAACAATTTCTTCTTTTCTTATTGGTTTTTATCAGAAACAGAATGGAATTGGATGAATCATTAACCCGTAAGGTGATTTATTTCAATTTTATTATATTTGCGATAAACCTTTTTATAGGTTATATGTTTGGTTTTGGCTTAGAGGTTTACGAATTTAGTAATACATCAAAAGGTATGTTCCAAAGCGGGAATCCAGTTTCCATTTTGAATTTAATATTTTTTACTTTTTTCATTTTGGATGGAAAGTTTCGGAAACGAATTGTTCCTATCGCAATAACCTTATTTAACGGTTTTGTTATTGCTACTAAAAGTATTTTTGGATTTATTATTCCTATTTTTTTTGCATTAAGACGGAAAGCCTTAAGCATCAATAAGTTAATTTTTTATACCCTATTAATTTTTTCAATCATCATTACATTTTCATCAATAATCGATATAACGATGGATGCTTATGAAACAAGGTTTGGTGTAAATATTAATAAATCAATTGATGTGACTACAAAAATTGGGGGACTCTATAAATCTGAAATTATGAACAGTATAGCATCAATTAACTTTAGAAGATATGCTTCCTTAAATGTACAAATGGAAGAATCTTTGTCTAATTATAATACTTTCCTTATTGGAAAAAGTCTTGTAGGCCAGAATGTATTTTGGGAAAAGCGGGGTGAATTCCGGTTTAAAAATTCATCCATGGATTTTTTCGATTTTTTTTTCAAATATGGTCTTATTGGAACAGTATTATTTATTTTTCTTTTAATGAAGGATATAATGCCTGCAATAAAAAAATCTATCACAAGGGATAAAGTTGTAATATCCCTGTTCTTCGTTTACAGTTTTTTTGGAGGGCATGTAATCGACTCTGTTACTTCGGGTTCATTTTTTTATTATTATTTAGCTAAAATAAAATCTTAATATGAAAGTATTAATCTGTGCCAGCGGTAATGCAGGCCAACTAAGCCCCTTTGTTCAAGAACAGGCTGATAGTTTGAAAATGCTGGGCATCCAGATTGATTATTTTTTAATCAGAGGAAATGGAGTCCTGGGATACTTAAAAAATTATCCATTACTTATTAAAACAATTAAAGAGAAAAAATATGATTTAATCCATGCCCATTATGGATTATCAGGTCTGCTGGCAAGTTTACAAAAAATAACACCGGTGATTGTGACCTTTCATGGCAGTGATGTGAATATGAATAAAAACCTGCCATTCTCGTTATTCGCATCCAGGCTATCTTGTGATAATATTTTCGTTCACCACCTTCTGGCTCAAAAAATGAAATTATCTGGGAAAAATATTCACATTATACCTTGCGGTGTCAATCTTGATATTTTTTCTCCCATGAATAAAATAGTCGCAAGAGAAAAACTTGGCTGGAATAAAAAGAAAAATTATATATTATTTTCATCCGGTTTTGATAATCCGATAAAAAATGCCGCCTTAGCAAAATCAACTCTGGAAAGTCTCGATCTTGAAATTGACCTGATTGAATTAAAAGGATACACAAAGCAGGAGGTTTGCATCTTAATGAATGCGGCTGACCTGCTTCTAGTTACTTCTATTTCCGAAACAGGTCCAATTGTCGTAAAAGAAGCATTAGCCTGTAATTGCCCGATAATATCCACAGATGTTGGCGATGTAAAATCGATAACAGAAAAAATTGATAATTGTTTTATTACATCTTATAATCCGAATGAGATCCTTGAAAAAATAAGAATAATATTGGCCTCAGGCTTGCGATCCAATGGTAGAATTTTCATAGAACCTTATGGATTGGACAAAGTTGCCAAAAAAGTAAAGTTAGTGTATTTCAATATTTGAATTACAATAAAGAATCTTGCAAAATTTCTTATTTCAAACTTAAATGTAATTATTTTTAATAAACATAATAGTTGATGAAAAGAGACTTCACCAAATATATGTATGAGAGTTTATTAAAATTATTGCTCAATAAAGGTTATGCTATCAGAACTTTTGAACAATATTTATCTGATAATAAGATAAATAAATTTGTTATTTTACGGCACGATGTAGACAAAAAACCTGAAAACGCCTTAATTATGGCACAATTAGAAAATCAATTTGGAATAAAAGCATCCTACTATTTTCGTATTGTTAAACATAGTAATGATCCAAAAATCATTGAGAGTATAGCTGAGTTAGGCCATGAAATAGGATATCATTATGAGGACCTTAACTTAGCCAAAGGTGACTATGGTTTAGCTATTGACAATTTTGAAAAAAATCTAAATTATTTTAGAAAATATTACCCAATAAAGACTATATGTATGCACGGGAGTCCCTTATCGAAATGGGATAATCGGTTGATTTGGAATAATATTGATTATAGAGACTATGGTATTTTAGGAGAACCTTATTTCGATATTGATTTTAATAAAGTTATTTATTTAACAGATACTGGCAGAAAATGGAATGCAACAAATGAAAATATTAGAGATAAGGTAAATACCAATTTTGCTTTTGATTTTAAATCTACATTTGATGTTATAGATGCTATTGAGAAAAAAGAATTGCCTGATAATGTTATGATAAATGTTCATCCGCAGAGGTGGACAAATAACAAAATATTTTGGTTAAATGAATTGGTTATGCAAAAAATAAAAAATTTCATTAAACGATATATTTAATGTTCTATCATATCATCCACTACAATAAAAGTGCAATATTCTTGGTAATATTAAAATAGTGTTTTTTTTATATTAAACATAAAAAATGTAAAATGAAAATTTTTATCGATATAGGTCACCCTGCTCATGTTCATTATTTCAAAAACTTTATTCAAATAATGAAGAATAATGGCTATGGTTTCTTAGTAACTGCCAGGGATAAAGAAGTAACCCATAATCTGTTAGATAGTTTTAAAATAAAATATATTGATAGAGGAAAAGGTAAGAAATCACTTTTGGGGAAACTGATTTATATCTTTAGGGCTGACTTTTTATTATTAAGATTAGCATTAAAATATAAACCGGATATCTTTATGAGTTTTTCGTCACCGTATGCAGCCCAGGTTTCTTGGTTACTTAGAAGACCTCATATCGCTTTTGATGATACTGAGCATGCCAAATTTGAACATATGATGTATGTTTTTTTTACCGATGTGATTTTCACTCCAAACTGTTTCCAAAAAGATTTTGGTAAAAAACACATCCGTTTTAATGGTTTTATGGAACTATGCTATTTACACCCAAATTATTTCACACCTGATCCAAGTGTGTTAGACATGCTCGGTGTAAAAAAAGATGATAAGTATGTAATATTACGATTTGTTTCTTGGGGTGCTAGTCATGATATTAGGCAATCAGGTTTAACATTGGAAATGAAAAGAAAATTAGCAACTGAATTATCTAAACATGCTAAAGTATTTATTTCTTCCGAAGATAAATTACCCGCAGATTTAAAGCGGTATCAGATCAAAAAACTACCTGAAAAAATACATGATGTCTTATCCTCTGCAACTTTATTCATTGGTGAAGGTGCTACAATGGTATCTGAATGTGCAATGCTTGGGACTCCTGCGATTTATGTTAATACTTTGTCTGCTGGGACACTGGAAGAACAAGGAAAATATGGATTAATTTTTTGTTTTAGAAATTCAAATGGTGTTTTTGAAAAAGCATTACAATTGCTTCAAACTCTTGATTTAAGACAAGAATATCAAAAGCGAAAAGAAAAAATGCTATCCGGAAAAATTGATGTAACTGCTTTCATGGTTTGGTTTATTGAAAATTACCCTAAAAGTGTCTCTGTAATGAAAGCCAACCCGGATTATCAATACAAGTTTAAATGAAATTAGTTTTTCGATGAACAATGTTGAATCAATACTGACTTTTGTCGTTCCAAAATGGTAAATACTGAGAAAACAGAAATAAAATCCAGAGTTTTCTTCCTTACAGATATCCTGATAGTTTTATCCATTTTCTGTCTGGCGAATTATATAAAGTTCAGGATTTTTATTCCTCAAGGGTCATACCTGGGGCTTTTTATTATGTTTTTATTGTATTGGGTTTTTTTCTCCCTCTATTATAAAAAGTACAAAGAAATTATCCACCGTCCCTTTTGGTTTGCGTGGCGTTTAATATTTTGGTCTACCGTACTTTCTTTTTTCTTTATTACATTAACTGTTTCTATCGCAAATCTCTGGTCTGTATCACGCGTATTTATTATCATCGTCACACTTTGCATTACTGCTTTTGAAACAGTTTTTCTATTGTTATACAAGATTGTACAACATGCAGTTAAGCCAAATTATATCTCAACGAAACAAGACAAAAAACATCTGCCGAGCGGGGTGTTCCATCTCAGATGGCTCATCCCGGGTGCTCTGTTAATTTTTGGAATTTACTTCACTTTCATTTGGTTTAGAACAGGAATTATTATATATAAACCGTGGAATGAACAGGCCCTGCTTGTATTACTTTCCTCCTGGGGTTTATCTACGATACTCACACGCCGATATACTGCTCCCACACATCAAAATGCCTTTTATGAAATAGCGCCCTACATCAAGGCAGGGTTACTTATGTTATTATTTATAGGTGTATTCTATTTTTTTCTTCGGCTGGATTCCCTTTCTCGTACAATTATCTTTAGTACTTCCGTTATGCATTCTGCTCTGGAGATCCCAATATTTTTCTTGTATTTTTTTGGCGGCAATCTATCAGAAAATAAGAGAAAAATATTACCAGATACAGAAAATATTAATATTCTCGGTCAGGAACCTCTCAACATTAAAACCGATATTCAACCGGATGAGAAATTGAGGTTTAAACAAAAATTAACATCAATTTTCCAACGTATTTACTTACCTTATAAGAATGAACTATATCACTTTCTTTCGAAGCACCTTCCGATAGAAAAAGCAGAAAAAGATGAGATGAGATTATTTAATACAGTATCTCTAATTAATGTACAAATTTTAAAGAATAAATCTATCAGTCTATTGATAAATCTTTATAAACTGAACAATATTCGTCGCTTGAATGTATACTTATTAACTTGCTACAATAAAATTAGCCCTGGCGGATTGATAGTTGGTTGTTTTGAGCCATTAGAAATGATTAGAAATCGTTTGAGGTCAGAAATGCCGCGTTTTTTATTTATCATGCTATACCCCTTTCATTTTATTTTCTATCGTGTCTTCCCAAAACTGCCAGGGACAAAACAACTCTACTTTATTTTAACAAAAGGAGAAAAAAGAGTTTTATCAAAAGCTGAAGTCTTTGGGCGTCTGTCTTTCTGTGGTTATCAGTTGATTAAAGAAAAAATCTTCGGTGATAAACTGTATTTTATATGTGAGAAAATAAAAACTGTTTCTCCTGAAGAATATCCTTCATACCATCCAATTGTCCGATTAAAGCGGATTGGCTTAAACGGGGAAATGATAACTATATTTAAGTTTAGAACGATGCACCCGTATAGTGAATTTATTCAAAAAGAAATTTATGATGAATATCATCTTGATAGTTTTGGGAAAATGAGAAATGACTACAGGCTTACCCAATGGGGTAAGATTTTGAGACGCTGTTTTATAGATGAACTTCCCCAGATTTATAATTGGTTAAAGGGGGATTTGAAATTAGTTGGTGTGCGGGCGCTAAGTGAACAATATTTCAGTCTTTATCCAAAAGACATGCAAAAACTGAGAATTAAATCCAAACCTGGTTTGGTGCCCCCTTACTATGCTGATACACCTCAATCCTTTGATGAAATTGTCGAGAGTGAAAGAAAATATCTAAAACAAAAACATGAACATCCAATCAAAACAGATTTGATATACTTTTTCAGAGCCATAATTAATATAGTCTTCAGAGGTGCCCGGAGTCAATAGAACGACATGATAAATATCAGATTGATCAACTATCTTATTCTAGTTATTCTGCTGCCATCTCTATCTTTTGCTCAAACAGCATTTAACATTAGACCGATGTCCTTTGTGAAGCATAAAACGGCTGGGGGGATTTGGCATATAAATGAAAAGGGTTCAACGACAATCGCCGGGTTAGGGATTAGCGCTAATGCACGTTTGAATAGTTGGTCAGTCTCGGGGACTTTTATTGCAATGGGTATAACCGGCAAGATACATGGCAAATTATTTGACTTTTCTCCAGAACAAGGCTTGCCCTTTTTAGACTCTTCGAGAGATGGTTCAACCCATTGGGTTGAATACGCAACAACAAAAATAACCTATGATCGGCCAAATTTTACTTTTTCCTTTGGGAAATTCGACCGTCACTGGGGTCCGGGGACTCGTTCATTAATAATATCAAATAAACCACCGGCTTATCCTCAATTTGGTTTTGAATGGGAATTGACATCGAAGCTTGATTTTTCTTATTTCCACGGATTCCTTAATAGTCAGATCCCTGATTCATCTAAAAATGTTTACTATAATGAAATTGGCAAAAGATCCTTTGACGTTCCACGCTCAATTGCGGCTCATCGGCTAGAATGGACTCCTTATCCAAATCTAATCTTAGGTGTCAACGAGTCAGTTGTTTATGCCTCTCGGCAGGTTGATTTCCAATATTTAATGCCTTTTATATCACTTTGGCATATGGAAAATCACTTAGGAGATGTAGACAATGCTCAAGTTGGAATTGATGTAAATTGGAGAATCAAACCAAAATCTAAAGTATATTTTTCATTATACATTGATGAATGGACACCGGAGTGGACATTTAACAAATCTAATCATAATTGGTTCGGTTGGCAGTTTGGATTTGCCTGGACTGAACTTTTCATGAAATCGGACAAATTAGAAGCTGAATTTACCTGGACAGACCACCGAATATACCGACATCGTTTTTCAATTAATGACTACTACAGCCATGGATATCCCCTTGGATTTTGGGCGGGGCCTCATGCTCAAGAATTATTTATCAAGTATGAGAAATCGTTTCACAATTACGGTTTGACCATTACATATTCTGATGTAACGCGGGGTGAACTAACGGAAGAGATGCTTGAGAACCAATATGAGGATTTTCTATATAATAGGTTTTCTGGAAGCTCTGAAAATCGCATGGTAATTGAGGTTTTAATTCAACGATCATTTATAAAAGATCAACTGGGTGTTCAAGCTGGTGTTGAATTCATTCGCTGGAAAAATCCAGGTTTTGACCCCTATAAATTGGATCTATCTTTGGGGGAAGATATTGAAAAGTTGTCAATTTCTATTGGTATTTATTATAATATTAAATGATGAATAAACCTAATAATCCCATCAAAATTACTAGTGCACAAGAGGCATTAACCTCTCCTTCTTATTCCACTAGTTTTATCTTAAAACACTTTTACGCCAGAAAAGTGAAAGTGATTTCTGATGTTGTTTTTGCTATTGTTCTATTAATAATTGGATTACCATTGTGGTTTTTTATTGCTTGTGTAATAAAATTGGATTCAAAGGGACAAATTTTTTCACAGGTACAATTGGGGGAATTTTATGCCTGAATTAACAAAAGAAAAGTTTTATAAGGAGAGTGGTAAGACTTACGATAAAAATGATCCAGAGGCTATAATACGTTATAAAAACGTGATGAAATGGATAAAAATGGATTGCGAAGAATTACAAATATATGAGATTGGATGCAAGTTTGGAGAATTACGTAAAATGTTGATAAATACTAAAGAGAATATTGGATATAAGGCAGTAGATATAGATGAAGGTACACTCAAAAAGATTGAAGGATATAATCCTGATGAATTTATATGCTCTAATGTGAATGAAGGTATTCCCTTTGATGATAAAACTGCAGATTATATTATTTGTTTGGAAGTAATGGAACATCTTGAGAATGCCACTTTCTTTATAAAAGAATTAAAAAGAGTCTTGAAAGATGATGGTAAACTTATTATTTCAGTTCCAAATCCGTATTGTTGGAGTGAATTATTTGGCAATATGTTAAAAAAGAATGACACACAGGGACACATAGCTACTTTTACCTACCAAAATATTGTTGCATTATTAAAGTTTTCTGGGTTAAAACTCTATGATAAAACAGGATCTTTCACTAGGATACCAATGTCCAGAAGGTTATTTGGTAAACCTTTTATAGTATCAACCAACTTTTTTTTCTTTACGAGAAATAATATGTATCTGATTGGTCCTTGAACTTCCGTTTTTTTTAGTCCGCATTAGTCAATTATGTTTTAAACGATGAATAAAACTAATAATCCAGCCAAATTTACCAGTAGACAAGAGACATTAACCTCTCCTTCTTATTCCACCAGTGCTACCCTAAAACACTTTAAAACAAAAATATGATTTTTACTACATTGAAAATCTCAGTTTTATTTTTGACTTGAAAATTATGATAAAGACAATGTTTGTAGTACTGCTGGGTAAGGGATGGTAAAAACATATTTCAACTACCTCAACCAAATTTATGGTAATTGCATACAAAATCCCTTGGGTTTGAAATGGAATAAACAGTATTATTTACGGTAATAAAATAATTTTTATTTTGAATTAACTAAATTTTTATAATAGAAGATAGGAGACAGATAAATGGTAGGTAGAAAATTACTGGTACAAATGATAGTTCTTTCAGCAATTGGAATTATATATGCGGGAGGATCAATAACCGGGACAATAACATTTGAAGGCAAAGCACCAAAAATGAAACCGCTTAAACTTGATGCTGATCCCATATGCGTTGCAAATAATGAGGTAGTGCCCAAAAAAGAAGGGTTAGTCCTGGATGAAAATAAGGGTGTTAAAAATGTACTTGTTTTT
>Ga0066838_10000712_pt1 | contig 11682 bp, 8 predicted proteins | sample ETNtaG_26_FD_66727 | JGI IMG/M metagenome (GOLD analysis project Ga0066838, IMG submission 66727) | Marine microbial and viral communities from oxygen minimum zone, Eastern Pacific Ocean - ETNP201302SV89 | ecosystem: Environmental > Aquatic > Marine > Oceanic | place: Pacific Ocean: Eastern...
GTTTAAAGAGTTGAACTCCGTTACAGGTATTTTTGTACGCACGCCGAATACACTACTGTTAGATTTATAGTCAGCACTGGTCGTCTCAGCGGTGTCAATATTTTCGTACTCGACAAAATAGCCCAGACTGACACCTTCTTTTGTGAAGTAAGGATTGGTGTAGGCGACTTCGTATACCTGCTCAACCGAAGATTGGTTGATCTTGAATTTCAGCTCTCGGCCAGAGCCGAAAAGATTTTCCCGATTGACTTCCGCCTGTAGTAAGACTCCGTCCGCACCCGCATATCCGACTCCAAACATGAAACTACCGGTTGCTCGCTCTTTGACTGTAACGTTAATATCAACCTGGTCGAGAGTCCCGGGCACGGCCGGTGTTTCTATCTTGACCTCATCAAAGTACCCCAGTCGCTGAATTCGCTCACGGGATCGTCGAATATCCTTCGCAGAGTAAACAGCCCCTTCGACCTGTCGCATTTCCCGACGGATAACCTCATCCCGCGTGGACTGATTTCCGCGAACATTGACCTGCCTAACGTAAACTTTAGGACCAGGATCAACAACAAATGTGAAGTCAACAAGTTTGCGCTCGATGTCTAATTCTGGCATTGCATTCACATTACAAAATGCGAAACCGATATCAGTGAGTATTGACTCCAGTGCAGTTTTTGCCAACAACACCTGGTGGCGAGAAAATGGTGCCCCGGAACGTGGTCGCACCCTACTAAAATCTTCTTTAGTTATATACCGTTGAGTGTCATCCAACTCGACTTTACCGAACGCGTAAGGCTCACCTTCGGTTATCGAAATGGTTACGAAAATATCTTGCTTGTTCTGACTGATCGCAACATCATGAGAGTCAATCTCAAAATTGATGTATCCATGATCCAAATAATAACTTGTCAGTGCTTCCAACGATGCATTCAATTTTTCAATTGAGTAGTTTCTCTTTGATGAGAGAAAACCTAGCAAAGAATCTTGTCGGAGCTCAAGTAATTTGAAGAGTTCGCGATCACTGAACCTATTGTTACCAACAATCCTCAGTTTCTCAATTCGTGCCACGCGGCCTTCGTCGATCTGTAGTCGAATACGCACTCTACTGGCATCTAATGGCGTTACAGTAGATTCTATAGTGGCGGAGTAACGGCCTCGAGAAAAATACCTTTCACGCAGAGTTTTCAATAGCTTGTCTAGCACGGGTTGACTGAATACCTTACCATCGACGAAACCTACCGAATGAAGGGCTTCTTCAATTTCAGCATCTCGAATATCCTTGTTCCCCAAATACTCTATCGAAGCGATCGAAGGTCTCTCACTGACGACAACTATAAGTGTATTTCCGTCGCGTTTAAGTTGAACATCATTGAAGAATCCTGTTGAAAACAAAATTCGCACTGATTCGCGAGCAAGTTCGTCGGTTATCTTATCTCCGACTTTAACTGGGAGGTAGTTAAAGATTGTCCCAACCTCAATCCTATGAGCCCCCTCGACCCGTATATCCTTGAGCTCGAAAGGATCAAGTGCCTGCACTGGTCCACTGAGGATAACGAGTACAGTTACACAAAGTGCTTTACATAACAGGCCGAGTTTCATTGTTTCTAGAATTTGAATACATTGTGCACATCATTATAAAGTGCAAAGCTGATCAATACAGCAAGAACCGCGAAACCTAGCTGTTGCGACCTATACATAAATGCTTCTGAAACCGGTCCACCCTTAATACCCTCGATAATAAAATAAACCAGGTGGCCCCCGTCCAAAACAGGAATTGGCAATAAATTCAGAATTCCGAGACTGATACTCAGGATGGCCAAAAACGTCAGAAAAGCAGTGAAGCCGTACTCAGCCGATGCACCTGCATATTTTGCAATCGACAAGGGTCCACCAATATTCTTAGTTGATTCTTTACCTTGGACCATTTGAACAATCATCCCAACGGTCAATTTACTCAAAAGCCAGGTAGCCTCTACCGCACGAGTTATAGCCTCGCCAGCACCCAATCGAACCACCACATTGACATGATTGGCAGGTCCGACTCCAATCCGACCCACAACACTATCCAAAGAATGTATCGCTTTTGGAACCACCACGATCGTTTTTAGTGCTCCATTTCTGAGTATAGATAGCCGGATCGTCTGGTTCGGCCTAGACGATATAGTTTTGACTACATCTCGCCACCCATCGATGGCTATACCGTCTATCGTCATAAACTGGTCATTGACTTTTATCCCCGCAGCATCTGCAACTTCCCCTGCAATCAAGGTTCCGACAATGGGGGCTAATCGGGGCAGTATTCCGATCTGTTCCTCCAAAACCAACGGATTCAACCGACCCGACTGCAACTCGCTCGATTCTATGGAAACCGTCTTGTTCTGACCGGCCCGTGTCACAACAGTAAAGGTTAACGTTTCACCAGCCTCAACCTGATTCAAAAGGTAGTAACGATGCTCACCCCAACTACGGACATTCCTACCGTTAATGCGGGCTATCCGATCACCGCGTTGTAGCCCAACTACTTCTGCTGAACTCCCAGGTTCAATATAGCCGATTACTGGCTCAACACCGGGAACGCCTATCCCGAATACTAGCCAGTAAAAGAATATTGCTAATATAAAATTAGCACCTGGACCAGCAATCACAACAGCCGTCCTGACCCACAGGTTTTGGCGGTTAAATGCACGAGGCAGATCTCGAGGGTCTACGTCATCCTCTCGTTCATCGATGAACTTTACATATCCGCCAAAAGGTAATACGCCGAGCACATATTCAGTACTGGAACGCCGAGACCGAAATGAATACAGTGTCTTACCGAAACCGATTGAAAATTTGGATACGCCCACGCCGAGAAGACGTGCAACACTAAAATGGCCTAATTCATGGAATGTAACCAAGATGAATACAGCAACTAGGAACCAGCCCACATTTTCAATAGCCGCCATAATCAGTACCCCGCGACTATCTGCTGCAATGAAGTGGCGCCTGCGTCTAACTTGTTTTGGAGGGTCTCACGAACCAGTTGATCCAGACGAGTTATAGAGATCAAATCATCAGCTGTCAGATTGCAAAATTTATCCAGCGCACACTGAATGAAATCAGGAATATCTGTAAATCGTAGCCTACCCGCACAGAAAGCGTTTACAGCAACTTCGTTCGCGGCATTCAGAACGATCGGGGCTGCGCCTCCAGCCTCTGCAGCCTGACGAGCGATCGCAAGACAAGGGAATTTCCTGTCATCCGGGTTTTGAAAATTAAGTTGTCCCGCCCGAACAAGATCTAATCGCTCGACACCCGATTCAATACGCTCAGGATCCGCCAGAGCCGCAGCAATCGGTACCCGCATATCAGGGTTTGCTAACTGAGCAACTATCGACCCGTCTAGGTATTCCACAAGGGAATGAACAATACTTTCTGGATGAATAACCACTTCGATATTTTGAGGGCTAACCCCAAAAAGGACGCAGGCCTCGACTATCTCTAGGCCTTTGTTCATCATCGTCGCAGAATCAATCGAGATCTTGCGCCCCATGGTCCATCTAGGATGGGCAGCAGCCTGGTCAGGTGTAATATCTGACATTCCATCTAGTGGTGTGTTTAAAAAAGGGCCGCCAGATGCCGTCAGAATGATTCTTCGCACACCGTGCCGCAATAATCCCTGACCTTTGTCTATTCCGCCACTCATGCAATCCACTTGGGCAGCTTTGGGCAGACACTGGAATATCGCATTGTGCTCGCTATCGATGGGTACGATCTGGGCACCAGACTCCGCAACCAGCTTTCGCAGTAATCCGCCGAGCATGACCAGTGGCTCTTTGTTCGCAATTAAGACCTTCTTTCCGGCCCTAATTGCAGACACCGTCGAAGCGAACCCCGCGGCACCGGCAATTCCAGCAATAACAATATCGACCTCGTCAGCGGCGGCTATCGTGTTGATTCCTTGATCGCCTTCCAGCAACGCTACTGAGCCAAAACCATCGGTGAGAAAGCCACCCACATCACCTATCATCTCAGAAGAAACCGCAACCGTCTTCGGCCGGAATTTTTTGATCATCGCACAGCAATTTTCTGTACGCGTATGACTGGTCAAACCCCAGATGGAAAATCGATCGGGATATTTTTCGATAACCTCTAGTGCGCTTGTACCGATAGAGCCTGTTGCCCCAAGAATTGCGACGTTTCTTATCATTCCACTACAACGCTACTGTTGCGTTGTTTTCGCACAAAAACACCCAACTACCGAATATTGGCGCCGCACATAACAGACTATCAATCCGGTCAAGTACCCCACCATGGCCAGGCACAAGTGTGCCACTGTCTTTCTGATGTGCTGAACGTTTTATAGCACTCTCTACCAGATCACCGATGACTGCCATTACAGCAACCGAAGCAGCGATTAAGCACCAAAATTCAAACCCAATGACCCCAACACTATTATTTTCCATCAGGACAAAAAAGAAGATGATCCCCGTTCCAATAGCACCCACTATACCACCCAGGGTGCCCTCCAGTGTTTTCCCAGGACTGATGCTCGGTGCCAATTTCCTGCGCCCAAATCGTTTACCAACTGCATAAGCAAATGTGTCCGTACCCCAAACAACGACGCAACTCATCAAGACCAATAAACGACCCTGATCCAGGCTCTGCTGAATTGCGATCAAAGCAACTGGGCCCGGAACGAGCAGTATCAATCCAAGAAGGAGTCCGGAACGGATCTGTACTCTAGATTGCCGATATATCTGAAACAAGACACTGACGCCCAGCCCAATCCAAACCACTGATGCGCCTAACGTCAGCGGTACCCAACTAGGCTCATACAATGCACTTCCAAGTAAAAGAACAGCAACCCCAATGGAGTATCCACCCCGCACTACCGGGGACAACCCTCCTGGGATCAATCGGCACCATTCCCACGCAGCCAATGCACTGACAGCTACCAGATATCCGATAAATACGGCCCCTGGCAGCCAAAGAATAACTGTAACTGTGAACGCTGCCAGCACTGTTGCTGTTGCTATCCGTGTTTTCATTCCATAGGCTCAGCGGCACAGTCTTGTGCTGTCAGGTAACCCAGAACAACCTGCCCTCAGCATCAGGTCGTCTTTGTTGGCACTCCAATTAAAAAGCAGTCAGGAGGCTCTGACCTGTTCTTGAGTATTGCCAAATCTTCTTTGCCGCGTAGCGTACCAATTTAGGGCCTTAATAAAATCACCTTCGCTGAATTCAGGCCAGAGAACCTCAGAAAAATACAGCTCGGTATAGGCGAGTTGCCAGAGCAAAAAATTGCTAATGCGATATTCTCCCCCAGTGCGGATACACAGATCCGGATCGGGTAGTGTCGACGTGCTGAGTGCTTCAGCAATACTCCTTTCATCAATAGCATCTGAAGAAAGTTTTCCTTCAGCCACTTTCATAGCCAGCCTACGACAGGCAGAGACAATGTCCCAGCGACCACCATAATTCACCGCAATGACCAATTCGAGCTTGTGATTACTGGCAGTTTCGCGCTCCGTACGCTGCACCAAGTCTAGGACATCGGGTCCAAACGGTCCTAAATCACCGATAACACGAAGCCGGACCCCATTACTCACCAGACTGTCCGCTTCAGCCATAAGGCTAGAAAACAACAGCTGTTTTAACCCGCTGACTTCTGCTGGTGGCCGACGCCAGTTCTCACTGCTGAAAGCGAATAAAGTCAGTATTGAAACGCCATGTTTTCCGCAGCATTCTATGATATGGCGTAGGGCTTCCACCCCCTTTTTGTGGCCGAAAATTCTGGGCTGCTTCCTTTGTAGCGCCCAACGGCCGTTCCCATCCATAACGATCGCGACGTGGTATGGTACCTCACACAGATCTTGGCCTTGCATAAGATCAACTATATATAGCTAGATATTTGGCGAGATAATACAGCTAATCAGAGTTTAGTTTTACTAAACTTCCATGATCTCAGCTTCTTTCTCTTTGATCAGTACATCGATTTCCACGGTGTACTGATCCGTAAGCGACTGTATCTGCTCTACTCCCTTTTTTTCGTCATCCTGACCGATGTCCTTGTTTTTGACCAAGTCGCGGGCATGACTTATCGCATCTCGCCTTATATTTCGAATGGCAACTTTCCCATTTTCTCCCTCAGTCCGTACCAGCTTAGTCATCTCCCGGCGCCTTTCCTCTGTTAGGGACGGAATTGGAATACGCACAACCTCGCCGGCTGTAACAGGATTTAGCCCTAACTGCGACTCCAGAATAGCCTTCTCAATTGTTGGCACCATGTTCTTTTCCCAAGCCTGCACTGACAGGGTACGAGCATCAGACACACTGATTGTTGCTGCCTGATTAAGCGGCACGTCGTTGCCGTAATAACTCACCACAACATGATCGAGTAGCCCTGGGGTGGCTCGACCAGTGCGTATCTTTGCCAATTCAACCTTGACTGCAGCGATGCTCTTCTTCATGCGAGTTTTGGTGTCTGCCATGATTTCATCGATCATCGTTTCTCTCCCTTTTTAACTCACTATCCCTAGGAATCTGCGTACTTCTCGTGACATGGCCAATATTTTAATACTGTCCAAGTGGAATAGCAGGCTCGATTTCGACCTCTAGAATATATTAGTTAATTCAGCACATTACGACTCAATCCGGTAACAATCCATAGATGCTGTGTCAATTCTATTGCGGACCTAGAAAACCCGATTATGTCTGGAGATGGAACCGAGTCCAGTTATTCAGAGGGGATTAAGTGGCCGAATGACATTGGGACTCAGGCCTAAATCGACCTTAAGTTGATGGTCCTTGTTAACACTGGGTGACTGTTACGTTGATCGCGCTTATCTGAGTGAACAGAATCAAGGCATCGCTGGCAACTTGCTTCCTCGCAGAAGCAATCCGATAATTTTACCGGGCGATATCTACCGTTTGTATTGTGTTATCACACATAATCTTAAGCACGGTTAGCTTGCGCCATCACTTCGGCGACGAAATCATCATCTCTTTTTTCGAGTCCCTCACCGACCTCATATCGAAGCATCTCACATACCTTTGCGTTAACTCCTGCGATAAGATCACCAACTGTTATATCTGGATCTTTTACATAAGCCTGCCCCAACAAGGTATTGTCCTTCATAAACCTTTTTAACTTGCCGTCGACCATGCGCGCAACAATGTCGTCAGATTTGCCGCTCTCTTTCGCCTGCGCAACAAATATTGACCGCTCTGCATCGATAACTTCTTCAGGAACATCATCCTCGGCGACACAAATTGGTCGACTGGCTGCAATATGCATTGCGATATCTTTACCTAGTTCCACATCACAGTTATCAATGGAGACCAACACACCGATTCTTCCTCCGTGGAGGTAACCAGCCACCAGACCGTCCGAAGATCTCAGTCTATCGAAACGACGTACAGAGACATTTTCACCGATTTTGGAGATCAACTCCTGACGTGCCTGATTGACAGAAATACCTGGACGAAGATCAGATTGTTCCAGTTCTTCCATCGTATCTTGATCACCTGCAAGTAGACACTGGGCAACTGCGGTTGCATATTCTTTAAACGAGTTATCTTTGGCCACAAAGTCGGTTTCGCAATTTACCTCAACCAACACACTCGAAGATCTGTCTTCCGACACAAGCTGGACGATTATTCCTTCAGCCGCGATACGTCCCGACTTCTTTTCTGCACTTGCAACGCCCAACGTTCGTAACAGTTCGATACCCTGATCAATGTCGCCGTTCGTTTGAGTGAGGGCTCTTTTGCAGTCCATCATGCCTGCACCGGTACGTTCACGCAATTCTTTGACCAAGGCGGCTGATATAGTCATGTAATGGTCCTCATCCGCTCCCTGTGTTTACCCATCATTACTTTTTTCGCTTTCCTCTAACGGCGCACCTTCTCCAATTAGGTCGGGTGCCGTCTCGGTAGCTTCTTCGGAGGCAACAGGAGAATCTGGGACGTCAACCGGATCAGCCTCGGCAACGCCAACTGTCTCTACGCTTTCAGAAACCTCTACATAATCATCAGCGTCACCAGTGATAACCTCTGGCAGAATACTTCTTGCCTCCAAAACAGCATCAGCAGCATGAGAAAGATAAAGGCGCACCGATCTTATCGCATCATCGTTACCAGGAATAGGATAATCGATTCCCTCTGGTGAGCTGTTGGTGTCAACAATACCGACTACCGGAATCTTCAACTTTTTAGCCTCGGCAACCGCAATTTTCTCGTGGTCAACATCGATAACAAATATGCAATCTGGTAGACCCGTCATGTCACGTATACCAGAAAGACTGCGGTCTAGTTTATTTCGCTCTCGCTCCAGATTGAGCGCTTCCTTTTTGCTTAGCCGGTCTATGGCACCACTGGTATTTAATTCATCAAGCTCAATCAACCTCGCTATAGAGTTCTTGACTGTCTTAAAATTGGTCAACATGCCCCCGAGCCAGCGGTGATCCACGAAGGGGCAACCGCATCGTTCAGCATGCTCCCGAACCAGTTTACTCGCCTGGCGTTTTGTCCCAACGAACAACACCGTTCCTTTTGCAGCAGTAACGCTTCCTAAAAAGTTCATCGCCTCTTGAAATAGAGGTAACGTAGCTTCCAAATTGATAATATGAATTTTGTTGCGGCTGCCGAAGATGTAGGGTGCCATCTTTGGTGACCAATAACGGGTCTGATGGCCAAAATGAACGCCAGCTTCCAACATCTGACGCATATTAATGTCTGCCATGTGATCTCCTTCGGGTTAAGTTTCGGCAGGTAACTCTATCGCCGACTCATCTGTTTTTGGACAAATGAGCACCCGGGCGATCGATTATGTTACCTGTCAGGATTTGGGGGCGGGATTCTATCCGAACAGTCTGAAAATCGCCAGTGTTTGATGTTTGTGCATCATACATACTGTCCAGTTATGGCTTTGAAACTGTACTTTAGGCACATCTGGCAAAATGTTCGTGTAGGATAGGTTACCCCGAAATGAGCGAAATTTCTGTGTTCCATGTCCGTAACGATAAAAACTGCCGCTGAATTGGCCAAGATGCGGGTAGCCGGCCAACTTACAAGGCAAGTGCTAGATATGATAACGCCTCACGTAGCACCTGGAATCACCACGGGTGAGCTAGATCAAATTTGCCACCGATACATCGTCGATGACCTCGGTGCTATACCAGCTCCGTTAAACTATAGAGGGTTTCCCAAATCGATCTGTACAAGTGTGAATCACGTGGTCTGCCACGGTATTCCAGGAAAAAGAATACTCAAATCTGGCGATATCATTAACATCGATATCACCGTAATAAAGGATGGCTACCATGGGGACGCCAGCAGAATGTTTGCAATTGGCGACGTCTCAATTCGAGCTCAACGTCTGATAAATATTACTCGTGAGTGTCTTGAAACGGCTATTCGTCTTGTACGCCCTGGCACCCGCCTTGGGGACATCGGCGCTGCGATTCAACAGCATGCTGAAGGTAACGGATTTTCAGTTGTACGCGAATACTGTGGTCATGGCATTGGGCGTGTATTTCATGAAGACCCGCAGGTACTGCATTACGGCACGTTTGGAAGTGGCTTGGAACTTTCCCCTGGAATGACCTTTACTGTCGAACCAATGATCAATGCGGGGAAAAAGGAAACTCGCCTACTTCCGGACGACTGGACCGTTGTTACCAGAGATCATAGTCTAAGCGCACAGTGGGAGCATACGATAGGGGTTACTGAAGACGGTCATGAGATACTAACAAACTAGCCGTCTCAACCGGTCTGAATAATGTGGCTATCACGAAACCGTATCCTGGATACCCGGATCCTGCACCAGTTGATGGAGGATTCCAATAGAGTTAGCCTAGTCAAAACACTGCTGAATGAGAGTAACGGTGTATTAAGAAACTATCATCTGGGTGGTGCTCCTTCACAGGATATCGTCACTGCTCATGCCTGGTTTGTAGATCAGGTAATCAAGGCTATCTGGGAACATCATGCTCCTTCGGCGGAAAAAGGTCGCTCCGTCGCACTCATTGCCGTTGGTGGCTATGGTAGGTCTGAACTTCATCCAGGATCGGACATCGATTTACTGGTGCTCTTTCAAAAAGCACCCACTAAAACACAGCGACAAAACACTGAATCGCTGATTCGAACACTCTGGGATGTCGGACTTACAATCGGCCATAGCGTTCGTACACTTCGCGATTGTACCTCCCAGTCACGTAATGATGTGACTGTAATGACCAACCTATTGGAATCGAGGGTACTTGCCGGCGATGCTGAATTACTGAGCCAGCTCAAGTTACAAACCGGTATCGACCTGATGTGGCCAGCTGCAAAGTATCTAGAAGCCAAGATCGAAGAGCAGTCAGCCCGCCACCTACGCTACGATGACACTGCCTATAACCTCGAGCCACAAATCAAAGAAGGGCCGGGTGGATTAAGAGATCTCCAGACCATTGGCTGGGTTGCTCACCGTGTACTTAGTCAGCAGGGACTCCGTTACCTTATTTCTTACAATTATCTAACCGAGCACGAATATCGAGACCTGATCAGAGGGAGGAACTTTCTGTGGAAGATTCGCACTGCATTGCACTTCGCGTCGGGTCGAGCTGAAGACCGACTTCTTTTCGATTACCAGCGCGAGATCGCCCAACAATTTGGCTATAAAGACACAACAACGCTAGCAGTCGAGAAACTCATGAAACGGTATTACCGAACAGCCGGGGAAATTCGACTACTCAATACGACTGTACTGCAGCAACTACAAGCGGTCACGAAACCTAAACCAAAGGGCCGAAAAAATAAAGCTGTCGACCTAAATCGGCGTTTTTATATGAAGAACGCAGTTATTGAAATACGCAATCCCAATGTATTTCAAACATCGCCTTTTGCTCTCCTGGAAGTTTTCTTACTTTTACAACAGCACCCAGACCTCAAAGGCATTGGTGTAGACACTATCAGGTCAATTCGTAAGAATCTTTTCCGAATAGATGCCGGATTCCGCCAAGACCTTCGATGTAGAAGTCTATTTATGGAAATTCTGAAAGCTCCACTCGGACAGACACGGGCACTCCGACAAATGAATGCATACGGCATTCTAGGAGCTTACATACCCCAATTCGGCCGAATCATAGGCCAGATGCAACATGACCTATTTCATGTCTATACAGTCGACGCACATCTTCTGTTTGTCGTAAGAAACCTCCGGCGTCTTGAGATGCCCGAACACGACGCCGAGTATCCGGCAGAGAGTCAGTTGATGCGTACCATTTTCAAGCGCCATCGCCTTTTTATAGCTGCACTGTTTCACGACATTTCAAAAGGACAAGGAGGCGACCACTCCAAACTGGGCGAATCTGAGACTTACCGATTTTGCAGAAAACACAGCATGAGCGATTATGACTGTCATTTTGTTTCATGGCTGGTCCGTCACCATCTCACGATGTCGTGGATAGCTCAGCGTGAAGATACCTCAGATGTTGGTGTAATAGATGACTTTGCGCGCCTGGTCGGGGATCAGGAACACTTGGACAATCTTTATCTGCTTACGGTTGCTGATATACGAGGCACCAGCCCTCATGTATGGAACGAGTGGAAGGCGAAGCTTCTAAGTGACCTATACGACCTAACGACACAGGCTCTTCGTCGCGACGTTGGATCGCCGCTATTAGCATCAGAAAGAATAGAGGACCTGAAAAATGAATCGTTGAT
>Ga0066838_10000731_pt1 | contig 11533 bp, 9 predicted proteins | sample ETNtaG_26_FD_66727 | JGI IMG/M metagenome (GOLD analysis project Ga0066838, IMG submission 66727) | Marine microbial and viral communities from oxygen minimum zone, Eastern Pacific Ocean - ETNP201302SV89 | ecosystem: Environmental > Aquatic > Marine > Oceanic | place: Pacific Ocean: Eastern...
AAAATATTTTGAATTATTTTAAACTCATTTTATGGTTGCCGCAAACAAGGAACTTTATTTTAGGCCTTTGATGACGATTTTTCATGAATTTAACCTGGAAAATTCATGAATCTTTAAGTCTTCTTTGAACCCATCATTGCTCATCTAGGTTAGAATACTATACGATAATTCTGGATTCAGGGAGCAGTTGAAAAAAAATCCCTGGTTTACTGCAAATAGAAGGATTGGATTGAAACAATGAGAGACATATGGAATGAACTGACGGAATGGGTCGACAACGATAAGGCATTTTCCATTGCCAGGGTGATTCACACATGGCGCTCAGCACCCCGTGCTAGCGGTGCCGGGATGATCGTGGGAGAAGGTATGGAAATCGCTGGTTCCGTCAGCGGAGGCTGTATTGAAGGAGCAGTCATCGAAGAAGCACTTGAAGTGCTGAAAGATGGCAAACCGCGGAAACTGAATTACGGGGTGGAAGATGAACTGGCACTTTCCGTGGGCTTGTCCTGTGGCGGGGAGGTCTCCGTATTGGTTGAAAAACACTGGGCTTTTTCCGAGGAAGAAGAGACCCGGAAAGTCTGGATGAGGCTTCAGGAAGCATTACAAAAGAACGAGCCCGCAGTGCTTCTTTCAAAAACAAGCAGTTCACCCTCTTCACCCCTGCTGGTTCTCCCTGAAGGTGATGATATCGGGGACTGGGGTGACACGAACGAAAACGCAAAGGAGGCTGCGCTTGAAGCCTATCGAGAACGAGAAAATCGTCTTATGGAAATCGGCGATGAAGAAACCTTCATCCAGGTCTTCCCACGAAGAGATCAGTTGCTGATCATTGGAGCAGGGCACATTACCCTGCCCCTGGTTCAATTTGCGAATGCACTGGATTTTCAAACGGTGGTGATTGACCCAAGGAAGGTTTTTGCAACGCAAGAGCGTTTTGTTTCAAAACCAGATCACCTGATTGATCGATGGCCTCAGGATATTCTTGAGGATTGGCCGCTTCATGAAGACACCTATGCCATTCTGCTGACACATGATCCCAAGATAGATGATCCTGCACTGAAGATCCTCTTGAAACACGACCTGCCCTACATCGGTGCCTTGGGAAGCCGGAAGACACATGCCAAGCGTTGTGCCAGGCTGGAAGAAGCTGGAATCTCGCAGGAACTTATTCAGTCCATCAAGGGGCCTGCAGGCCTCGACATCGGTGCCAAGACTGCAGGTGAGATTGCCCTCAGCATGCTTAGTGAAGTAATCGCTGCAAAAAGAGGCAACCTTTAATCGAATCCAAGGACGTGCTCATGAATTCGGGAAACCGATCTTGAGCACTTCATCAAAGGTCTTGACGAAATAAGGCGTAATGCCTTCGGTAATGCTTTCATCAAGTTCTTCGTAATCTTTCCTGTTCTCATCCGGAAAAAGCAATTGGGTGATACCAGCTCGTCTTGCAGCGATGGTTTTTTCCTTTACCCCGCCAATGGGCATCACCAAGCCAGTTAAACTCAATTCCCCCGTCATCGCCATGTTTGGTATGATCGGTTTTTGTTGGGTCAGCGAGTAGAGTGCACATGCCATGGTGATTCCTGCAGAGGGCCCATCCTTGGGCGTCGCACCAGCAGGAACGTGTAAATGGATGAAGTTCCGATCAAAAAATTTATTAGTCTTCTTCTGGGGATTCAACCTGGCGCGGATGAACGTGTAAGCAATTTCAGAGGATTCGACCATCACATCTCCCAACTGTCCGGTCTGCTTGAGACCAGGATTCTTGGCTTCCACAGCACTTGCTTCGATATGCAGGGTTGCGCCTCCCATGGCGGTGTAAGCCAACCCAGTGATAACTCCGATTTTGGGTTTTTTGAACCGGGTTTCCTCGGCAAACATAGGCTGACCCAGGTAATCCGAAAGTTCGGAGCGGCTGATGGTCACTTTTTCCAGCCCGTCTTCGACAATCTTTCTAGCAGCCTTGCGGAGAAGTTTTTTGATGTTGTTTTCCAGACTCCTCACACCGGATTCTCTGGCGTAGCCATCGATCATGTCACGCAGGACTGTTTTTGGAAGTGAAAACTGAGAACGTTTCAAACCATGTATTTTCAATTGCTTTGGAAGCAGATGCCTGCGGGCAATCTCGAGTTTCTCTTCAAGGATGTAGCCTGAAAGACGGATCTGCTCCATGCGGTCCAGCAAAGGCGCAGGAATGGTTTCCAAAGTATTGGCCGTGCAGATGAAAAGAACTTTTGAAAGATCAAAACGAATGTCCAAATAGTGGTCCAGGAAATCCTTGTTCTGTTCGGGATCCAGTACTTCCAGTAAGGCGGAAGCAGGGTCTCCATGAAAGCTCGCTCCAATTTTGTCGATTTCATCGAGCATGATCACCGGGTTGGACGTTTTACAGGTTTTGATGGCATTGATGAACTTCCCCGGCAGGGCACCGATGTAGGTTCGGCGATGCCCCTTGATTTCTGCTTCGTCCCGCATTCCTCCCAGCGAAAAACGATAGAACTTACGGCCCAGCGCCTTGGCAATCGATTGGCCCACGGAAGTTTTCCCGGTTCCGGGAGGTCCAACCAGGAGCACAATGGTTCCTGCCAGGTCATTATTGATGATGCCGACTGAAATCAGTTCCAGGATACGGTCTTTGACATCCTTCAATCCGAAATGGTCTCGATCCAAGATCCTTCTGGCTCTTTTGAGATCGAAATAATCTTTGCTGTAGACCCCCCATGGTAAGATTGTAAGCCAGTCGAGGTAGGCACGGGAAACATTGTATTCTGGTGAAGCAGGTTCGATGAGCTTAAGTTTTTCAATTTCCTCATCAATCCTTTCCTGGGCTTCTTCAGTCAGCTTGAGCTTACGTATTCTAGCCAGGAATTTTTCAACTTCGGTTTCCTTGCCTTCCTTGGTCAGACCGAGTTCTTTTTTGATTTCCTTCAGTTGTTCACGCAGGAAGAACTCACGCTGTTGTTGGGACATGCGTTCTTCGATTTTATGGCTGATGCGGCTTTGGAGCTTGGAAACTTCCAACTCGTGCTTGAGCAGGATCAGTGCTTTTTCAATACGCTGCTTGATGCGACGGGTTTCCAGGATTTTCTGCAGTTCTTTGCCTGAAGCGGTGGTCATGGAGGCGGAAAAGTCGGCCAACGTTCCTGGCTCCTTGAGGTTGACGCGCCCCATCAACAGTCCCAGTTCCTCCTTGAAAAGAGGATTTAACTGTACCAATTCCTTGATGGCGTTGATGATCGAAACCGAATAAGCCTTAAGTTCTTCTTCTGAGCCAGGATCCTGGTCATACCAGTAACGGACACGAGCCTGCATCACAGGCTGTTTCTTTTGAAGTTTGACGATTTCAAAACGTTCCATTACCTGGACCACCACCTGCAAAGGAGCATTTGCCTGTTTCGATGCCTGAACGATTTTGGCAACCACTCCTGTTCTCGAAAGTTTTCCCTCGTCTTCTTCATTTTCCCGAAAACTGAAAACCAAACCGATGTATTTCAGGGAATCTTTCATCACCTTCATCATATGCTCCTCCAGTTCTTCGTCGGAAATGATCACAGGCAACATCATCTTCGGAAAAAGCGGACGATCGTAGAGCGGAACAATCAGCAACTGCTCAGGAAAAAGATCGCTGGCAATGATGATCGATTTTTCTTCAGTCTTGGATTCCTCCTCTGGCTCAACCAGGTCTGCAGCGGTTTTATCTTCTGTTTCTGAATTATCGGTCATGACATGTCTCGAGCATTACTCAATTTTAAGATAGAGGTTTATTTTTTAGCACTCATCTTACTAGAGTGCTAACAATTAAGCTAGTAAAAATAAGAGGATGTCAGACAATAGTTTATTAAAAATGAGGTTATTTTCTTCATGATTTGTATAAAATGATTTAGAGCTAATGAGAAATATTATGCCGCGGCATGAAATTCGGTTGGGCTCAGCAGTTTGCTGACTGATTTTATAAAAATATTTTAAACTATTGATTTTATTATTGATAATTTTATCAGAACCATTGGTTTAAATCAATCGAAAAATAAGGTAAATTGGTTTTAGAACAAGCATGATCGCCCGAAACTTGTGGGAATTGCCGTGCTGTAGAAAAATATCTCCTAACCCTGAAAACTTTTCTCTGGATGGCCAAAAAATGGGGACAGCATTTCCTGATCCGTCAAGGAGTGGTGGAACGCATGTTGAAACAGTCTCAAATCAGCGAAGGCGATCAGGTTGTTGAAATCGGTCCGGGTAAGGGTTTTCTAACACGTGCTTTGCTCAAACGTGGAGTACAGGTAACCGCCGTAGAGATCGATCCAGAACTTTGCCAAGAACTCCGAGTGAACTATGGAAAACTGGAACAATTTCAGCTTTTGGAAGGGGATGTGATGCAGATTGATCCGTTAAAACTATGCCCGCAAGGCCATGGTTCGGCAAAACTGGTGGCTAACCTTCCTTACCAGATTGCTTCGGCACTGATCCTCCGATTGCTCCCTTTCCGGAAATGCTGGAAATCATTGACCCTGATGGTTCAAAAAGAAGTCGCAGATCGGATCTGTGCCACTCCTGAACAAAGGAAGGAATACGGCTCCCTTTCATTGGCAGCCGGATTGGGCTTTGATTGCCGCTGTTTCCTCAACGTTCCTCCGGCTGCTTTTCGTCCGAAGCCGAAGGTTGATTCAAGCCTGATTTTTCTTGAACCCCGGGATTCTGGAATAAAAGAGGAGGAGGAAGAAGAGTTTTTGAACTGGAGCCGAACCCTGTTTGAAAACCGGAGAAAACTATTAAGCGGGAGCATCCGCAGGCATTTTCCGGATTGGTATCAAAAGGATCAGGATTACCTTCAGGAAACAATCGGGAAGCGGCGCCCTGAAGCAATTCCACATCAGGAATGGCTCGATCTCTTCCGCAGGTTCATCAATTTCAGGAATCGGAAATGTTGAAAACATTTTTTCTTTTGGTTGTGTTATCCCTGTTTTCCAACGCATTTGGAGAATTGGAACAGGCCAAGGCTTCCGAAAAGCAAGAGGTTCTTGGTGCTTTTTCTCAATTGAAATTCCATCAAAGGATCGATCTTTCCAACAGCTCACCACCTTTTCTGAAAGCCAAACAGGTCCGTGAAGACTTGGAGGCAACGCATTGGCTACTCAAACAAAACTATGCCCGATACCACCTCTTAAAAGAATCGGGAACCGACTGGGATAGGGTTTTCCAGAAACTTGAGAAAAGACTCCTTTCCAATCCAAATCCCCCACTGACCCATCATTTTCAGCAGAAACTGATGAAGGCCCTGGACTTTACCGAGGATCCTTTTTTGAAGTCCGACCTTTTTCTTCAGAAACGGCATTATCTTCGACAGGTGGAACCCAAAGCCGCATTTTACAGTGGGGTCAAGCTTGTACTCCAACAGGGACGCCACCGGGTGCTTCCGAATCTGAATCACCCCGAAGTCGCGAATCACTTCATGCTCAACTGCCTGCAAAAAGGCCAGATGATGTTCCCGATTATCGGAGATCGTGTGGATGAACCTCGGTTCATGCTCGGAAGACTTGCGAGTTTCAATGAAAAACCGCTGGACTGCCTTTTTGAAAATGAACTAGGAACTCCAATCCGCCTCCAACTCCCCCTGGCTCTGAATCAGGGTGTCCGCAACAAATCCAAAAAACCTTTATACCGTTTTATCGAGGGACACATTCCCTATCTGATCTGGTATCGGGAAGGAGATGATGAGGAACGTTCCACGAGGAGGTTCATGAAGCTTGCGCGTCAGTTAAGGCGAAGCTCAACCCTTGTCCTGGACGTGCGTGGGAATCACAGCGGTTCGTTCAAGTTCATTGAAAAATGGCTGAAGGAACTCACCCGTGCAACATGGGAAAATGTGATCGTCCGCGAAAAGCAAAGCATCCCGATCCTGCTCGGACTGATCAACCGCAATGACTGGGATCTCAAGTTTTCACCCAACCCGCTGGTCAGCCGAGAGATGCTGGACCAACACCAGATGCAGTTGAAGGCACTGCTCAGTCACTTTGAGGAAAACGAGATCTCTGAAAAATGGATTGAAACCAAATTTCTTTTCAAAGGACATCAGGATGCTCCAGCCTGGAAGAAACGATTGATCGTGGTGGCCAACGAACATTGTGGCGACGGTTGCCAGTTCCTTGCGGCACTGGCAAAACAGGAAGAAACGTCCCACCTGGTTGGTTCGTTGACAGGTAATTTTCCTAGGGGATTCAGTGTACCGCTTTATCAGCTTCCACACTCCAGAATACTACTTTCCATCAATCACCGGCTGCATCTGAATCATGAAGGATTACCTGTGCTTCCCTCGGGATATCAGCCCGATTACTGGCTTTTCCCGGAAATGGGAATCCAGGATGTGCTGCGGCTCGCAGGAAGCCTTTAAAGTTTCGGATCAAACCCAAAAGGGGGTGTCAGCAATTTGTATTAAACCAATTCAATAAAGCATGCCTTCAACCCTAGAAAGATGGCTCAAATCGCTTTTGGTCCTTCTTAGTCTTTCCACAACGACTCTTTTCTTTGGTGTCCTCATCCTATCTCTGGTACCGGTCAAGTTCGCGCTGAAAAAGACTCCCTTTGACAGAAGAGTGAAAGAGGCCCTTTTTGGACTGGCTCGAAGCTGGATTTATTTCAACAACTGGGTCTATACAGGACTTCATCAGGTTGAGTGGCGTATCATCGGTCACACCAATCTCAAACCCGACGGACAGTATCTGCTGATCAGCAATCATGTTTCTTCGGCGGACATCCTGGCAATCTTTGTGCTCGCCTGGGGCAGACTCCCTTTTCCCCAATTCTTCCTTAAGCAGGAACTCCTCTATGTCCCAGTTTTCGGACAAGCCCTTTGGAGTTACGAAATGCCAGTGATGAAGCGCTATAGCAAAGAATACCTTAATCGAAACCCCGACAAACGTGGAAAGGACCTGGAAACGGCGCAAAAATCCTGTGCTCGGATCAAGGATCAGCCTTTCACCATCATCAATTTCGTGGAGGGCACCCGTTTCACCCAACTCAAAAAGAAAAAAAATGGTTCTTCCTTCGATAATCTCCTGCAACCAAAAGCGGGTGGGGTGCATATGGTATTGTCCAATCTGGCATCTCAGTTGGATGGAGTGTTGGATCTGACCCTGGCTTATCCGGGTTGTGACTCACCTTCCTTCTGGAACATCATCAGCGGTCGGGCCCCACTGGTGATTATCCAGGTAAAAAAATACGCTCTTGACGGGATCTCAGCCCCGAGTCTGGAACAGTTGAAGATTCGCCAGGGAACTCAACAAGTCCGAGAATGGATCAATGAATTATGGGCCAATAAAGACCGCAGTATCGGTGAAATGCACGAACGTTACAGACCCAATTAGCGATGATGGGATCTTATTGAAAGAGTAGGCATGCTGAAATTGAATCCTCCAGTCCTTTTCTTCAAAAGTTTTTCCCACCTGGATTCCAACTCAGGCAACCCGCGAACCGTTTTCCACAGAATGGGTGAGTTGAAGCAGAACCACATCCTTTGATTCGGAATAGGCACCAAGTACCAGCACCTCGGATTTCACTCCGGCCACACGTTTTACTGGAAAATTCATCACTGCCACCACCTGTTTCCCAACAAGCTCTTCCGGCTCATAATTGCAGGTGATCTGGGCAGAACTGGTCTTGATTCCAAAAGGGCCAAAGTTGATTTTTAGCACATAAGCTGGTTTGCGTGCTTTGGGATTGAGAACAGCTTCGAGCACGGTGCCCACCCTTAGTTCGACTCCCATGAAATCATCAAAATTGATGGGAGCCTGCAATTCGAAAGATGTTTTAGAATTCATGGCCTTACCTGCAAAAATACTTGACTCAAAGCGTGGTTCGGTTCAATCTGGATATAAAGTATTTCATTCGGAATTCATTTCGGATTCTGGAAATTCAAAATTCTCCGATTCATCCATGCCTAAAGCGCCCGCGAAGGCAGGATGAACGATAGGGTCAGCGGGGAAACGTGCTGGCCTCCCGTTTTGGAAAGGAGACCCCTTATGTTGGACCTTCAAGGTAGAAATATCAATAAGCTCCGTATTTCCGTGAGCGAGGCCTGCAACATGGCCTGCAGTTACTGCGTCACGGGAATCAACGAGCATCAGGTCGCGCCAGACCAACTTCCGATGCAAGACCTGCTGAAGTTGGCCACTTTGCTTCATCGTCACGCAGGAATCGAGAAAATCCGTATCACCGGTGGAGAACCGCTGCTTTACCGGGAATTGGTACCTTTCGTCGAAGGACTCAGTGAAAGCGGCCTGGAAGATATCGGTATGACCAGCAATGGACTTTTGCTAGCAAGATCCGTCCCCTCGCTCGCAAAAGCAGGGCTGAAACACATCAATCTCAGCCTCGATTCGCTTCAGCCCAAACGCTTCCGTAAAATGGGCCGTGCCGGGAGTCTCAGGAGCACCCTGGACGGCATTGATGCCAGCCTCGAAGCAGGTCTGCGCCTGAAGATCAACATGGTGGTCATGAAAGGTGAAAACGAGGATGAGGTCGCGGATGTGCTTGAATTCGGCATCGCCCGTGGAATTGAGGTGCGTTTTTTGGAACTGATGCGCATGGGCCCACTCTACCAAAACGGAGACTTCAAGCTGGTCACCATGGAGGAAATGCTGAACAGCATCCGCGAACGTTTTTCAGTCACAACAGCCCAGGCCGATGAAGATTCGACTTCACAGCGCTTCTGGGTTCCAGGTGGTTATTTCGGCATCATCCCCAATGAAAGCGCTCCTTTTTGTTCCACTTGCTCCAGGCTGAGGTTGACTTCAAATGGAAAGTTGATCGGCTGTCTCAGCAACCCGGTAGAAACTTCAATCCGACACCTGCTCGATCATCATGATCCTGAAATGGAGCTGAAATCTCTGGTGATGGAATCGGTTTCTTATAAAAAATCCCAATTCACCGGATCTGATTTGGTGATGTCCAAAGTGGGAGGCTGAGCCGGTCAATCGATTTTTTCCAGGTTGACCAGCATTTTCAGCATATCCAGTCCAGTTTTTTTCTGAAGAAAGCGGGCACGATCCTTGAGGCTTCCATTCAGGGAGGCTTTCCCATTCTTTCTGCCAAAAATGATTTTGTTCGCGGTTGGCCGGGTACGGGCCTGGTAAAGGGTGGGATAAATCTTTTTCCAACGTGAACACTGTTCCTCAAAATCCCCGTTCATTGTCCAGAAATTCCCTACTGCCCATCCTCCAGGGACAAGAAGTTCTGAAAGCCTAGTGATGAAAGGGATGGAGATCAGCTTTTCAGGAGCACTGGCAGGTCCGTAGGCATCAAGAAAGATCAGGTCGAAATTCTCGTCCAGGTCCAGGATTCCTTCGGCCGCATCGGCGATGATGACTTTCCGCCGGGAATCTTCCTCAAAACCAAAAAACTGACAGGCGGCTTCCAAAACGGCTTCATTGATTTCGATCACCGTTTGTTCCACCTCCGGGAAAAGACGGTGCAGAAAATTCGCAATCGTCCCTCCACCCAGCCCGATGTGGAGCACCTTGCGCGGTTCCGGAACAAGAAGCAGGCATAGCATCATATGACGGGTATAACTCAGCAATAATTGGTTCGGATCGGATCGGAGGCAGGAACTCTGGACCACACGGTTTCCAAAACGCATTTCGAAACGATCTTTCTTGCGCCAAACCTGGATCGGGCTCGGGCCTTCCGTGTTTTCCCAAACCAAACCAAAAATCTCACGGCCTTGGCTTGCAAGCCGGTCCATCACCGCTTCTTCTGCGCTGAACATTTGTTGAATCATCCTACTCCACTGTTCCCGAAGGAAATTCCATTGTTTCATCAAAAGGTTCCGGTTTTTTGCCGGGATGTCTTTTTAATACCTTCTACAAATTGCGTGCCTGCATCGAAATGAAATGCACATGAACTTGAAACTCAGTGGAATTATTTTCAAGAAGATTTTTATTTTAATGCCCTGAGTGTTAAAGACAGTAGCTCGGGGTCTTTTGCAGGATGCAATTTGGTTTTTGTAAAGATTCTCCGGAAGACCTTCTCCCAATCCGGAATCGATCATTCGCCGATGAACCGGATGGAGATTATTTGCATCGGCACCCATAGAGTCTCGAGCCTTTCCCTTTGCATCGAAGAGCAGGACAAAACCGTCCAACGCTGCAGCAAAACCTGGGCGATGTCAGCCAGATTTGGAATCCCGTCTTTTGTTTCCCTGAAAACGTCGTTCATGGTCTTTTTCCCTGTTTTGTTCTCCTCAAATCTTTCACCAAACGGCAGTGGGATTCAAGATTTGTCTCTCCAGAACCTGCATCTTTTCTGGAGGGACCGTGATTTTCAGGTGGTGTTTTGTAGCGACTTGTTTTTCAATCTGGAAAAAATAAAAAACCTCTTATGCCTGCCACCTCAGTCGACCTGCTTCATCCGGGACTTCCGGAAAATCTGAAACGTGTCCAGATTCCCATCGTCGAGGCCTCTGACGAAACACTAAAGGGTTTTGGCCATTTGGTGGAAGATCCGGAAGAGACGGAAATTGAAATTGTACGTTGGCCGTCTCTGGGCTGGAGGAAAGTAGATCTGGACACGGGAGATGAAGGTGGAACGACCGAAGGGATCTTCTCATGTGAGTGGAAAGGCGACGTGCTATATGGTTCCAACGAGGCGGTCTCGGGAAACTACACCCTGGGATATGGAGTCGACCCCGAAAATGCCGATGAGTCCCATCAAAGGCCTCCTGAAAGACTTATGCTCTGGCATGCGAATTACCATCCGGATGGTGGTCAACTTTTCTTTCCTTTGGAGAACAAACCTTTTCTGTGCCCTTTAGCCCTTCCAGGAGATGACATCCAACCCCAGGATTTCATCTGCTTTCGCTGCAACGGAAACCAGGGGCTTTATATCCATCCCGACATCTGGCATGAAGGCATTTTCCCGATCCAGGGGAAACAGCGCTTCTTCGACAAACAGGGGGCTGTGCACGCCAGAATTTCCGTTGATTTTGCCCGTGAATTCGGATGCCTCCTCGAGATCCCATTAGTCTAGATCCACTCACGTGTGAATCACTCATTCTGGGTTGGCTGGAAAATCTTCTTTAGATTTTTATGGAAAAATCTATTTTGTGCCTCAAAACCCTGAATTGAATTAAAGGAAAAAGAACCTTTGATGAAGAAAAAAGCCCTGGTAGCCGGAGCCCTGGGGGTGATCGGGCGGAGCCTGATTCAGGAACTGGAACGCCAGGGCGATTGGGAAGTCGTCGGGATCTCACGCAGGATTCCAGATTTTGAAACCTCATCAATCTATCTTTCGCTCGACCTTCTGGACCGTGAGGCATGTGAAAACCAGCTTCGGGGGCTGAAAGACATCACCCACCTGTTCTACTGTGCTTTCCAGCCGCGATCCTCCTGGGCTGAACACACTGCACCAAACCTGGCCATGCTCGTTCATTGTGTCGAAACAATGAATACGGCATCCGCAGAACTGCAGCATGTGCAATTGATCGAGGGCAACAAATGGTACGGCTCCCACCTTGGTCCCTTCCGCACTCCAGCCCGGGAAGACGATC
>Ga0066838_10000736_pt1 | contig 11482 bp, 10 predicted proteins | sample ETNtaG_26_FD_66727 | JGI IMG/M metagenome (GOLD analysis project Ga0066838, IMG submission 66727) | Marine microbial and viral communities from oxygen minimum zone, Eastern Pacific Ocean - ETNP201302SV89 | ecosystem: Environmental > Aquatic > Marine > Oceanic | place: Pacific Ocean: Eastern...
TCTTCTTCAATGATCTCGATTCCGATGACACTTGCCGAAAATTTACGTATCGTTTTTCTATCCCTGACGGTCAGTCTGGGATTTCCAGTAACTCTTATTTCAGTGCTTCCAGCCAGATAAGCCCCAATCAGGTCCCTGAACAGGTGTTGATTTTTCTCATCATGACATTTCACAGTTGAGGTCATCTTGTTCGGACCTGGCTGGCCAGGATCTATGGTCATCGTGCCATTGGGTTGCTGTAGCAACCTGACTTCCGAACCCGAATCGAGTTTGTTTTTCTTCGTCCATTTCTTTGGCAGTGAGACTATCAAAGTGGAACCACCGGTCTTTTGCAATTTTCTGCTTTCCATGGTTTTCAACCCCTGTATGTGCTTGTAGATATATATAGTCTATATATAATATTTAGCATATATTTATTTATGGGCGGTTTAAGCCCACTATAATGTTTGGATTAGACCTGATGATCTTCTTGGCGATAGTAATCGCAGGATATATGGCCTGGAACATAGGTGCCAATGATGTAGCGAATGCTATGGGTACCAGTGTTGGCAGCAAGGCCCTGACATTACGTAATGCGATAATCATTGCTGCGGTTTTTGAATTCCTGGGCGCTTTTTTCGCAGGAGACGCAGTCACGGATACAGTACGAAAGGGGGTTCTGGTCATTTCCGAGGAAGAAATGGATACGCTGTCAACCGAACTCTACTACGGATTTATTGCAGCAATGCTTGCAGCAGCATTGTGGATTACCTTAGCCACTCGTTATGGCCTTCCGGTGTCTACAACCCACAGCATTGTAGGAGGGATTGTAGGTATTGGACTATTCATTAATCCAGACATGATTGATTATACCAAAGTAGGTCAGATTGTCATCAGTTGGATTGCATCCCCTCTTCTTGGAGGCGTCTTGGCCTATGGCACTTTTTACATTATAAAAACGATGATTCTGGATACGGAGGATCCAATTGAGAGGTCAAGGTGGATGGCCCCTATACTGGCACTCCCAACTTTCTTTGTGTTAAGTCTCGCATTACAATTCAAAGCTCTCAAATATGTATTGCCTGATAGTTGGCTTCCTTCGCAGGATTGTGCTGAAGGTTTGGGTTTCATAGATTCACTGGGACCTTGCCTGCCTGCAAATAGTTTGATGGCAGCTTTGGTTCTGGCACTATTCTGTAGTACCATTCTCTATGCAATTTTACGTAAGTACGAGTTCGAGGAGACTGGATATCTGGGCGTTGAGACGATTTTTGTCTGGCTACAGGTGATTACAGCTTGTTATGTTGCATTTGCTCACGGAGCTAATGATAGGAGTAATGCAATCGGACCTATGGCTGCGGTCTGGCAAGTCTTCAAGGCTGGTTCTCTGGGTCCAGAAGCCGAGGTTCCACTCTGGTTGGTGCTTCTTGGTAGTTTCGGAATTGTAATTGGTATTACTACGTGGGGTTATCGCGTAATGAAGACTATAGGTGAAAAAATTACACACATTACACCTACCCGCGGATTTGCAGCTCAATTTGCAGCAGCGACAACAGTTCTAATCTTTTCCATGCCATTTTTAGCCATTCCAATCTCTACCACACATACACTTGTAGGATCTGTGGTAGGAGTAGGACTTGCAGGCGGGGCATCATCAGTTGACTTTCGGGTATTTGGTAAGATAGCAGCTAGTTGGGTTGCCAGTATACCGGCAGCAGGTTTTGGAGCAATGATATTGTATGCCATATTCGGGCTTAATGAAACCCGTTTCATCGTCTCGGTCATAATCATAATGTCAGCAATATTATGGCTTCTCTACCATTCAATAAGAACAGGCCCAAAGGTTGAAATTGAAGTTGGGAATGGAGCATAATAATGAAACTCTTCGAAAGCCGAATTGGCCCCAGCGTTTTCAAGTCATACTACAAACACGCTCAGAGGGTCTTTGAGACGGTCGAAAATATGAATGTTTGTGTGAAGGCCGCTTGTGCAGGGTCAGATGTGAAGAAACACATCAAAGCCACTTCTAAGTCTGAACTGAAGGCCGATAAGATCAAGAACAAGATAAGGGATATGCTACGGGGTAGTGTAAGATTGGCGGTTGACAAACCGGTTTTTCTGGATCTTGTCTCACGTCAGGATCGAATAGCAGATTATGCCGAGAATGTGACCGAAATATTGTCTTTCAGAGAGTTGTATGACAATTCTAAGGCCCGGTCTCTAGTACTTGACTTGGCCGAAGCCGTAACAGCTACAGTAGAAGAATATCAAAGAACTGTAGGAAGATTCGAATTCCTTCTTGAATCGGCTTTTGCCAACAGAGAGAAGGACATAATGCATGAACACATAGCTCTGGTAAATGAGTTAGAACACAGTGCAGACAAGGCCGAAGCCAAAGCCGCAGCATACGTATTCACTAATGGTGATGACCAGCCACTAGCTGCAGCCCATATGTATCGCCTGATTCAACGTCTGGACGATGTTGCCAATGCAGCTGAGACGGCAGCTAATGGCCTTCTTCCGATAATATCGAAATAGGCAAATATTATTTGTCCGCTCCCTGAGTGGCTTTTCGTGAATCTAGACATTCCATTATATTCTCAGACAATGGATTTCAGTTGTGGCCCTGCATGTGTTGCCATGGCCCTCAAATATTTCAATTTCGTAAGTGAAATGGATAGGGATCTCGAAATTGAATTATGGCGAGAATGTCATGCAGTCGAGATGAAAGGAGCTGGAAGGTATGGAATTTGCGCTCCGTTAGCAGTTAGGGGACTTCATCCCCATATAATAACCGATAACCCTGGATTGGGGCTAATAGAACGGGCCAAGGCATATATCAAGGCCAATAACGGCAATGAACATTACTTGGAATTCTTCCATGACATGCAAAAGCGTGTCTGTGCCCTTAATGGGACCACTCAGGAAGTCCGTAAACCCACATTAAAGGATATACGGGAAGCTCTGGAGGCCGATAGGGTCATATTCGCCCTAGTCTCCACTATAATTTTCGAAGAGGATGATGATGATATCCCGCACTGGATAATCATCACGGGAGAGGATAATGAAATTCTTACAGTAAATAATCCTATTGATGAGGATCAGGCCAAGGCCCATCGTCCGATATACTTTGCTGACCTGTACACCAACGTTGAGATGTATCAGGAAACAACATTGATCAGTGTCGGAAAGAAAGCCTTCGGTAAAGACTTGGTTCCCGAGCCTCCGTTATCTACCGATTATCTAGAATACACTAGTTGAAAGGAAATAGTACATCAGGTATAGCCCGACTATTATCATGACTACACCTCCTCCCATTTCGATTTGGCGAGTTGAGGCCTTTAACTTGTCAACTATCGTGGATTCGGATGCAGCTACCATCATGGTGAATGCAACCATAAGGGCCCCGGCCGTGGCAGCGAATATCAAGAAAACAAACAGTCCAGTGAGGATTCCTCTACCGATGCTGGCAGTTAAGAGGCCTACAACGACTGGGGCCACACAACCTGTGGCAGCAGAGCCATAGGCAACACCATACCAGAAAAGTCCAGTTCTAGTTCCGTCTGCGTTATCGGAGAAACTAAATTCTTTCCCCGTGATCACTTTGATACTCCCTTCAATCCCACTCTTGACCATAGTCATTGGTTGTGAACTAGATATGGCCGACATCAGGTTTTTGAATGGTCTGACTATATTTTCGGAGTCATATTCCATTACCATTACGGTGCCCATGGATAGAATCAGGAAACCCACAACCAGTTCAAGTACAGGAATAAATCCTCCGATTATATTAACAAATGGAATTAGCAAAATTCCAATTAACAACAGGATTCCCATTAATCCAGCAGCAGTGGCTAACCCATCCGGTAAAGTTTCCTTTGCAGTTTGTTCGTCAAATTTTCCGGTACGCTGCTTTTTGTTGGCAAGGTAGAAGGACATGTAACCAGGCAACATGGGGAATGAACATGGGGAGAAGAAGACCATAACGCCAGCTCCGACGGCAAATAGATAGATTGACGATTCTTTAACCTTCACAAGTGAGCCTTGTCCAGTCAAAGCTTTGTTCACTTCTAAGTCCATTTCATCCGAATTCCTGGGAACAGATTTTCCGGTATTACCACCTGCCTCGTAGGTGATTTGCCCATCCTTGTCAATAATGAATAGTTTAGGAGTTCCAGTAACACCGTACGCGATTTCGATTTCGCCATTTGAATCACCTAAAGCATGTCTCCATCCATAATCCTTGGCGTAATTTCGCAGTTTTGATTCGTCATCCAGATCAAAAACACTTATTGAGACAATGGCCACATCGTTGTTATTCATCTTCTTGGAATAAGGTTCGAGTGCGTCTTTCACGAATTTCTCACATGGCTCACAAGTACTGAACATGAAATCCAGAACGACAACTTTCTCACCTTCGTAATCCGAGAGAGAGAATGATTTTCCCTCCGTATCTTTTAGTGTAAAATCCGGTGCATCAGAATCACCTCCAATCATTCCATATAGAACGACTGCCAAAATCAGAATTATCGCAGTTCCCATGCTAAACAGGACCTTGTTCTCGAGAATTGTATTGTATCCTTTGCTCTGACCTATATTTTCGAATAGTGAATCTTTCTTCTGATCCAAATCCTCTACCAATGAATCCCAATTTGTCTTCTGTGCCATGTCTACAATAGACCTTACGCCGTTTGTATTTATTCTATTTGTGTTATGCCGGACTAGGCCTTCTGGCCCACATAATGAATCCAGCCACAGCAGCTAATAGAAGAACTCCAGCACCAATCAAGAACAATGGTAATCCTTCTGCCTCTTCAGGACTCATAGCTGAGACAGTTGTCACGTCAGTACTTCCTTTTGTCCAATTCCCATCGTACGCTATGATGCTGTATTCGACACTAGTTGAATCATCTATGTTGAGAACCGCAAAAGATTTTCCACTTCCTATCGTACATACCTCACCAGCACATTCGACACCATCTATAGTCATTGGCTTGTAGGTCCAATTGTAAGATGCGTTTGCATCTTCTGAAGCTTCCCGGTATATGACCAGGGCAGCGGTCAGTTCACCACCATCATCATCAATGACTGCATTGATTTTCACTTTCCCACCCTCGGACGTTGGATCTCCTAACTCTATTGTGGGGGGTTCCGCTTGTTCGTCATACGCTGTGCCTTCTGGTGTTGCAGAATTCAGTTCTCTGGGTGACCCATCATTTCCGTCACCACCATCCTCATTACCGCTTCCATCGCCCCTACTGGAACTGGTATCATCCATATCATAGATAACAGCAACAGGGAATACATTTGCAGGGTTTATAGGTACTCGAATAGGCTCTTCGATATCGTCACGGAAGATGGTTGTTGGCACTTCCCAGTCAGCATAAATTTCATTTAGTGATTCTCCAGGTTGAAGTTCGAAATCTTTTCCTTCTAGGGCGTATTCTCTGAATACATTGTGCATTGAGACATATCCATCCTCAACTGTACTCCAAGCTGTAACATGATCTTCGACCATGAATATGTGAAGACGGCCGTTTAGAGTATCATCTGGCAATTCCATAGAGGATGGGTCAAATGCTTCATTGTTCTCAACATACTCTATGTCAACTCTGACTGAGAATCTTTGCCCATCGTAAATCGAGGCGACCTTTAGATTGACCATCTTTATCTGGTCTCTCTCTCCAGAATCTTTAAGCGCACTTTTCATTTCCTCGTAGCTTGCACTTGGTGCATTTGCACTGTGTGACCCTCCCATTTCTACATATCCACCATCAGCATCAAGGGAAGGCGTGCCAGAAACTCCAGGCTGGTAATATTTCATTCGATCTCTAGATTCATCAGTCATGAGGTCATCCTCACCGCCACCATTCAGTTCATGGAATTCTATGTAGTTCCAGGGATTTCCTTCAAGATAACCTTCCTCTTCCCAAAGTCGTGTCGCATCAGGGTGAGCTCCACTCATACAAGGAGGACAGGAAAGTCCGGTAAAGTGTTCAAGAACAGGCCTATGAGTCCATCCATACGGATGTTCTGCCTCTTTAGTTTCAATCTCTCCGACTTCAGCAGTCAGACCTGGAAGACATGAGGTACAGAACGAAAGTGCGACGGCCATCGCTAATACGGCCTTAATCGAATCTAACATGCCTTTGTAGTCAGTGGGTAATATATGACACTATCGCTTGGCGCGGGGAGGGGGATTTGAACCCCCGTGGGATTAACTCCCATTGGATTAGCAATCCAACGCAATGGCCAGACTATGCGACCCCCGCTAATTCGTCTCGACAAACGGCCCGTATAAGGCAATTACGCTCAGGCACTAACATTAAAGTAACGATGCAAATGCTAAATCGTGAATATTAATCTTGTAACTTCTAATCAGGGCAAGGTCGAGGAATTGACTTCGATTCTTGAGCCGTTTGGGCACAATGCATCGCAGTTAGATATTTCTTGTCCTGAGATTCAGGCATCAACATTAGAAGAGGTTGTTGATTTTGGGTTGGAATGGTTACACAATCAGGGGACAAAATCTCCTTTGGTAATCGATGATGCCGGTGTTTTCGTAGATGAGCTGAAAGGATTCCCTGGTGTTTACTCGCGTTACGTGTATGATACGATAAGTCCCAAAGGCCTACTCAAACAAATGGAAGGCATAGAGAATCGCGCAGCCTCATTCAAATGTGTTTTGGGACTTCTTCTGGAGGATGGTGGCACACACAAGTTTGTTGGAGAATGCAACGGAAACATAATTCATGAAATACGCGGGGATGGTGGTTTTGGTTATGATCCCATATTCATTCCCGATGGTTCAGATAGAACATTTGCCGAGTTGCTTCCTGAGGAGAAGAACGAGATAAGTCACAGAGGCAGAGCTATGAAGAATCTACTTTCCTTCATATCAGAAAAGGGTCTTTGATGGAACTTTGTAAACACTGTTCATCACCGATTTTATCAGATACGGAGAATCAAATCTATTGTAGTCATGAATGCTGGCGTGCTTATCGCGAACTCCAATCCAGTAGGTCTGAACCCAGCGAATCAGCGTTGATGGTCTGGGCTTCAATAGTAGGGATACTGATTGCCTTGTTCGCGCTCTTGATGGTTGTCTTCTTGGTTTTAGGAGATTCGGAACTTGCATTACCAATCTTCACATTTCTGTCTGGCGTATTGGTCTTTTTCATTCTCAAGGAAGTTTATAGCAAGGAACAGATAACAGCTCTCTTTTCCATTCCAGATAGAAGTGAAGCTGGACGTCTGATTCTACTGATTTTAGTGTTGGATATTTTCGTTGTTCTGCCAATACACGCAGTCATCACCATCTTTCTCTTTCCAGAAGCTGAACAACAGGAAGTCATCACCATGTTCGAGGATGCTTCGGATACTTCACTCGCACTTCTGGCCTTTTCGGTCGCCATCCTTACACCATTTGCTGAGGAATTGCTGTTCCGAGGATTCATTCTAGGAATGTTGCTGAAACGCTACAGCGATACCCAGTCAATCGTCATATCATCCTTGATTTTCGCGATTGCACATGAACCGATAGCCATGGTATTGGCTTTTGGTGGGGGGTTGCTATATGGTTGGGTTCGAGTCAGAACAGGCAGTATTTTGCCAAGTATGATAGCTCATGCGATCTGGAATGGATTCATTACAATTGTAGTGATTATGTACTAGCCATGACTCATATATAGAGTAAAATTTGCGCCTTCGTGAAACACATCCTAGTGTGTGTGGCTTGGCCGTACGCTAATGGGCCCCTACATCTTGGCCATATGGCTGGCTGCTACCTGCCACCAGACATCTTTGCACGTTACCATCGTTTGAAAGGAAACAAGGTCCTGATGGTCAGTGGGAGCGACATGCACGGCACACCGATTACGGTCACAGCCCAGCAGGAAGGCAAGGCTCCTGAAGAAGTGGCCATGCATTATCATGAGATTAACAGCAAGTCGATAGAGGATATGGGAATCTCGTTCGATTTATTCAGCCACACACATACGGAGGAACATGCCGAGGCAGCGTTATGGATTCTTGAGACTCTGGACAAGGCAGGTCATATTGAGCCCCGAGTATCGAAGGAACCATACGATCCTGAAGCCAAGCAATTTCTGCCTGATCGGTATGTCGAAGGTACCTGTCCACATTGTAATTACGAATCTGCACGGGGTGACCAATGTGATGATTGTGGAAAAACACTTGATTCCAATGAGTTGATAGATCCACATCCCAAGCTTAACCCAGATGCCAAGTTGGAATTCAAGGAGACGGAACATCTTTTCTTCAAATTATCGGATTTTAGAGATACCTTGCTGGCGTGGTTGTCCAAGGGCAAGGAGCATTGGCGTCCCTCAGTGATTAATTTCACACGTAATTGGTTGGAGGAGGGGCTGATCGACCGGGCAATTACCAGAGATCTGGAGTGGGGTATCAAAATTCCCAGAGATGGTTATGAGAACAAGAGAATGTATGTCTGGTTCGAGGCAGTCATGGGGTACTACTCAGCATCCCTTCACTGGGCCAAGAATCAGGGCGACAAGGATCTATGGAAGGAATGGTGGGAGAACGATGACGCGGAGCACTATTATTTCATGGCCAAGGACAATATTCCATTTCACACTATCATCTGGCCAGCTATGTTGTCAGGTTGTGGTTTGCATCTTCCTCATGATGTCCCTGCCAACGAGTATCTCCTCTTGGATTCGACCCAATTCTCAAAGTCCCGCAAGCATGCGGTCTGGATCCCGGACTATCTGGAAAAGTATGACCCGGAAGTGTTGCGCTACTATCTGGCAGCAATAATGCCTGAGCAGAAGGACGCCAATTTCACATGGGAGGATTATGTCACTCGTATCAACAGTGAGTTAATCGGTAATTATGGGAATCTTCTGCATCGCGTCATATCCTTTGCTCAGAAGAATTTCCCAGACGGCCTTCATGCAGACGAATGTACGATACCATCACTGCAAGAGAAGGTTGGTGAGACACACAATCGCGTGGCTGAGGCTTTAGAGGCATGCAAATTCAAGCGTGCGCTAAAAGCTATAATGGAATTATCACAGGCTGGGAACATCGCCCTGAACGAGGCCGCTCCCTGGAAACAGCTGAAAGCCGACCGGGATTCTTGCGAAGCGACCTTGGTCACTTTCCTGAACGTGTGCCGTAGCCTGTCAGTCATGATGACCCCCTTCCTTCCCACCTCGTCACAGAAAGCTTGGGAATACATGGGTCAGGAAGGCCGAATTGAAGATTATGGATGGAATTCAGCAGTTGAAGACAAGAATGATTTCAACCTGAGACCACCACTACCATTGTTCAGTAAGCTGGACATGCAAGAAATTTTGGAGAAAGAAATGCCCCCAGAGGAAACAAACGAGCTAGCTAACGTCAAACCCGAGATAACATTTGACGATTTCAAGAAATTGGATATCAGAGTTGGTACCATAGCCAACGTAGAGCCGCACCCGAATGCTGACAAACTATGGCTGATAGATGTCGATTTCGGAGGACCGACCCGTCGCATAGTAACTGGGCTGCGCGGAATATACAAGGCCGATGATCTGATGGGGCGTCAGATCGCAGTCCTTGTGAATCTTGCACCAGCTAAGTTCCGGGGTGAAGAATCCAATGGGATGCTACTTGCAGCTGAAAGTGGTGAGGTCGTAAGTATACTCCATCCAGATCAGAAAGTTGATGATGGGAGTGAGGTCCACTGACAACAAAACCACTAAATGCAACCTCTTTTGCAACTGAAACAGGGCCTGTAGCCTAGCCTGGAAGGGCGTCTGGCTTCTAACCAGAAGATCCAGGGTTCAAATCCCTGCAGGCCCGCCATTTTCCTAGAATGGTAACTTAGATAGCTCTACATTCCCGCCGGTCAGGATTATTCCGACCTTTTCAAGCCCTTCCAGAGCTTTGAATTCTGATTTTAACGCCACCGCTACAGCGGTTGCTGAACTGGGCTCGATAATTATCTTCATTCTTTCCCAGACTAGCCTCATTGCATTTATAACCTCATCGTCGGTAACTGTGTATATTGCCTCAAGGTGGTCTTTCAGTATGTTCCAGGTGTATTCTCCAAGGCAGGTCAGCAGCCCATCACAGATCGTATCGGGATTAGTTTGAGGGATTATCTTTCCTTCCTTCAGAGAATGGTAGGCGTCGTCAGCTCCAGCTGGCTCAGCCCCGAATAATTTAGCTTCAGGTAGCAAACTTCGGGTCGTGATACAGGTACCAGACATCAAACCTCCTCCTCCAATAGGCGCGATTATCCCATCCAGTGTTCCCAGATCTTCTATCATCTCCAGCGCGGCAGTTCCTTGTCCAGCGATGACGTTAGAATTATTGAAAGGATGTATCACCTGTGCTCCTGTCTTCTTCGTTATTTCGTTCAGTGTTGTCTCCCTATCCTCAAGAGTTGGTTCACATAGAATGATATTGGCCTCATATCCCTTGACAGCATTCAGTTTTACATCAGGTACATTGTTTGGCATTACGATGTAGGAAGTAATTCCTCTTTTCATCGCCGAGAAGGCCACGGCTTGAGCATGATTTCCGCTACTGTGGGTACAAACTCCTTTTGCTGCTTCTTCGTCACTCAGCATTGAGACCGCATTCCACCCACCTCTCAGTTTGAATGCTCCAACTTTCTGGAAATTTTCGCACTTGAAAAACAGTTTCCGTCCAGCCATTTTATCTAGAGTCTGGCTAGTAAGAATCGGTGTTCTGTGCCCAATACCCTTTATGCGTCCAGCAGCGGCGCGTATGTCATCTATAGAGGCAGCATATTTCCCCATTGGAATTCAAAGAGATGCAGGTATGATAAAAAAGGTTAATATGTATGTGTGAAATCAACATTCATGGCAGCATATTATCAGTCCGTAGTCTACGAAGAAAAAAAAGTGACATACTGGGTCCTCCTCCTCGTTCTGGCTTTTGTCGGAATGATTTTTGTTGTTGCTTACCTAATGAAAGATGTTCTTTTACCTTGGTTCCCTGTAGCTTTAATTGGACTTTTAGTTGGCATGTTTGCAACTTATAATATTGCCTTCTATCATGTTAAAGTGTTTGATGATGGTTCTCTTCAATTTGGTTTTCCACGGTGGCACATAAAACTTCAACCACACGAGATCAAGTCCATAGAAGAAACAGGCTCATATCGACCAATCAAGGACTTCGGTGGACTTGGGTGGCGTATTGGTAGAAAAGACGGCAAGTGGAAACGTGGTTACCTAGTATGGCTTCAGAAAGGTATTGAAATAGAAACAATAAATGGAATATACTATGTTTTTGGCACAGATAATCCACAAGCTATCCTGTCCGCACTTGGACAACATGGTGGCCCAGCCAGGATTTGAACCTGAGTACCGACGTCCCGAACGTCGAAGGATGCCAAACTACCCCACAGGGCCACGTAAATCCATTCATAAGTTGGGTAAAAAAGTAGTGTAATTGAAATGTTTCTCTCTATTTTTTCAGCCAGAGTATTTAAACCTTTAAATAGACT
>Ga0066838_10000805_pt1 | contig 11042 bp, 8 predicted proteins | sample ETNtaG_26_FD_66727 | JGI IMG/M metagenome (GOLD analysis project Ga0066838, IMG submission 66727) | Marine microbial and viral communities from oxygen minimum zone, Eastern Pacific Ocean - ETNP201302SV89 | ecosystem: Environmental > Aquatic > Marine > Oceanic | place: Pacific Ocean: Eastern...
ACAGCCCTGAGCTGTACTTGTAAACAGCCCTGAGCTGTACTTGTAAACAGCCCTGAGCTGTACTTGTAAACAGCCCTGAGCTGTACTTGTAAACAGCCCTGAGCTGTTTGATCTGAGAAGGGGAAATAGTGGCAAAAAACATATTTTATGCTCAGTCCGGCGGTGTAACCGCGGTGATTAATGCGAGTGCCTGTGGCGTTATTGAGACAGCGAGGGCGAATCGGCGATTTGGAAAAGTATATGCGGGCAAAAATGGAATCATTGGTGCCTTGCGCGAGGAACTGATTGATACCTCGAAAGAAAGCAGGTCTGACATTGCGGCGTTACGCCATACCCCGTCAGGTGCATTTGGATCCTGCCGATACAAGTTAAAGTCTATTGAAGAAAGCAGAGCCCAATACGAACGACTCATTGACGTGTTCAAGGCACATGAGATTGGTTACTTTTTCTATAACGGTGGCGGAGATTCCCAGGACACCGCTTATAAGGTTTCACAATTGAGCAAGATCATGGATTACCCTATCACCTGTATTGGTATTCCAAAAACCGTGGATAACGATTTGCCTCTGACAGATTGCTGTCCAGGATTTGGATCGGTTGCCAAATATGTTGCGGTCTCGACACGTGAGGCAGGATTAGATGTGGCATCGATGGCAGAATCATCTACCAGAGTATTTGTCCTTGAGGTCATGGGTCGTCACGCAGGATGGATTGCTGCCGCCGGTGGTTTGGCAAAAGAGAAGCGTGATGATCCACCGCATATAATCCTGTTCCCGGAGATTGCCTTTAACAAGGCGCAGTTCCTTAAGAAGGTAAAGGAAGTCGTGACGAAGGTTGGCTTCTGTGTGATTGTTGCATCAGAGGGCGCGCAATATGCCGATGGCCGTTTCGTAGCAGATGCAGGCCAGAAAGATGCGTTTGGACATACCCAGTTAGGCGGTGTGGCACCTACTCTGGTCGACATGATTAAATCCAGACATGGCTACAAGTGTCACTGGTCAGTTGCGGATTATTTACAGCGAGCAGCAAGACATATTGCATCAGCAACAGATGTTGAGCAGGCTTATGCCATGGGCAAGGCCGCCGTTGACTTCGCAGCGGATGGAATGAACGCGGTGATGCCGATAATTGTGAGGAAGAAGAACAAACCCTATCGTTGGTCCATTGGCAATGCACCTCTCTCGAAAGTGGCCAATATGGAAAGAAAGATGCCTCGCTCATACATCACGCGAGATGGTTTCGGCATCACTGGCAAGGCGAGAGAATACCTGTCACCTTTGATTATTGGTGAAGAACCGCCGCCATATCGAAATGGTTTGCCTCAATATGTTCGACTCAGGAATGAGTTAATTAAGAAAAAACTCCAACCATTTTCAATCTAGGCAGAAAAAATGACGATGTTAACGAGTAGCCATTGTCAATGGCTCTATGACCTCATCCAATTAACTCCATTTCGATAAAGACCAGGGACGTAGTTTCATCTATGGTGGTTTTCCACCGTCATGAATCCGCTGGGTTCGATAGTAGATTACCTGCTAGGTTTAGCCGTCCCGCCGAAATAGCTCATTGAAATCTGGTTCGCCCAGGTACCTCCACAGAACTGATACTTTACCCAATCTGTAGATGTCGAATGTAGCTCAAGTTTCTGTTCTGATGTTGTTGTCAGTTATCATCCTCTTCAAAAGCGTCGTTGCCGATAGAGATAACGCTGCCACTTAGAGTTATCGTTAGCAAGAGTATGCAGGAAGTTTGTCTAAATCAATCCATCGGGGTTCCTTAGAAGTTATTTTTATTTGATGTCTATCAACTGAACATAAAAAGCGATCAAGAGATTGATCGAAAAAGAAGAGTCAGTTCATCTATGTGAAGTTGTTGATATTCCTGGAAAATACAGGCTGAGTGGGGTTGCAGTAAGACTCCTGGGTGGTCCCATAACCTGGAGTCTGCAGGAAGCGGTTCAGTTTCAGTTACGTCAATTCCTGCGCCTGAGATGATTCCCTCATCCAGTGCCCACAATAGATCAGTTTCCCCGATGGTAGTACCACGGCCAAAATTGTAGATAAATGCGGTGGGCCTCATTCTGATCAGCCTCTCTCTGGACATAAAATGGTGAGTATTCTTCCCGCCGGGTAACAGGATAATAACGTGATCTGCTGTGGGTAGAAATGCGTCCAGATCATCCTGGTGAACATATTGAACACCGGTTCCTGAATCAATCCCGTCATGATGGTTGCGTTGATGGCCATAGACCCTCATGCCCAGATTAGTGAGGATCTGGCCGCAACTTCTGCCAATATTTCCGTAGCCGACGATAAGGGCGGTTTGATTGCAGAGCAGTGTTGAGCCTAGTTGAGCATCTCTGTTCCAGGCCTTGCCTCTCTGCTGTGACATCATCACAGGGATACGTCGATTGAAATGCAGCATCATGCCAAGCATTGACTCAGCGATCATTGGGCCATGAAATGTTCCGTAGTAGGTTGGCACGCGATTTCGAGGATCTTCATGGACCCAGTCCTTGCCAGCTGCCGGTGTAAACACGCCCTTTAAATTCGGAGCCAGCTCATACCAGAATCTGTCAAAATGCCAGGTATCAATCCAGGTGATCGTCGGTAGTGCCTGTAGCAGTGCCGCTTCATCCTCCAGGAATATCAGATCGACATCGTCAAAATCCTGATCAAATGCCTCAAAGTCTGATTTTTCGAAATCAAGACCGGCATCTTCAGCGTGGAGATAAACATGGAGTCGCTTCAAGTTTAATTGTCTGAATTAGAACTGTAGGGGTGAAAGTTTATAACGTTGTCTGACAACCAGGCAAAGCAGGGAGGCAAAAATAAGGCGAGCCGAAACTCGCCCTGGAATACATCTTTCTTATAGGAGCGGTGCGATGACCAGGCTGACAATCGCCATTACATTGATGAGAATGTTCATCGAAGGCCCGGAAGTATCTTTAAAGGGGTCGCCTACCGTGTCACCGACAACAGCTGCCGCATGAACCTCGGAACCCTTTCCACCGAGATTACCTTTCTCGATATATTTTTTTGCGTTGTCCCAGGCACCACCTGCATTGGCCATCATCAGGGCGAGTAAAACGCATCCCAGAAGTGCTCCTGCCAACATTCCGCCGAGGCTTGTTGCGCCAAGGCCAAAACCGACCACTGCAGGCATGGCAACAGCAATCACCCCGGGTAGAATCATCTTCTTCAATGCCGCAGTCGTCGCAATGTCTACACACTTGGTGTGATCCGGATCTGCCTTCCCCTCCATCAATCCTTCGATCTCGCGAAATTGGCGACGAATCTCTTCGATCATTTCCATTGCCGCATCACCAACAGCCGTCATGGTAATTGATGCGATCAGAAAGGGCAGCATGCCACCGATGAAGAGACCAACCAATACTTTGGGATCAGACAGTTCCAACGCGAAGTCGGGCTGAGACGCGCTCATGGTTTCAACGAAAGCCGCTATGATCGCAAGTGCTGCGAGTGCTGCAGCACCGATGGCGAAACCCTTTCCAATAGCCGCAGTCGTATTGCCGACTTCATCAAGACCATCGGTGATGTTCCTGATGTCTTCACCTAAACCGCCCATTTCTGCAATACCACCTGCATTGTCAGCAACAGGACCATAAGCATCCAGTGCCATGGTCATACCGACAGTCGCCAGCATACCGACAGCTGCAATTCCAACACCGTAGAGTCCGGCTAGTTGTGTAGAGACGTAAATAATAGCGGCGATCGCGAGAATCGGAACCACGACTGACTGCATGCCGACTGCAAGGCCCGTGATCATAACCGTCGCGGTACCTGTCTTGCCGGCCTCGGCAATTTTCACAACAGGTCCCTTTGCAGTGTAGTACTCCGTGACCAGACCGATCAGAATGCCACCCACGGTCCCCGCAACAATCGCCCACCAGACGTCTATACTGATGCCCATGGCTTGTGTTAAGAAATAACCGGCAATAATCAACGCCACCGCTGATAATTGATGACCCATACGAAGTGCTGTTTCCGGGGCACTGCCAGACATGCTCCTAACAATAAGAATTCCAACGATTGAACAAATAAGACCGATAGATGCGAGGCCAAGTGGCAGCGACATCAATGCTTCACGACCTGAGTCCGGCGCAAGCGCATTGACACCATAAAGCGCATCTGTGGCCAACGTGGAGGCGATCGCTATAGTCGCAATCATCGAGCCGCAATAGGATTCGAATATATCAGACCCCATACCAGCGACATCACCCACATTGTCGCCCACATTATCTGCGATAACGCCTGGATTCCTGGGATCATCTTCTGGAATACCAGCCTCAACTTTACCAACCAGATCGGCGCCGACGTCTGCACTTTTTGTGAAAATACCCCCGCCAACACGAGAAAATAGTGCAACACTCGATGCACCCATACCAAACCCGTGGATAGCGTGCGCCGTATGTGGGTCACCACCGAAATACCAGTACAAAGATCCCAGGCCGACCAAACCGAGGGAGGCAACACACAATCCCATGATTGATCCGCCGTAAAAGGCGACGGTTAAAGCGCCTGATGCACCAGATTCCTGGGCAGCAACAGTCGTTCGGATATTTGCTTTGGTCGCGGCGAACATACCGAGGTACCCGGCAGCAGCGGATGCCAGTGCGCCGACTGCGAACGACAGCGCGGTGTTCACACCCAGTGGTGAGAATAGAATAATCAGGAACAGAGGACCTGCAAACAAGGCCAGCATCATATATTCCCGATGCATAAATGCCATCGCACCCTCATGGATGGCGTTGGCAATTTTCTTTATCTTGTCATCTCCCTCAGCATATCTGGTCATCAAGACATAGATGATGAAGGCACAAACAAGTCCAAGCACACCAAACATTGGTGGCAGGTGTGACATATCACTCATAATCGCTTCCGGTTGGATTAGTTGTTTTGTTTATGGTTTTTAGAGTTTAGCGTTGATCTTTTTTTTGGGTGCCTATACTACAAAAGAGCGTGCCAGTGTTGAACCGTTAATTACCAATAAAATGGCTTAGTATTGAACCTGTTTATTCGTCCCAAGGTCGCAAGGCAGCTTTCCATAAGCCTGATTGGACTTTCCCTAGCCTTCCTGAAGAAGTCTGCGTAGATCAATAATTGCTGCATTGGCCCTGGAAATGTGGGAACCCATGACCAGTGAGTGATTCGCTACCAGTCCCAGGCCACTACCGTTCAAGATAACAGGACTCCAAAGTGTATCCTGGGTGGGCTCAAGTTCTCGGATTATCTGCTGCAGGCTGATGAGTGCATTCTTCTTCTCAAGCACTTCCCTGAAGTCTATTTCCACGGCTTTGAGAAGGTGAATCAAAGCATATGTAGTGCCTCTAGATTCGTAAAAAACATCATCCAGTTCGGTCCAGGCGGTTTGGACGTGCGATTCTGTGCGGGTAGTGGTTGACTGTTCTGCTGCAGCATCACCAGCCAGAGATACATCCAGTTGGCGCTTACCGACACTTGCGCTGAGACGTTGCGACAGGCTGCCGAGTCGAGTCTCGACTTCTGACAACCAGGTCCTCAAATTATCTGCTCGGGCATAGAATTGAGCAGATTGCTTATCAGTAGTGCCGAGTCGGGTCAGGTAGTCGCGCAGTGCACTAATGCCTTTCTGATACTCAGACTCGGTCTCCGGCAGCATCCAGCTGTCGCTGTCAAAATAAAACTGATTCTCTGCCGTAACTAGTCCTTCATCTTCCGTTGACTGGGATTGCGAACGGCTGAGATTGTTTCTGAGCGTGCGCGCCATATCTCTGATTTGAACCAGAACGCCAAACTCCCAGTTTGGAATGTTATCCATCATGACACTGGGTGGCACGATATCGTTAGTCAGGAATCCGCCAGACTTGTTAAGCAGGGTATCCGCGAGAGTAATGGTTGTGGCAACAGTGGTACTGCCTGTGACGTTGAGGACGCCCAGCTCAGTGGTTACCTGATTCGTCTGGGCTACGACATTAAAAAGTTCTGGCTCATTATCCCAGATGAAGCCCAGTACGCTGGCGCTGACAATGAGTGCACCTAACAGCCCTGCAATGCCCCTGGCACCTGTCGATACAGATGTGGTCTCGAGCTGGTCAGAGACCTTGGTTTTCAAATTATCTACGAACTCCAATGTAAGTTACCGTCCTTACTTACTGTCTGGGATACTATGGTAACCAAAAATTAGGTCCCGGTCTGCCTAGAAGAAAGCCCATAGAAGAAAGCCCATCGTTGCGTTCACCTCCAGTTCGGAGAGCATTTTGAGTTCAGTATCCAGAATGGCTACCAAATCATGGTTTTCAGCCCCCTTCTGACTGACACGGCTAATAATTTCCAAGTTATTGTAAACCCTTATATTCAGGGTCTTATATAAACTCAGGCTGTAGAGTATAGGAACCATTAACGACCTATTCGGAGAAATCTGCAAGTATGATTAGATAGCTACAGACTCGAGTCTAATCCTCAAGACTGCATGCAGGAGCATTTCACGGCGAGTTATTTGTGTCTTATTTGCGCTCATCAGCTTCTCCCCTTTGGGGTTGAATTACTCCGCCCTGCTAACACAGCAACCACATACTACCGTACCTGCCTTGAGCCGAGGTGTGAGAAAAATCACCCCAATACTCGCCAATTTGAGAGAAAAATGCTTTCATTACAGGGATAGGTATTATGACGACTCGGATTTTGGAGGGTCGCTTTTGAAGTTCCCCACAATCTTGTTAGTCACCTGGCTTATAACCAACATCGAAGTAAGCCAGGCAGATACTTACCAGCTGTCACTTGCGAGTTTTAGATCCGAAACGAATGCCCAGTCATACATCCTCAAGGCAAAGTCCGACTTCACAAAAAACTTATCCGTTCGCCTTGCCAACACTTCCGCAGGATCGTTCTATCGCGTTTTGGTAGGACCATTTTCCAGTGAGCACGAAGCCAGAAATCTGCTGACCACTCTTTCTACCATGGGGTATCAGGGCGCCTGGTTACTTGTTGAGGCTGACCCTGAACGCGAGCAGACGCACCTCAGTACGCCGGGCACCAAGAAATCGGCTCCGGTAGTAAAAACAAAAACCTTCCAGCCGGACCAAACCATACCAAAAGAGCCTCTCGAAATCCTTCAATCGAAGGGTCGTGGTCACGTCACCGATGCGCTTTATGCAGAATTCCAACCAGGCGAACCTATCAGGCTTACCCGTTTTGACGATAAACAACATACGATAAAAATCGACGGCGTCGTCAACGAATCCATCTGGCAAACGGTACCCGTCATTGATGATTATAGAGTGATCAGCCCCGACACCCTGGCAGTTGGGAACCACAAGACCCATTTGAGAATGATGTATAGCGACAAGGGACTCTATGTCAGCGGCGTCATGGAGCAACCGGTCGAGACCATCATCAGCAGACTTGCCGGGCGCGACACCTTCTTCATGGTCAATCAAGAAAATTTCGGGATCATGTTGGATACCTCCGGCGAATCGAAATATGGCTACTTTTTTGGCGTAACCTCGAGCGGCGCCCTAATGGATGGAACCCTGCTGCCGGAAATGCGTATGTCGACCGATTGGGATGGTGCTGTTTACGCACGTAGTAGCCTAACGGATACCGGTTGGTCTGCGGAAATATTCATCCCCTGGGGAATCGTGACGATGCCCAATAGCGGGAAGGTGCGAACCATGAAAGTCGCGACCATTCGTAAAGTGGCCTATAAGGAGGAAGAATGGGGCTGGCCGCACATCCGCTTCACAGGGTCTCAGTACATGTCATTGATGCAACCGATCGAGTTGGAAAATATTTCTCCTCGCAAGCAGTGGAGCGTCTACCCCTTCTTGTCTATGTCTTACGACTGGACTGAAGAAAGAGAAGACATTCGCCCCGGCGCTGACCTTTTTTGGCGTCCGTCCAGTAATTTACAACTCAACGCCACCATAAACCCGGATTTCGGCAATGTTGAATCGGATGCAGTCGTGGCCAATTTAACTGCGACAGAAACATTTTTCCCTGAAAAACGCCTCTTCTTTCTCGAGGGGCAGGAAATTTTCAATGCCACACCCCGCACCAATACCATGTCAATGACGGATGTGGGTGAGGCCGGATCTCCTTATACCATGGTGAATACTCGGCGTATTGGCGGTAAACCGCGCGCCCCTCTTGTTGGGTCGGATGTGGATATCCCTCAGCGCGAACTTGTGCAGCGTACCGAACTGATCGGTGCGGTAAAAACGACAGGCCAGATTGGCCCGTTCAGATACGGTGTGCTAGGCGCCTTCGAGGACGAAGTCAAATTCGATGTACACAATCAGACCGGCCCCGCGAACATTCATCAGGACGGGCAAGATTACGGCGTCGCAAGACTACTTTATGAGACCAGTCGCAACGGCGATTATCGGGCCCTCGGCCTTTTATCTACAGCCGTGTTACATGAAAACCGGGATGCTCTGGCACAAGGTCTGGACTGGCATTATCGGACCGCGAGTAGTGGTTTCCAGGTCGATGGTCAATACATGACTTCGGACATCGATGGGGTTGCAGAAAGAGGTTACGGAGGATTTCTAGATTTCGAAATGCTTTATAAGCAAGGGCTGACACATCGGATTGGTCTGGAATATTTTGACGAAAACTTCGACATCAATGATCTGGGCTTTTTAGAAAGGAATGATGAGTACCAGATTCGAACCGCGATGATGTGGACTACATCAAATCTGGGCTGGGCACGAGACAACACGCTCGACGTCCGCGGCTTTGTGCAAAGGAGCGTCAGCCAATCCCTGACTAACGGTGCCGGTATTTACCTTACGGATCAACTCCGTATGAACAACCTTTCGACGCTGATGGCTCGAGTGGGCTACTTCCCAAGTTCTTACGATGATCTCAATAGTTTCGGCAACGGCACATTCCGTGTCGATGACCGAATTGATGTCAGTCTTATGTGGAATTCCGATACCACAAAAACCTGGCAATACGGTTTGCAAGCCAGCTATTGGGAAGAGGAGTTAGAAGGTGGTAACGGATACTGGGCCGGTGCCTCGCTAAAATGGCAACCAAATTCCCGTCTAACCGTCAGCCTCGGTATCGACTATGTCGAACAGGATGGTTGGTTATTGCATCAACAGGGCGCTCAGATGGGGACGTACGAGGCTGAGCAATGGATCCCCAATCTATCGCTTGAGTATTATTTCAGTGCCCAACAACAACTCAAGCTGGCATTTTCTTGGATCGGTATACGAGCCGAAGAACAGGACTTCTACCGCATTCCTGATACGCCGGGTAAATTACTGAGCATCGCCAAACCGCAAGGGCTCAACGACCCGGCAGACTACGACTTTTCAGTATCACAATACAGTTTGCAGATACGTTATCGATGGGAAATCGCACCGCTTTCAGATATTTTTCTGGTTTATACCCGCCAAGCTGACAGATACTCGCTACTTGAGGGCAGCCAGTTCGAGAGTATCTTTGATCGCGCCTGGCGAGAACCACTGCAGGATATCTTTGTATTCAAAATCCGCTATCGTTTTGGTCCATAAGCGTATGCGCTCCGGTCTATAAGGCCAGGACAGGAGGTCACCCTGCAGGGCAGGGCAGACGACGGGTGTAGGCGCAACCTGTTGGATATAGGGGAAGAGGATAGTTCCTGTGTGTTACCTCCTGGAACGTCGAGAAGTGCCAACACCCGGACGCATATTCATCAGCAATTACTATATTTTTGTAAGTAGTAAATGTGTTATTTACAACTGGTTCAATTTCATCGCCATCTTCAAACACTACGGTAATAGAGTTGTTATTGTGTTTTAATTTTACTGCTCTAACTACATCATCAGTTTTATGACCCGGCCCTGTGCCGTTCGCCATGGCAGGGCATTACCGGGGAGAACAGCAGTGGATAAGCGACCGATCATTGAGCCGTTCCGGATTCACACCGTTCAGGCCATCGCGATGCCGTCAAGGGATGTGCGCGAGGAAGCCCTGAGGCGGTCCCACTACAACCTGTTCGGCTTGAGGGCCGGTGAGGTGACTATCGACCTGCTGACAGACTCCGGAACTGGCGCAATGTCGACCAGGCAGTGGGCCGGAATGATGCTCGGTGACGAGTCCTATGCAGGGAGCAGCTCCTTCTTCCGATTCGAGGAGGTGGTGCGCGACCTCACCGGCTTCAGCGAGGTTATACCGACCCATCAGGGCCGTGCCGCCGAGAAGATCCTCTTTGCCACGCTGGTCGACGACGGCCAGGTTGTCCTCAACAACAACCACTTCGATACAACCAGGGCCAACGTGGAGTACAGGGGAGCCGAAGCAAGGGACCTGGTTGCGGCCGAGGGGAACGATCCGGCCCTGGTAGCACCGTTCAAGGGGGACATGGACATTGATGCTCTCCGCTCATCGCTGGAGGCTGACGGTGACCGGGTTCCGCTGGTGATGGTGACGGTCACCAACAACGCCGGTGGGGGCCAGCCGGTTTCCATGGCGAACCTGAGGGCCGTGCGCGAGCTGTGCGATGAGTACAGCGTCCCCTTCTTCCTGGATGCCTGCCGGTTCGCTGAGAACGCGTGGTTCATCAAGACCCGCGAAGAGGACTACGCCGACATGACGCCGAAGCAGATTGCACAGGAAATGTTCTCCTTGGCCGATGGCTGCACCATGTCGGCCAAGAAGGACGGCCTGGCCAATATCGGAGGATTTCTGGCTCTTAATGACGAGCGGGTGGCTTCGGAGTGCCGCAACCTGTTGATCCTCACTGAGGGTTTTCCCACCTACGGCGGCCTTGCCGGTTACGACCTTGAGGCCATCGCACAGGGCCTTATTGAGGTGCTCGATGAGGATTATCTGCGCTACCGCACCCGGTCAGTGGAGTACCTGGCTGAGAAGGTGGCTTCCGGGGGCGTCCCGATCGTGCAGCCACCCGGCGGTCACGCCGTATTCGTGGACGCCAGGGCGTTGTTGCCCCACATTCCACCGCAGGAGTACCCGGCCCATTATCTACCACTTGGTTAGCCAGATGCTTAGGGCCACTTTGAATTCCTCATTCGTAACTACCTGACTGAAAAG
>Ga0066838_10000810_pt1 | contig 10996 bp, 10 predicted proteins | sample ETNtaG_26_FD_66727 | JGI IMG/M metagenome (GOLD analysis project Ga0066838, IMG submission 66727) | Marine microbial and viral communities from oxygen minimum zone, Eastern Pacific Ocean - ETNP201302SV89 | ecosystem: Environmental > Aquatic > Marine > Oceanic | place: Pacific Ocean: Eastern...
ACCTCAAGGGCATCGTCCTGTTCGGACTTTAGGTATTCATCTTCCAGAATGCCCTCGGAATCTCCCGCACCCCGCATGTCGACTCGTACACACGCATAGCCATGTCCTGCGTAGTAGGGATGGGTCAGTGCATCGCGTTCTGAAGTACCATCTCGTTTTCGATAAGGCAGAAATTCCAAGATTGCTGGCACAGGATCGATGTCGGCATCCTCGGGCAACCAGATCCGTGCTGCGAGGTTAATACCTTCAGCCAGCGGTATAAACGTGTTTTCAATTTCCCGGACTGTCCTTGGAAAGGCTGTAATGATTTTGATGTCGTTCTCTTTCATCTGGATTGGATGCTTGATCAAATAGACTACGTTCGCCACGAATCATACTCGAGCTCATCTTCATCCGTGTGCCCAGTTAGCAATAATCTCCTGCAACTGTTCCAGCCCATCCGTCAGTGCCGCAGGTCCAGGCTGAAGAATCTCTGCCGACTTGATTTCGTAGATGTCGCCGTTCTGCACTGCAGGTATAGCATCCCAGCCTTGGCGTGCTGCTACTTTTTCCGGTCTAAATTTCTTACCGCACCACGATCCGATAATGATGTCCGGTGCTCTTCGGACCACCTCGTCGGGATCGCCAATGATCCGGCTCTTACCATCTGGGCAGACCGCCAGCTCTGGAAAGATATCGTCCCCGCCAGCGATCTCGATCAACTCTGAAACCCAGCAGATACCGGAGATCTGGGGGTTATCCCATTCTTCGAAATACACTTTGGGTCGCCGAGTGAAGTCAGCAGCCCGGACCAGACTACTATCAATATTGTTTTCGTATGCCCCCGCCAGTTCATCGGCGCGCTGGCCAGCACCCACCATGGCTCCCAGCGTCCGGATCATCGACAGAATCTCTTGAACGGATCGGTGGTTGAACACCAGCACCGTGATACCACGGCGGATCAGCTCAGCCGCGATGTCAGCCTGAAGATCTGAAAACCCGAGAACAAGATCCGGCTCGAGCGCGACTATCCGATCGATTTTGGCGCTGGTAAACGCTGAGACCCTGGGTTTTTCTTTTCGGGCACGTGGTGGGCGTACGGTAAACCCTGATATCCCGACGATTCGATCTTCTTCGCCCAACAGGTAAAGCGTCTCCGTGGTCTCTTCGGTGAGACACACGATCCGTTCTGGATAATTGCCCTTCATCAGTCTTTCATTTCGCACAATGCTAAAATTACATATTAAAGCCTTACAGTACTGTGTCCCCTTCAAGACGTTAATACCCGGTCAATGCCCTCAATGATATCGTGCCCTCGCCGCTCCGCCCTGTTTATGCCTGGCGACAACCCTCGAGCCCAGCAGAAGGCGACCGGGTTGCCGGCTGATGTCATTATCCTGGACCTGGAAGATGCTGTTTCACAGACAAACAAGGAAGCAGCCCGACAGCAGGTCCAGTCGACGCTTGAACAAACAGATTACGGGCAGCGGGAAGTGGTTGTGCGTGTCAATCGCCTGGAGACCCAGTGCTGCGAAGAAGATCTCACAGCCCTGGCATCCAATCCACCCGATGCCGTACTGTTGCCCAAGGTCGAATCGGCAAACGAACTGTTTACCGCGACTGTTACCTTGAACGCTCTGGGCGCACCCTCGGACCTCGCGGTTTGGGCCATGATTGAAACACCTCTGGGTATTCAACACATCGAAGAGATCGTCACCGCGACACCCCGCCTGGCGTGTGTTGTCGCCGGCACGGCTGACCTTGCCAGCGCTCTGCGCATCACGCACAGCAGTACGCAGCTGGGTCTACAGTATGCTTTGTCGCGTCTTGTGCTGGCGGCCCGGGCATCTCATATCGACGCCATTGACGGCGTGTTCTTTAACCTGCAAGACAGTAACGGCTTGCGACACAGCTGTGAAACAGGCCGCCAGCTGGGATTTGATGGCAAGAGCCTGATTCATCCGAGTCAGATCGAGACCGCCAATACTGTGTTTTCGCCTGACCCCGAATCTATCGCCTATGCTCGCAAGGTTGTCGCAGCGTGGTCCGAGCTCGATGCTCACAAACAGGGTGTGTTGGTGGTCGATGATCAACTGATTGAGGCGCTGCATGTACGCGATGCCGAGCGATTGGTCGAATTGAGCGCTGCGATAAACGCCATGGAACAGGACTCACAGGCAAGCTGAATCAAGATGACCAGCACCCGCAGAGCGTTCCTGGGATACACCGCGCTGGCCGGTGCCACGGTATTTGCGTCAGCTGTCGGCCTACGTGGTTTTCGCTACCCGAGTCCTCAGTTTGAACCTGCGGCAACGCCCCGATGGGCCAAACACAGCGTCCTTGGCTTCCGCGCTGATGGTCACGGTGCCTTTTACCAACGCGAAGACGCGCGTCAACTGGTCTTTCGGGCCTATGTGCCTGAGCCGGTCGTACAGGTGAACGGTACGTTTGAACTTAAAATAGGCAACGTACACCCCCAGGCACACCTGACCATCGACGGCGACGGAAAGATATCGGAAGAACGCGTCGACGGTCTATTCAGGCAGGTAACCGGAAACAGCAGCAAGGGCACGTTGACACTGCGCTGGGTATTCCCAAAGCAGGACCATTATCGCTTCACCGCCATAGGTGATACCGGCGGTGACCTGGAGCTCGCCTGGGTACTCAACCGCTCCCAACAACTGGGGGCTGATTTTGTGCTGCACCTGGGCGATTACTACTACCAGCCGGTTGATCCAAAACGAACAACCCTTCACCTGGAAAAATCGCCCTTGCCAGTCTTCTCAGCCATTGGCAATCACGACTTTCACAACCGATTCGGCGGTCCCGACCCACAAGACTTCATTCAGCAGATCGGTCCGAGAAACAGCACGTTCACGCTTGGGAACATCCAGTTCATCAATCTGGACACCGCAGTCGACCACCTGCCCGTATCAGCCGGTAAGCGTGGTCAGCTGCTCCAACACATCCAGCCCCTGGCCTCCCGCTCCCAATTGAGTGACTACGTGGTGTTCGCCCACCGCCCGATCACCGACCCACGACCACCAGAGACCCGGCCAAGCAATCACAGTGTAGAAGGTCTTCAAGAAGACGTCTGGCTGTATCGACAGCTCGTCCAACGCGGTGTGAAGCACGTGATCAACGGACACATTCATATCTCGACCGAATTCGACGATCGTCACATCCACACTTATATTTCCGGCCAAGGACTTGCCCACGCCGACATCATTGGCCGTCGCCCGCAGGCGCGGATTCTTGTGGGAGACGTTGAACCGGGAATACCGGTTACCTATCAATGGGCCGATCTCAATATGCCGTTCGAGGCACACTGTAACGAGCGCCTCCACAAGATTCTGGGTGGCCATGATTATGCTGACCAGCTTGAACCATTAAAAGCGGCTTGTATCGCGGCTGACGGCTGAAAATCGGCGAGATCGCAGAAGAAAGTCGATCTTTCCAGATTTGTGTGCGTTGTATAAGCACAGGGCTACCGCCGAGTTTGTCCGAATCATTACAATAGACCGTTCCACGAACAACGCTATACATTTAACTCAGCATCATGTTCACCCGTCTTGACCCGGACCACAGGCATGTCTCGCGCCGCTCCAGCGTGTATGCCCGCAATGTCGTCGCTGCCTCACAACCACTGGCAGCCCAGGCCGGCGTTCAGACACTGCGAAACGGTGGAAACGCAGTCGATGCCGCAATTGCAACCGCCATCACGCTCACCGTGGTTGAGCCCACGATGAACGGCATCGGCAGTGATGCTTTCGTTATTGTCGGTGATAGTCACGGCATCCATGGCTTTAATGGCAGTGGCCGATCGCCTGCAGCCTGGACACCCGAGCGGTTCGCCAGCCGCGAGAGCATGCCGGAACATGGCTGGGATACAGTCACTGTGCCCGGTGCCGTCGACACGTGGGTACAGCTCTCGAATCGCTTCGGCCAACTGCCTTTTGAGAAACTTTTTGAGTCGGCTATTAACTACGCTGCAGAAGGCTTTGCTGTTTCACCGGTGGTTGCTTCAGGTTGGGCGCGAGCGGCAGATGAATACAGTTATCTCGAGGGTTTCAGAACTATTTTCATGCCCAACGGGCGTGCGCCCACCGCGGGTGAGATCTTCCAAAGTGAGATCATGGCAAACACCCTGGGTGAGATCGCCCAGAGCCGAGGCGAGAGTTTTTACCGGGGCCGACTGGCCTCACGGATCGTGGCCGACGCTGCGCGCCTGGATGGTGCGCTCACCGAACAAGATCTTGCTGAGCACCAGGGATTTTGGACGGATTGTATCCAGCAGGATTTCAAGGCGTTAACCGTGCACGAGATCCCGCCCAATGGTCAGGGCATCGCCGCGCTCATCGCGCTGGGGATTCTTGAGCATTTAAACATCGATGCCTACGCGATGGATTCCGCCGATAGCGTGCACTTGCAGATCGAAGCGATGAAAGCGGCTTTCGCTGAGACGCACTCTCACGTTTCAGACCCCGATACCATGCGAGTTACCGTAGACCAGCTACTGGATTCGACAACACTTCAACGTCGCGCCGACGAGATTAGTCTGACTCACGCAGCGTCCCCCGTCGCTGCCGTAAAACCCGATCATGGCACTATTTACCTTGCGGCCGCAGATGGCGACGGCATGATGGTGTCCTGGATACAGTCGAACTACCACGGCTTTGGCTCAGGGATCGTTGTGCCCGACATCGGTGTCAGTCTTCAGAACCGGGGACGGGGCTTTTCGCTGCAGTCTGGCCACCCGAACGAAGTCGGCGGCGGCAAGCGGCCCTTTCACACCATCATCCCCGCTTTTGTTTCGCGCCGGGGTGCGCCTTTAATGGCATTCGGCGTGATGGGTGGACATCATCAGCCCCAGGGGCACACCCAGGTGATGATCAGGTTGTTTTGCCAGGGTGCTTCGCCGCAGCAGGCACTGGATGCGCCGCGCTGGCATGTCCAAGAGGACTTTACGGTGTGTCTCGAACCTGCACTGGCACACCTGCGCGAGGAACTGACACAACGAGGCCATATTTTCAGAGAGGGCAAGATCGGCGCATTCGGTGGCGGCCAGATCATTCTGAAAGATGGCGACGGATATATTGCCGGTTCTGATCCCCGTAAGGATGGGCAAGCAGCCGGCTTCTAGACTCAACCTGCTAAGCATTCGGTTCCTCATGAATTACGACGAACGACGCCAGCAGCTGGCTGATACGCTGAAACAACAGACTACTGGCACTGTTCGTCTCGATAAAACCACATCGAATGTTTTTCGGGATCGTCCTAACGCGCAATCACAAAGTCTGCTGGACGTCAGGCAGTTCAATCACGTACTGAATGTCGATCCGCAAAACAACCTGATTGAAACAGAAGGGATGACCACCTATGAAGCGCTGGTTGACCAATCACTATCGCACGGGGTAATGCCAGCCGTTGTACCTCAACTGAAGTCGATTACCATCGGCGGGGCTGTCTCCGGCATCGGCATTGAGTCCTCATCTTTTCGCTACGGGCTGCCGCATGAAAGTATCGGTGAAATGGATGTCCTGCTGGGTAGCGGTGAAGTCGTGACCTGTACACCGGATAACGAACACCGCGACCTCTTCTACGGCCTGGCGAACTCGTACGGTACCCTGGGCTACATCCTTCGTCTGACCGTACTGGCAATACCGGTCAAGCCTTACGTACAGCTGACACACATACGGTTTGCAGATGTTGATGCGTTGTTCGATGCGGTCAGAACCTGGACCGAGCGCGACATTGATTTTATCGATGGCACGGTGTTCCAGCCGGGAAAACATTACCTGACGATCGGTCGATTTGTCGACGATGCCCCCTATACCAGTGACTACACCTGGATGGACATTTACTACCGATCGATACCAACGCGCAGCGAGGACTATCTTACCGTTCGGGATTACCTGTGGCGCTGGGACACCGATTGGTTCTGGTGCTCGAAAAATCTTTATGTTCAGAACCGACCGATGCGGCGCCTGCTCGGTCGTAAACGGCTCAATTCGATCACCTACCAGAAAGTTATGCGATGGAACACCCACTGGGGAATTACCCGGAGAGTGGGGTACCTGTCCGGGCAACACCGCGAATCAGTGATCCAGGACATCGATGTGCCCATTGATCGAGCGGCCGAGTTTCTGGATTTTTTCCATCGGGAAATCGGCATACGCCCGATCTGGATCTGCCCGGTCGGGCATTGCGTCCAGAACGAGCCGTACCCATTGTTTCCCATGGCCGCTGAGTCCATGTATGTGAACTTCGGTTTTTGGGGCGGTGTCAAAACCAAAACGAAATTGCCAACCGGCCATTTCAATCGACTGATCGAACAGAAAGTCACCGAACTCGGAGGAATCAAATCTCTGTATTCGGATGCCTACTTTGATGAAGCTGAATTCTGGTCCATCTACGAAGGTGACAGCTATGCAGCACTTAAAGCCAAATACGACCCTGGTGACCGATTGAAGAACTTGTATCAAAAGTGCGTGCTGAGACAATAGGCACCTAACGCACAACCCTTGGCTCCACAGGCAATCTCCTCCACGATAAAATACCGGCATAGTCATCAGCGTTTTTGTGCGGTACTTTGGGTAACCCATCAATGGATGAAAAACTGATTCTTTATTTGCGGAACTATTGCGGCTACTGCGCGATGGTCCAGGACGTGATTTCAGAGCTTGCAGTGGATGTTGAAGAACGCAATATCTGGGAGAACGACACCTGGCAGAACGAACTCATTGCCGGCCAGGGCAGTGCCACCGTTCCCGTGTTGTGTCGCATGACTGCCGCAGGCGAGACTCACTGGCTGTCTGAATCAGACGCCATCATTCGATTCTTCATACAAACTTACAATTAGGAGCTGACCCCATGGACAGTGTCACCCTCGGTGCAAGCGGATTAAAAGTGTCGCCCTTTGCTCTGGGAACCATGACCTTCGGTGATCCGGTCGACGCAGACACATCCTTCGACCTTCTCGACCTGGCTGTGGAGCAGGGTATCAATTTTCTTGATACCGCGAACACTTACAACGCTGGCCTGACGGAACAAATTATCGGGCAATGGCTCAAGGCACGGGGTCATCGAGAGCAACTGGTGATCGCCAGCAAGGTCCGTTATCCCGTTGGCGACGACCCCGACTCGGCTGGTTTGTCCCCAAGAGTCATCCTGCAGCAGCTCGAGAATTCTCTTAAGCGCCTCAACACTGACTATCTTGACATCTATTTTCTACACCAACCCGACGACAACACACCAATCGAGACCACCTGGCGCTGCCTCGATGCGATTGTGGCATCAGGCAGGGTCCGTTGCCTGGGTCTTTCTAATTTTGCGGCCTGGCAATGTGTACAGACCGTACACCTTGCCAATCAGCGTGGCTGGGCACCACCAACGGTCACCCAGGCGTTGTACAACATAATCTCCCGGGCGGTTGAAACCGAGCTGCTGCCAATGGTGAATGCTTACGGTCTGGGCACCTGCATGTATAACCCGCTCGCCGGTGGTCTGCTCACTGGAAAACATGGTGTCGGCGAAGAAGCGAATCCACAAACCAGGTTGGCCGACAACACCACCTATAGAGCGCGTTACTGGAACGACCGCCAGCGTGCAGCTGCGCACCAGATCTGCGAGATTGCCCGCGAGGCTGGCCGCAGTCCCGTCGAGCTGGCACTTCGGTTTATGCTGGATCATCCCTCGGTTGATGTCACCCTGATCGGCGCGACATCGATAGCACAGCTGCAGGATAACCTAGCCGCTGTTCAGGCTGTTCCCCTGTCGAACGACGAACAACAGGCCTGTCAGTCGGCCTGGGTGGCACTGCAGGGTCCTGTTCCACGCTACAACCGTGGCAGCGGTGGTGGTAGAACCTGATCCGCCGAAGTACAAAAAATTTGCCCAGGAGCGCCGGCACCTATGCCATTGTCATGCGGGCGCAGGATCGGCAGCAGCTACAAATCGGTAGACTCGGTGGGGTGCAACTCTCAAAAGGTTGGTATGTCTATGTCGGTAGCGCGTTCGGTCCAGGTGGCTTGGCCGCACGAGTCAGCCGGCACCTGCGATGTCACAAGACCCGACACTGGCACATCGACTACCTGATCTGGGCCACAACGGTGCGGGAAGTCTGGTACAGCCAGCGACAACGGGACCTCGAACACTGTTGGGCGCAGGCCGCCCTGGACCAGCCCGCAGCCCGGAACCTTTTACGCGGCTTCGGTGCATCCGACTGCCAGTGCCTGTCCCATCTGGTTCGATTTCCAACACGCGAGGCGGTAAAGACCCTTTTCAACGCTCTGGAGGCAAAGGTTTGGATCCCGCAGCTATAGACCTTCCCTGTCTAGTCAAAAGTATATTAAGATAATTGCTACAATCTTATGATTTCCTAAGAGTTTTAGAATTCAAAACCGCTGCCCCTGTGTAGACACTTACAATGTTCATGACCACCTGATGAGGATAAGACAATGGCTGATAGTGTGAAATTTATTCTGGATGAGAACGAGATTCCCAAGGCCTGGTACAACATCGTCTCCGACCTGCCCGAGCCACCAGCGCCTGTTATGCACCCGGGTACGGGCCAACCTGTCGGTCCCGATGACCTGGCACCGCTGTTCACGATGGCGGCCATCATGCAGGAAGTCAGTGCGGAGCGGCAGATCGATATCCCAGAACCTGTTCGTGACATTTACCGCCAGTGGCGTCCGAGTCCACTGTATCGCGCCTACCGGCTGGAAGCGGCACTCGATACGCCGGCAAGGATCTACTACAAATACGAAGGTGTGAGCCCAGCCGGCAGTCACAAACCCAACACTGCCGTGGCCCAGGCGTTTTACTGCCGCGAAGAAGGTGTTAAGCGAATTTCAACCGAGACCGGTGCCGGCCAGTGGGGATCTTCGCTGGCGCTGGCGGGCTCTTTCTTCGGCCTTGAGATCGAGGTTTTCATGGTTCGGGTGAGCTTCGACCAGAAACCCTATCGGCGCGCGTTCATGGAGACTTTCGGCGCCACCTGCCACCCCAGCCCCAGTAACTTAACTGAGGTGGGTAAAAAGATCCTGGCTGAGAATCCAGACAGCACCGGCAGCCTGGGTATTGCCATCAGTGAGGCTGTCGAGGTCGCGGCCCAGCGGGATGACACCAAGTATTCTCTTGGCAGCGTCTTGAACCACGTGCTACTGCACCAAACTGTGGTTGGACAGGAGGCGATCCGTCAGATGGAACTGGCTGATGATTACCCGGACGTTGTTGTTGGCTGTACGGGTGGGGGCAGTAACTTTGCCGGCTTGTCGTTCCCGTTTATCGGGCGAAAGCTGCGCGCCGAGCAGGACGTGCGGGTGGTCGCGGTTGAACCCGCCAACTGCCCCAGTCTGACTAAAGGCAAGTACGCCTACGACTTCGGCGACACGGGCCAGATGACACCGCTGATCAAAATGCACACCCTGGGATCATCGTTTGTCCCGCCGAGTTCTCATGCGGGCGGCCTGCGCTATCACGGTATGGCACCGCTGGTCAGCCAGCTCGTGGATCTGGGCCAGGTAGAACCGACAGCCTACTCGCAGACCGAATGCTTCGATGCCGGTGTGACATTTGCCAAGGCAGAAGGCATTCTGCCGGCACCTGAGGCTAACCATGCAGTCAAAGGCGCGCTGGTCGAGGCTATGCGGTGTAAGGAAGAAGGTGAGTCCCGGGCAATCCTGTTCAACCTCTGTGGTCACGGCTACTTCGACATGCAAGCCTATATGGATTACTCATCAGGGAAACTTGCCGACCACCCATACGACGAATCCGAGGTCGCCATGGCTCTCGCTGGTCTGCCGTCGGTCGCTTGACAGACCGCTGACCATGATGACTTTCAACGGACTGACCGGCTTGCCCCGTTGCCCCCGCTGATTTAGACTAACCAAGGTGCGAGATAACGCTATTCACTTGATTTTATTAAGGTTCTTTAACCCGTCATTCACATTTTCTGGAGACGCATAAATGGCATACCTGCTCGATGTACTGTTCCGCTACGCCCACATTGTCTTTGGTGTGGCCTGGATCGGCCTGCTGTACTACTTCAATTTTGTACAGACCGAATACGTCAAGGAAGCCGACGATGGCGCCAAAGCGGACGTTATGGCCAAACTCGCCCCTCGGGCACTGTGGTGGTTCCGCTGGGCGGCCCTGTTCACTTTTCTGACCGGTCTCATACTGCTGTGGTGGATATCAAGCCAACAACGCTACAATCTTGGTATCGTGCTCGGGGCATTGATGGGCACCATAATGATGCTGAATGTGTGGGGAATCATCTGGCCGAACCAGAAAATCATGATTGGACTTGCCGAAGGCGACAAGACGGTCGCCGGGCCAAAGGCAGCCCTGGCTTCCCGAACCAACACACTGCTTTCGCTGCCGATGCTCTATTTCATGGTTACATCAATCCATGGACCTCTGGCGAGCGGGGGCGCGTGGGCCTCAGTGAACACCACAGCACTGATTATCGGACTCGTCATTATTGTCGTGATAGAAGCGAATGTGATATGGGGCAAAATGCTGGGGCTGATTCAGTCAGTCAGCGGAGTAATCACCTCCAGCATCATTCTCACTATAATTATGGCGGGTGTCGTGAACTACATCCGCTAACAACAATGAACAAGGTTTTCCTAAAAGAGGGCGCAGCAACGCCCTCTTTTTTTGACTGCTGGTTAATAGTTTGAACAACAGCACTACAGATCTTATCGCCGCGTACAGCTGATGAACCAGGCAAACCCCCGCAACAACCGATAAAGTTCCGGTAACTGACTCAACCTGATTGCACTGTCGCCATGGCTGAGAAAACGGGTAACGCACAGGTAATTCGGTATACCCTGTGCCGACATCTGACTGGAGAGGCGGCGCGATTCTCCCGGCGGGATCACGCGGTCGCCTCGGCCATGCAACAAAAACACCGGTGTTGTGGAATTCACGAAATTCAAGTCGACCCGGTAACCGGACCAGTCATCACCGAATGCTTGGATGACTTTCTGCAAAAACCTCTGGCGCT
>Ga0066838_10000832_pt1 | contig 10867 bp, 10 predicted proteins | sample ETNtaG_26_FD_66727 | JGI IMG/M metagenome (GOLD analysis project Ga0066838, IMG submission 66727) | Marine microbial and viral communities from oxygen minimum zone, Eastern Pacific Ocean - ETNP201302SV89 | ecosystem: Environmental > Aquatic > Marine > Oceanic | place: Pacific Ocean: Eastern...
CAAGGTCTATGAGACGGTCACAGAGGCAAGAAGATCAATCGGGATTTATCTCAACTTCTACAATAGAGAACGACCTCACTCCAGCCTTGACGGCATACCGCCTAATCAGTTCTACTATAACAACCTGTCGCCAATACAGTTTTTACAACAGAGAGGGTTCGGCCAATTTTCTATTTATGCGCTGTAGAAAGATGGGGGTGTGGACAGCTTGAGTAGATGAATGATGGCTTTAGAACCCTTGTCTGCAGTTTTTTGTTCTACCTTGTGGATCAGGGTCAGCCGTGACTTGCGCTCTGTCAGTGAGACAATGGCCTGCTGGTGATCTTTTCCAATAATGGTGTCCAGTTCCCAGTCACCGATACGGCGTCGAGTCTCTACGACAGCAGGACGATCATCGATGCTGATGCGGTTGATCAGCTGACAACGCAGGTGGCGGTACGGATTACCGCCAGATAACTTCTCCTGGAGGACATATTGGTAGATCCACTCATGGCTGACGCGAATACCTCCCTCGATCTTGAGCCAGAAGCTGATCTGTTCAGGGCTCCAGTCCTCACTCAGCAGTGTTTTGATCAATTGCCAGGTTTCTTTCTCGATCCGTGGCTGAGACTTGTAGTGCCGCCGATTTATTGTAAACTGATGCGCTTGTTTAGGCCGATAACCACGCAAGCCCTGGTTTCGGCTGATCTCTCGACTTATCGTGGATTTAGGCACACCGACGATATCGGCTATCTCGAGTTGGATATGTCCTGCTTTCATCAGTGCCTGAATCTGGTATCGTTGTTCCTGGGTAAGTTGTGTGTAGCCGCTCATAGGTGCTCCACTTTCTTGGCGGTTAGGGAAATGGCTGCTTGCCCTTTTACCGTAAGGCCGAGTTGCACTTACATGTTGAATTCACGTTTAATAATTGAAAATATTCCATGATTAAAAAAGAAGAATTAAAATCGACATCATTTATTATTGCTGAAGTTGGTCAAAATCATCAAGGTGATATTGATATTGCAAAAAAATATATCAAAGAGTTTGCTGGTACAGGTGTAGATGCGATTAAGTTTCAGACAAGGAACAATAAATACTTGTTTTCCGAATGTGCCTATAATAAAAGTTATGATAGTGAAAATGCATTTTCTGATGTTTATGGATTACATAGAGAGAAGCTTGAACTAAATCCAGAACTCCTTGTAGAACTTAGAGATTGTTGTCATGAGAATGGAGTGAAATTTATGTCAACTCCATTTGATGAGCCAAGCTTAGAGTTGTTGTGTGATATAAGGGTTGACTTAATTAAAGTAGCATCATTTGATATTGGAAACCTGCCATTCCTTAATAAAATTGCCAGTAAAGGCTTGCCAACAGTTGTTAGCGTAGGTGGAGGTAAGTTTGATCAAATAAGGGATAGCATTAATGCGCTAAAAAAGTCATTAGATGAAGTTGCTATACTTCACTGTGTGTCCGAATACCCTTGCGATGTAAATCGGGTAGGACTGGATAATATAGAATTGCTTGCCAGTGAATTTCCAAATTGTGTTATTGGGCTATCAGATCACTTTAATGGCACCATTACTGGGCCCATTGGTTATATGAAGGGTGCGCGCGTATTTGAGAAGCATGTAACATTAAATCGGGCATGGAAAGGTACGGATCACAGTTTTTCTCTTTCACACCATGGGTTTAGGAACTTTATAAGGGATATTAGACGTGTTTCAGGTATGATGAAACCAAAGCCAGAGAAAGAGCTTGGTGTGGAAATGGTTTTTCATAAGTTAGGTAAGTCAATTGTTGCAAATCAAGATTTAAAATCTGGAGATGAGTTAACAATTAACAATCTTTCTGGAAAAATATTTGGAGAGCAATTTATACCTGTAAGAGAAAGTAATAGAGTTATAGGAAAAATATTAAAAAAAGATATTAATAAAGGCGATCTGATCTTATATGATGATATTAAAGATTAATATTAATGCCAGTTAGTAAGCTAATATTGGGAACAGCTCAATTCGATATGAGCTATGGCGTTACGAACCAAAGTGGTAGAATTAATAAAACACAGATTGAAAAAATATTAGAATATGAAAACTATAACAATATTACTATACTTGATGCCGCCAGGTTTATAGTAAAAGTCGGTTATCAATAGGAAAATTGTTTTATAAAAAGAATATTTATTTCATGTTGTTACGAAACTACGTCCATATATAGTTTACATAGTAATATAATGCTTGATACAAAGCTTGCATTTGATAATTCCATCAATCTACTAGGGTTGTCAAAGCTGTATGGATTGTTGGCGTTTCGTAGCGAGGATTTGACAGGCAAAAATAGAAGCGTTGTATGGAGAGCAATGCAGTCAATAAATAGTGTCTGGATTGGTAACAAAAATTGGAGTTTCTGTAAATGATGAAAATGAAAAGATCAAATTCTTAACAGATTTCCAATTGATATAATACAATTACCATTGCAATATTGTTGATCAAAGAATATTGCAGAATGGGAGTTTATCAAAGTTGCACGATTTTGGAATTGATGTACATATGCGCTCTATATTTTTTACAAGGTATTTTGTTAAAGGACCTAAATAAATTATCGTTTTATTCAAACCATTTTAGGAGAATTATTAAAATTAATGAACAGGATTGATGAATTACAAAAATCCCCATTAGAGGCATGCATTGGGTTTATAAAATCTCTTCCCGGGGTTAATCATGTAGTTGTTGGGGTGTCATCTCTAGAGGAGTTTAAAAAGATTGTTAATTTTAGGGATAAAGACCTTGATTTTGACATTAACTTTTATGGTTTTTCAATAGATGATGAGCAATTGTCAAACCCTTCAATGTGGAGAACATAAAATACATGTTTGATATTTATTTTGAACAAAAAATACCCACTATCAAATTAATTGTTTTTGATTTCGATGGTGTTTTTACAGATAACTCTGTACATTTAACGGAAGATGGAAAAGAATTTGTTTCTTGTTGGAGGGGTGATGGGATAGGTTTGTCAAAAGTCAAACGATTAACTATTCCTATGTACGTTGTTTCAACCGAGGAAAATCCTGTTGTGGGCCAAAGATGTCAAAAGCTTAAAATTAAATACATTCAAGGCTGTAATGACAAGCTTAAAGAGTTAGTAAAATTGGTAGATATTTATAAGTGTACGTTGGATGATGTTCTTTATATGGGAAATGATATTAATGATTTGGATTGTTTGAATTCGGTCGGGCTTCCAGTAGTTGTTGCTGATGCGCACCCTGATGTAATTCCTCTAGCTAAATATATTACTGTGGCTTATGGTGGAAAAGGTGCGGTTCGTGAGATTTGTGATTTGATTTTTAACATTAGAACAAAAGCAGTACAATAAACAGGATATGGTAAGAATATGACGTCAGACTTGTTTAATATTGAAGACAAAGTTATTGTTGTTACAGGTGGAATGGGGCAATTAGGGCAGCAATTTACAAAAGTATTACTGAACAGTCGAGCTAAGGTTGCTATTCTTGATTGTTCGATTAAAAAAATTGCGCTTCAGGCAAATCTAAGAAGACACATAGAAAACAAGAGGCTAGTGTTAATCCACGCTGATGTGACAAAGCGAGAATCATTGGAACAGGCATTGGTAAAAATACAAGAAAAATGGGGTCGAACACCTTATGGTTTAATTAACAATGCAGCGCTTGATTCTCCCCCCGGTGCCCCAGCAGAAGAGACAGGCTTATTTGAGGATTTTCCTGATGCCTCATGGGATCGAGTAATGAATGTTAATGTAAAAGGTGTTTTCCTGGCATGTCAAGTATTCGGAAAAGCGATGGCAGATGCAGGTGCTGGATCTATTATTAACATTGGCTCAACCTACGGTATGGTATCACCGGATCATCGTATTTATGAATACAAAGAAAAAAATGGCGGAGAATCATTCTATAAACCAGTCGCCTATTCAGCCTCTAAATCAGCATTAGTAAACTTGACAAAGTATATTGCTGTTTATTGGGCAAAATCTGGTGTTCGTACTAACTTAATGGGGCTTGGTGGTGTGTTCAATAATCAAGACGAGGAGTTTATGCAGGGCTACTGTAACAAGGTACCAATGGGTAGAATGGCAAATGCAGATGAATATAATGGCACTGTTGTCTATTTAATGTCTAACGCATCCTCCTATGTTACAGGTACAACTATTATGCTGGATGGTGGATGGACGGCCTGGTAAAATGACAATACAAGAAAATAAAGTTATACCAAATGAAATAATGAACTGGGTTAATGGCGAAGAGATTCCGGCAGAAAGCCGACAAACCTTTGATAATTTATCCCCGCATTCAGGAAAAGAACTATGCAAGGTCGCCAGATCAACAAAATTAGATATAGATAAATCTGTATCAATAGCAAAACAGGCTCAAATAAAATGGGGAAATACACCGGCGGTACAAAGAGGGTATTTGCTGCACCAAATCTGTAATGCACTGGAAAAACAAAAAACAGAGGTAGCTTCAATCGTTGCGCTGGAAACGGGAAAATCACTCCAAGAGGCGCTAGGTGAAACAGGTGGAGCGATTGCGTTAGGGCGTTTCTATGCAGGCGAAGGGCAAAGGCTCTATGGTCGCACCACAACCAGTGGAGTGGATAATAAATACGCATCTACGATTAGACAACCATGTGGCGTCGCAGGATTAATCATAGCTGCAAACACCCCGATTGCAAACGTCGCATGGAAAGCCTTCCCAGCACTTATCTGTGGAAATAGTGTTGTACTTAAGGCAGCAGAAGATACACCAGCAACTGCTTGGATATTTGCAAAAATAGCCCATGAGGTAGGTTTGCCCCCTGGCACACTCAATATTATCCAAGGTTATGGAGAAGAAGCCGGTGCACCGCTTGTAGAGAATCAAGATGTAGATGTAATTAGTTTTACGGGGTCAACTTGTGTAGGTCGGTGGATAGCTGAAATGGCGGGAAAGCGCCTTGCAAAAGTATCGTTAGAATTAGGTGGGAAAAATCCATTAATTGTCTGTGATGATGCCGATCTTAACAATGCAGTTAATTGGGTAATCCTTTCAGCGTTCAGTAATGCCGGTCAGCGTTGTGCATCTGGGAGCCGAATCATCATTTTCGATTCGATCTATGAAGCTTTCAAACAGAAATTACGTGATGCAACTGCGGCACTCAAGGTCGGGCCGAATGATGGCGATGATCTAGGGCCGGTTATCAATGAGCGACAGCTCACAAACATGTTGACTGCGATCTCTGCAGCCGAGGAGGCTGGTGTATCTGTTCTGTCGGGTGGCAGGCGACTCGATGGAGGAGCACATAAAAATGGTTTCTATATGGCGCCAACATTGATTGAAGGCGTGGATTCAAAAGATGAGATTTCCAGAAATGAGATGTTTGGGCCGATAGCAATTCTGTATCGGGTAAAAGATTTTTCAGAAGCACTGGAGCTCGCAAATGATTCACCTTATGGGTTAACAGCTTGCATACACACCAAGAACTACCATCGCGCTATGGAATTTAGCCACAAAGCAAAAAGTGGTGTAGTAGTGGTTAATGCTGGAACCTATGGCAGTGAACCACACATGCCATTTGGGGGTATGCGCCAATCCGGTAATGGCAGTAGAGAGCCTGGAACAGAAGCATTGGATATTTATTCAGAGTTGAAAGACATCTATATGATTGTTGATCCGACGCAACTGTAACTATTCTAATATTATTTAATGAGAATCTAGATGTTATATCATATTAAGAAAGATGATTTTAAATCAATAATAAACAATAAAAATCTTTCTAAACATCAAAGAACAGAAACTTTTGCACTATTTTCAAGAATAAACACACTCTATATGATAGCCAAAGCAGGTTCTGGCCACATCGGCACAAGCTTTAGTAGTATGGATATTTTCTCGTGGCTGCATCTTAATGTATTAACTGATAATGATCTGTTCTTTTCCTCCAAAGGGCATGACGCTCCTGGCCTTTATTCTGTTCTAATAGGGATTGGGAAATTAAATTATAATAATATTCATCAACTTCGACGTTTAAATGGATTACCTGGGCATCCTGATGTTACAACCACACCATGCATGGTAACAAATACAGGCTCACTCGGTATGGGTGTGTCAAAGGCAAAGGGTTTAGTAAAAGCTAACCGTCTAGATGGAAAAGATGGCAGAGTTTATGTGCTCGCAGGTGACGGAGAACTGCAGGAAGGTCAGTTTTGGGAATCACTTGCCGGGGCAGTTAATGGCAACTTTGAAGAAATTACAGTTATTGTTGATTTTAATAAGTTTCAGTCTGATACATGCGTCTCTAATGTCAGTGATTTAGGTGATATCGAGGGAAAACTTGTAAGTTATGGATGGTATGTTCAACGTTGTAATGGCCATAATTTAGAGGAATTATCAAACGCAATTGAAACAGCTAATCAGGTTAAAGGACGGCCACAAATTATTATTGCAGATACAATCAAAGGTTGTGGCGTCTCTTTTATGGAAGCCACTACAATGGGGAATGACCAGGAATGTTACAAGTTTCATAGTGGTGCGCCTTCAGTTGAAGATTATGAAAAGGCAGCCAGTGAATTGATTGGCAGGGCAAATAATATTCTTCAACAAGTAAACCTGAAATCTTTACAAGTGGTTAAGGTGCCACGAGAGGCAGTAGCTGTACCAGAAAACAATGTTCATAAGCTAATACCTGCATATGAGAAGGCATTGAGTGATTTGGGTGGTAAGCATGAAAATATTGTTGTTCTTGATGCTGACCTGATGATTGATTGCGGGTTGTTAAGTTTTCGTAATAATTACCCTGAACGTTATGTGGAATGCGGAATTGCTGAACAGGATATGATCTCGCAGGCAGGTGCACTTGCTCTGAAGGGAAAGTTGCCAATATCTCACAGTTTTGCATGTTTTCTTACAACAAGAGCAAATGAGCAACTGTTTAATAACGCATCAGAAAAGACAAAGTGTATATATGTAGGATCGCTGGCTGGATTATTACCTTCTGGCCCTGGCCATTCTCATCAAATGGTTCGAGATATATCTGCCCTAGGCGGAATTCCAGGTCTTATTATGCTTGAGCCTTCATGCGAAAAAGAAGTTTCGTTTGTCCTTGAATATGCTGTTAATAAAACTAATAATAGTTCTTATATTAGACTCGTTTCAATTCCTTATGAAATTCCATATGAACTCCCAAAAGAATATAAACTTATTAAAGGAAAGGGAATTTCATTAACAGAAGGGGGAGATGTTATTGCTTTTTCTTATGGTCCTGTAATGTTGTCTGAATTGTATAAAGCATCGTTGGCCTTAGATAAGAAATATAATATCGGTCTAAAGGTTGTAAACTTACCCTGGTTGAATTTCGTGGATAGTGAATGGTTGTGTAATGAAATTGGAGGTATAAATAAAATCATTACAGTTGACAATCATTTGATTAATGGTGGCCAAGGACAGTATATTGCAAATGCGTTAATTAATACTACAGCAGTTAATAATATAACCCTGGTTAATATGGGTGTTGACGATATACCATCATGCGGAGAAAATAAAGAAATTTTGAAATTTCATAGACTTGACGCAGAATCCTTTGTCAGTCAAATAATCGAATTACATGAAAAACAATAAGTTTAATACGTAAAATACATTAATTTCATAGTAGTGTTTAAAATAATTAAACTATATGCTTAAAATACCAAATACGGGTTTTTGATAATATTAGAGATTGTGTCAAAAATATTTCAGGTAAGAAATATTGAAATCAACATATAAATATTTTGCAAAGTATGAAATAAAGATAGACTGCTTTTCATAAAATAAAAAATGAAAAAAGCCTATCACTTTTGGCGAAATGTAACTTCTCACTCACTGTGGCTCATATAATTACAATGTGGAGAAAGTTTATACGAGTAAACTATATCAAAAACAGATATCACAGAAGTAAAAAGTCTTAAGGATATACTACCAAAAAGTAATAAAAATAGATTATTAATTACATAACCGTAACTAATGTCAACTTAGTGGAAAATGAAAGAAATGAATATATTAAAAGGCGTAATACCTGTTTTATTAACTCCACTAGATGCACAAGGAAATATTGATGAAAATGATCTTGTGCGCCTGGTTAATTATTTAAATGTTAAAAATATAGGTGGTTTTTGGGTTCTTGGGACAGGTGCCGAGGATATGAATCTTACTTATGAGCAAAGGTTATGTGTAGCGGAAGTAGTTACAAAGGCCAATGCTCGTAAAGTTCCTATAATCTTAGGAGCCGGTTTTTTTGCATTGCAAGATACATTAAATTTCATAAATGATACTGCCCATTTAGAGTTTGACGCATATCATGTTATGCCATATCACCCTTTACTAAGCTTAGATAGAATTAAGTGGCTTTATAAATATTTGGCTGATTTTTCACCAAAACCATTATGGATGTATACAAGTGCAAATTGGTGTAGATTTATACCGCCTGAATTTGTTGAAGATCTAAAAGGATATCCTAATATTGCTGGCATTAAATTTAGTACTAGCAATGCTGTTCATGTTGAAAAAGTAATATCACTAGCTGATCATAATTTTCAAGTTATTACAGCAGTAGTTAAACAGTTCTATTCTAGCCTTTGTTTGGGTGTTAGTGGAACTACAACCGTGGAAGCATGTCCATATCCAGATTTAATTATAGAAATCTTTGAACAATTTAATTCTGGTAATTTTAAAGAATCGCTAAAGGCACAAAGAAACTTTAATAGATTACTTGAAAAGATGCCTGAAGCACCTGGGAAAGATAATTTTTTAAAGGTAGCAGAGAGTAAATATATTTTGTCTTTAAGAGGTATATGTAAGCCATACATGTCTGGGTATTATCGAGAACTTACCATAGACGAACAAAATATAATAACAACAGTTTTGAATCAATATAACTTATTATAGACAATTAATTATTGTGATGTTTAGTAATAATATTATTATGACTAAGAATTATGGATGGTCTAATTATTTTATAAATGACTCTGCTATTTGGTTTAAGGGGTATATATTACAACGAAAGAAAGAAGAAATATTTCAGGAGTTAGTTTCCTACCTGAAAAAAGGCTCAATAGACCGCATTGATATTTATGAATTATGTAACTATATTAGAGGTCACTTTTCAATTGTCATCAAAAATAAAAATAATATATTTTGTATGGTTGACAAGGTAAGATCTATTCCTTTGTTCTACACGAATGATAAAGATAATGTTATTATAAGCAATGACCCCTTAATATTAAATATAGATGGTAAGGATTATAAATATAATATGGAAGCAGCGCAAGAAATTGCAATGTCTGGATATACAATTGGAAAAAAAACTCTAATAAATGATATTTTACAATTAAATGCTGGCGAATATTTAATTTCTTCGGGGGAAGAATTAGAAGTAAAACATTATTATACATATTGTCCTTGGAAAATAAATAAAAGAAATAAAAAGGATTTAAAGGCAGAACTTAGTTATATTTTAAAAAATATTATTAAAGACATGGTTAAAAGTGTTAATGGAAGACAGATTGTTGTGCTACTGAGTGCAGGGTATGACTCTAGATTAATTATAAGTGGTTTAAAAGAGTTGAATATAGAGAATGTAATTTGTTTTTCTTATGGTTCAATAAAAAGTTTTGAAGTTCAAACTGCAAAAATAGTTGCTGAAAGATTGTCATATAAATGGATACATATTCCACTTTCTTTATCAATACAAAAGTCTACACTTGCAGAATCACTCTGTCTTGATTATTATATATTCTCTGATACCCTTGCTAATTCACCAATATTACATGACTATGCAGCAATAAGACACATTAGTCGGCATAAACTTGTTGATAGTAATGCAGTTTTTGTGAATGGAAATTCCGGGGACTTTATTACTGGAGGACACATTCTAGATTTTCCAGCAACAATAATAGATAATGATACCGAATATTTAACCAATAAAATAATTGACAAACATTATAATTTATGGAATTCTTTAAAAACAAATATTAATGTTGAAAAAATTAAAGACAGATTAAAAAATGAAATTGCTGAATTAAAAAAAGAGTATCAGATACCTGATAATCATTTATGGGCTATTAGCGAAAGCTTAGAATGGGCAGGTAGGCAAAGTAAATTTGTTACAGCAGCCCAAAGAAGTTATGAATTCTTTGGATATGAATGGAGGCTACCATTATGGGACCCTGCTTACATGAGTTTTTGGGAAAATGTTCCTAAAGAATATAAAACCAAACAGTGTCTATACAAGGAGTTATTAATTGAGAATAATTGGGGAGGTGTTTGGAAAAATATAGAAGTAAATCAATTCCAATTAACATCAACTTCGATTAGATTCATCAGATTATTTTTAAAATTAATATTTATTGTTTTCGGAAAGAGAAAGTGGCAAAAATTTGACAAAAAATATTTCTGGTATTTTTTAGATCAAACATATGCGACTGCAAATACTCCATACTTTAAGACATTATTTAATTTTGATGGTGCTAGAAATAGAAATTCATGGATTGTAAAAAGATATTTAAATAATAAAAAAATTAATTTTAGTAATATCAATGAATAATACATCGATAGAAATATATGGACTTTCTGGCGCAGGTAAAAGTACTATTCAAAAAAAATGCCTAAAAGATAGCGAAATATACTTTACTGGACCATTTTCAATAAAAAAGGTATATATTTATATATCTTCAATAATATTAATATTAAGGATGTTTTTTTTCTCACCAAAGAGTGTTATTGAACTTATTAAAAGTGTGCATGGACGTAGTCTTTTGCTAAAACTTGGTTTAAGATCTTTCGGTGTATGTTATAAAAAAATATTTTTAAAACAAAAAATATATTTTTTGAAAGATTCAGGAA
>Ga0066838_10000842_pt1 | contig 10802 bp, 11 predicted proteins | sample ETNtaG_26_FD_66727 | JGI IMG/M metagenome (GOLD analysis project Ga0066838, IMG submission 66727) | Marine microbial and viral communities from oxygen minimum zone, Eastern Pacific Ocean - ETNP201302SV89 | ecosystem: Environmental > Aquatic > Marine > Oceanic | place: Pacific Ocean: Eastern...
GAGTATTCGCCAAGACGGATCGTTGAGGCTGATCAATGCGGCAAGCACATTCTCAAGTACGGTCATACGACTAAAGATTCGAATATTCTGAAAGGTGCGCGCGATACCAAAACGGGTAATCTGATCAGCAGTTGAGCCGGTGATGTCAACACCATTGAACGATATCTTTCCAGTATTCGGTGCATAAATACCGGTAATGATGTTGACCAGTGTAGTTTTACCTGAGCCATTGGGTCCGATCAGGCCACTGACTCTGCCGGGTGTGATCGAGAGATCTACCTGGCGGAGCGCGCTTAATTCACCGAAGACCTTGCCGACAGATCGCAGCTCAAGCATTGAACCATCTCCGGGCAACGGCCTTGATCCAGTAAACACGCGCCTCGTCGAGTATCCCGCGTGGCATGAAAATTAGCATCACGGCAACGAGGCCACCAAACACGATCATGCGGTAGCCTTGAAAGATCCGTATGGATTCCAAAAAACCGATATCAATCGCGACGCCGATCAGAGGTCCGAGTACTGTACCCAGGCCCCCAATCAGCCCGTAGGCTAAGGAATGTACGCCGAGCATGACGTTAAAAATCTGTGGTTCAATATAAGTAAATGAATGTGCATAAAGAGTACCGCCAAGGCCTGCGATGAATCCGGCAATGACAGCTGCGGTAATCTTGTAGCGGACCGGGTTGAGCCCCTGGGTCCTCGTGAGTAGGGCGTCACTCCCGAGCATCCTGAAAATCATTCCTAGCCGTGATCGTTCGAGCAGTACCATTCCAACCAAAACTACCATCAAGACGGCATAAATCAGCAGTGTGTATTCCAGTACGCTGATGTCGTGATCAAATATCCAGCGAATCTCACCAAATCCCTCGGCCCCGTTTGGGCCGACCAATTCGCCATCGATCTCGATCTGGTAGGTCAGCTTAAACAACGACAGACGAATCATTTCTGCAAACGCGAGTGTCGCAATAGAGAAATACATGCCGCTGATTCGAAGAGTGAGCAAGCCAATAAAACCAGCCGCCAGCCCCGCCAGCCCGCTGCCGAATATCAAAGCCAGCCAGAATGGCCATCCCCACAAAGTGGTGGCTATCGCACCTGCATAGGCGCTGATGCCGAAGAAAGCCTGTTGTCCGAAGGAGATTTGTCCTGTGACCAGCAGCAGGTAAGCAGACAGTGCAATGAGCGAAATCATCCCGATATTCGAGATGATCGTCAGCACATAGTCATTAAGCATGGGTATAGGGCCCGCCGCTCAGACCCGCTCATCGGCAGCACGCTGCTCAGCCACAATCTTCTGTCCAATCAGACCGCCGGGTCGGACTATCAGCATAACAAACAACAACAAATAGGCAGATAAATCCCGAATCACTGCGCCGCCGTACCAAAACGCATTGGCTTCAACTATCCCCAGTAACAGACCGCCAAGGATAGCCCCGGGCAATGAGCCCATGCCGCCGAGCATCATGGCAATCAGACCCTTAAAGGTTGCCCAGAGTCCGAAAAATGGCGTTACTTGGGTGTCCGCGGACAAAATTAGGAACCCCGCTAAACCACCCAGCACCGATACCAGGGCAAAGGCGAGGAAAAGAATATTTGAATTGTTAATTCCCATGTAGGCTGATGCCAGAGGATTATCAGATACCAATCTCAGTGCAAGGCCCGGCCGGGTTCTAAATAGAAATACATGCAACAACACCAACAGCAACAGTGTCAGCAACAACATGGTGATATGTTCACTGCGTGCGTAAAAAGGGCCAAACTCTATGGTTGTTGTTGTGAAGAAAGCTGGAAAAGGATAGGTGCGTTCAGGTAGTAGGTGCATAGCGACCTCTTCAAGCTGCATCCAAATCGCAAAACTTGACACCATCGAAGCTATGGTGGAATCGTGGCGTATGGCCCGGAAGCAAAGTCGCTCCACATAGATGCCGACAGCGATGGTCGCAATCACTGTAGCCAGCGCTACGAGCCAGGCATTGTCTGAAAAGTTGAGATAGACCCAGGTGCCCGCGTAAGCACCGAGCATGATACTCGGCCCGAAAGACAGGTTCAGGCGTTTCATCACGCCGAACACCAAGGTAAACCCAAGCGCCAGTAAGGCGTAACCCGAGCCGAACATCAACCCGTCAATACAGTTCTGAACAAAGTCAGTCATCTTCAGAACCCAACCGGACCTGAGTCAGGTAGCCGGCCTTAGTCCGCCCCCACGCCGAGATAAGCGCGCTGGATAAGTTCGTCTTGCTGCATTTCTGTCGGGCTCCCTTCAAAGGTGACTGCACCTTGCTCTAAAAGATAGAGCTTGTGGGCGACCTTGAGCGCCATACGGGCATTTTGTTCAACCAGAAGAATTGTTACTCCTTCCTGGTTGAGTTGCTGAATGATCTTGAAGATTTCGTCGACAATTAGCGGCGCGAGACCCAGCGAAGGCTCATCCATCATCAGAATCTTGGGCCGGGCCATCAAAGCACGACCAATTGCAAGCATCTGCTGTTCCCCTCCTGAAAGGGTACCACTGAGTTGTTCACGCCGTTTTCTTAGAGGTGGAAACCGGTCAAAGACCTGGGCGAGGTCTTGATCAATGGCCGTTTTTTCGCTTCGGGGTCGACAATAGGCCCCGGCGGCGAGGTTGTCTGCCACGGACATCTCTGGGAAGACCAGTCGGTTTTCCGGTACCAGGGCGATTCCTGTACGTACGATGGCGGGCGCCGATTGATGGGTTAAATCGTTTCCATCCAGAGTGATAGAGCCACTGTGAGAACTGAGTATCCCCGCGATGGTGAACATGGTTGTTGTCTTACCGGCTCCGTTGGGACCCAGCAGGCAGGTGACTTCGCCATGTTGGGCTTCAAGGCTCATGCCTTTGAGTGCCTCAATAGCACCATAACGGGTGACGATGTTCTCAACTTTCAGCATATGGTCCTAGCCCTAGTCAGAATGACCTAGATAGGCTTCTTGTACCGCCGTATTTTCTTGGATGTCGTTCGGCGAGCCTTCAGCAATCTTCGAGCCAAAATTAAGGACTGTAATACGGTCTGTCACGCCCATTACAAGTTGCATGACATGCTCAACCAGCAAAATAGTAATACCCTGCTCTCGCAAGCTGCGGATCCGCTGTTCGAGTTCCGCTACTTCTGCTTGGTTCATTCCAGCAGCCGGTTCGTCCAGAAGCAGCAAACGAGGTTTGGCGGCAACAGCTCTGGCCAGCTCCAAGCGACGCTGTTCACCGAAAGCTAAGTTAGATGCAAGAACATCAGCTTTGTCAGCCAGATTGGAAAATTCCAACATGGTCTCGATTTCTCTTTTTAACGTAGTACCGCTGCCCAGCCATCGTCTCAGGATGTTTTGGGATCGGATGTCCTCGGTAGAATTTCGGGCAACCCATAGGTTTTGCCACACGGTTAATCCGCCGAACAATCGAATATTCTGAAATGTTCGAGCAATGCCGTGCCTTAACCGGGCGCAGGGTACCTGTCCTGCCATCGGGTTGCCCTCAAATATAACTTCACCTGAGGTGGGTTTAAGTACGCCACATACCAAGTTGACTAACGTGCTTTTACCCGAACCATTGGGTCCGATCAGACCCATAATCTCACCTCTTTCTACTTGCAGGTCCAGATTATCAACGGCCTTAACACCGCCGAAATGTTTTGAGAGGGTCTTGATTTCTAACATGCTGTGTCGGTATCAGACAGAGCCGCTCCGTCGCTTTACCCCTAAAGCATTACGAAGAATCCGGATAGTCTGATTATCAAAAAGACCCAATGGTTTGATATTCATCGCGAGAATAATGAGCGCACCGAACAACAGCATTCGCCAATCGCCCAGAAAACGCAGACCTTCGACCAGCAATCCCTGAATGAACAATACGGCAATTAGCGTGCCGAAGACGTTCGATAGCCCACCCAGAATGGGGTAGGCAATGGCAAAAGTAGCCAACAAAACCGTGAATGTGTGGTGGTCTAGATCGGTTACCTGGTGGGCATAGAGGCTGCCGGCCAGTCCGGCTACGACCCCCCCGGCTGTCATCGCTGCAATCTTGACAACCGTCACGTTGATGCCGGTACTGTCAGCCGCTAGCTCATCTTCACCGACTGCTCTCAAGACTGCACCGATACGTGTTTTATCCGACCACCAGATCAGCGCCATCACGACAGCCACGAAGACCCAGAGGAAAATCGTTACTTCCCAGTTGAGCCACCCGTTGTCATTGAAGTATCGGATTTCGGCAAAACCCATCGTGCCATCCGGACCGATTTCGGCACCGTCACGAACAACGCGCCACTTAAGGTTATAAAAAAACATCCGCGCAAATTCACTGAAAGCAATGGTCGCGACCACCAGCATTAAGCCCCGGACCCGCAGCGCCGGAAATCCGACCAGGAACGCTACCCCACCAGAGACCAGCATTGCAGCACCAATCGCACTCAGAATGCTCCACTCGAAAATTACGGTGAGAATTGCGGCGGTGTAGGCGCCGATACCAAAAAAACCGGCCTGTGCCATAGAGACCTGCCCAGTCAGAATCAACAGGTAAGCTGACAAACCCAGCAGGGTATGAATGCCGATGGTGTTGATCAGGTTAAGGTAGTAGTCCATATACAGAGCCCACGAATACCCAGGGCGTTTTTGGCTTAATCTCTTGTGATGGCAGTGCCAAACAGACCATTCGGCCTGAAGACGAGAAATAAGAACAACAGGGCAACCACATACATGTCCCTCTCATCGATGCCACGAAAATAGAGGAAAACGTTTTCAAATCCTCCGACAAACAAACCTGCAATGATCGCACCCGGGATAGAGCCTAACCCCCCGATTACTGCGACGATAATCCCTTTGATGGTTAGCGGCACCGTCATCACGGGCGAAAGGACACCAACAGCCGCCGCTGTCATTGCGCCAGCGATCCCTCCCAGGACACCGGCAATTGCGAAAGTGACCGAGTTGGTACTGTGTACCCCGATACCACAAAGACGCGCAGCGACATCCTGTTGAGCGACGGCGCGCGTTGCCAGCCCCAGGCGTGTTTTAAACAGGATGTAGAGCAAAATCCCAGTGCTAATCAGTCCGATAACAAAGACAAAAATCAGATCACCACGGATTCCATATGGACCGATCTCAAAAAAAACATCACCAAACATACTCGGAAAAGTCAGCGGAGAACCACGAGTCACATGTACCACCACTTCGTCGATAAAGAAAAGACCGCCCACCGATGCCATCAAGGCTGCCAGATGATTATTGATCGGAATAAATCGGAAACACGCGAAGTAAATGGCGTAACCAAGCACAGCAGCAGCGACAGCGGAGATGCCGAAGACGAGGACTAGCGGCGCTTTGATCAGCACAAACCCTGCAAGACCGGCATAGGCACCGCCCAGTGCCGCCGCGGCATAGGCCATATTGAGTTTACCCATGGCCCCGAAAATCAAAGTAAAGCCAACACCGATCAGCGCGTAGGTCGACCCAAATAGCAGCCCGTCCGAGATTGTCTGGGTAACCTCTACAAACTCATACCAGAAGTCTTCCATGGTGGGTTAGTTTTCCGAAGAGAAAATCCCGCGGTGCACTAGGGGCACCGCGGGACCTCGGACCAGTTATTGTCTATTTAGCCGCGAGGGTCGTGGATGACTTTCCACTTTCCGTCGACAACTTGGACATAGACATAGGGTTTGCTGGCTTCACCTGAAGCTGTGTCCCGTGTGACCGGACCAATCAGACCATCACTGGCTGTGATCGTTGCCAGTGCATCTCGGAATTTGGCGCGATCTTCAGCTAACGTGTCAGACTTGGCCGTGATACCGGCAGCTTCAACAGCTGCCTTAACCAAGAATGCATTTTCCCAAGCGGCTGCGCTGTGCAGGTCCAGAAAACCGCCGGCCCCGGTGACAATGGCGTTGGCTTTTTGGGCTTCTGCCGTGATGGGTGCAAAACCGGTTGGAATAATGATGCCTTCAGCTTCCTTCATACAGCCGTTAAGTGTTTCCTGGCTTGCCGAGCTGGTTAAGCCGACCAATAACTTAGGCTTGACGCGTTGGCGCTTCATTTCCTTTAAGAAACCGCACGCTGAAAACGGGTGTGAGGACACCAGCACCATGTCAGGATTTTGTTTCTTAATTTTGCGGGCTTGCACGCTGTAGTTTGTGTCACCCATCAACCAGTGTTGTGATTTAGCAGCAGCCTGCAGTTCCTTCATGCCCTGTTTGACTTTGGGGCCGAGTTCTGGAACATCTGGGCCCACCCACTCAAAACCATGCTTGATAGCAGCTTGTACGATAACGGCCGTGTGGGTAATGAACGAATGGCCCTGATCAGTTTCTGTGCCACCACTGAAGGTTTTGATTCCAGGGTGCTGCTGACTCAGCCATGCAAACAACGCGTCGTACATGGCGATTTCGTTCGGTACGTTTCGAAAAGCCCATTCAGAGATTTTGGCAAGTCCCGGGCGGATGCAGGTGTCAGCAAGGATCGGCATCTGCAGGCCTGAATCCGATGCATCACCAACTTTTTTCTGAAGTACACCGAACATTGCCTGGCAGCTGCCGGAGCAGGTTGTGCCCATACCAACAATAGCGTCGGTTGTGGAAGCTGTTTTGCGCAGAATGGCGATGTTCTGATCCTTTTTGCAAGCGCTGTCTTCGTAGCCGATAACCTCAATGGGCACCATCGTGCCATCACCCAATTTGACGCCGCCGGCCGCATTGATTTCGGCAACAGCTGAACGAAGGGCAGTCTCTGAGTTCACACCAAACGATTTCAGTGGACCTGACTGAGCACCCCACCCCAACACCTTGACCGAGCGATCCGCACTGCTTGTTAAAGCACTGAACATCAGCGCGCATCCGAGTAACCCGACGGATACTCCTTTAAAGAATCTTTTCATGATCTTGATCTCCTCCTTCACATTAAGGCGAAACATCGAACTGTACATAAGCATTTTGCACTCCTCATTTCGAAACATTGAATATCTAATGCAGACTATTCGGGAGGGTGCGATTCTCACGCCTCTCAAACATAGGTGTGATTCCGCTACTTATAGCGGGTCGGTTTGTTTCCTGCAAGCAGCAATTGCTAAAACGAATAGTGTGCAGTATCTAATTGAATATATCTGACTAGAAAAGGCAGTGGGCACCGGCATACTGTTTGTTGTTAATACAGTACTTTATGACCGAATCCCCCCAGTTTTCTCCGTGTTCCATGTGTTTTTTCAAGCCGCAAAGATCGGCGACACGACTGCCCCCGACGACATCTATACCACGAGCGAAAAAGGGATCGGGTAAACAGCCCACCGTAGGCCCGATGAGTGCCACTCGGGCATCAGCAGCACAGTTTGCCAGTACTGAGTCCAGCGAGTCATTGAGTAGTGTCGAAGCCGTAATCAGAACGCGGTCACAGCGCTTCAGTACCCCGACATCCAAGGTGACATCGACCGGGCCGTCGTAATCAAGATAACCTTCGTCTTTTTCAATGACAGTTACACGAACGCGCTGGTCCTTTAGCATTCGTACAAGCGGTTTGAAAAATCCTACCATGCCCACCTGATGGCTGGTGTCTAGGTCCAGCTGACCCAGTGGATCGACATCGTTCTGCAGTACACCGGCTGAACGGCTGAAGACATGTTGAGCGATGGCATTCAATGCACCTAACCCCAGCGATCTTTTAACCAGGTTATCGTTGTCGTATCCTGCGGCAAGATCCAGTACCGGTGTGCTCAGTATTTGTTTTTCGTCGATTTTATCGCGCAGCTGTTTCAGGTTGTCGCCTAAACGGGTGAAGAAAAAACCACAGCTGCCGTCGGCCAATACCAGAACACCAAATTTTTTATGGTGGGGATCACGCGGGTTCTCCGGCGGCAGATGAAGCCAGGACACCGGGGGCAGCAAGTGCTGCTGACAGATTTCTGCTGTCAGCGAAATCAGTTCTGAGGCAATGCTCACTGAACTCAACCCAAAAGTGTGTCGTCTTAATTAGAAGGCTAAACAGGAGTGTAGCGCAGCGATCAACCGGGTTCTGCACCCGCGTAGCCCAATTGTCGCCAGCCTTCATAAACCGCGATGGCAACCGCGTTGGATAGATTCAGACTTCGATTGCCGGGCCGCATCGGGATGATCACCCGGCGATTTTCAGGTGCCGCTTCACGGATGGTTTGGGGTAACCCCGCGGTTTCCGACCCAAATATCAAGGTATCGTCTTTCTGGTAACGACATTGGTCCGGCCTACGTTTGTGTTGGGTTGAAAATGTAAAGATGCGGACGGGCTGTACAGCAGCCACAAAAGATTCGTAATTAGCATGTACTGAAAAACTCGTGTTGGCGACGTAGTCAAGGCCAGCCCGTCGCAGCTGTTTGTCATCCACATCAAAGCCCAATGGTTCGATGACATGGAGCATACAGCCAGTGTTTGCACACAGTCGAAGAATATTGCCTGTGTTGGGCGGTATCTGGGGATGAACCAGAACGATGTTAAACATCATCGGTAAGGTTTTTCGTCTGGTTTTGGCCCACTTTCGCCACTTGCTTCTTGCATACATCATACCGTATTGTTGCGCCAAGTTGTGCCAATGTTGTGCCAGCACCATGTTCTACATTCTCGTTTCGTGCTTATTGACTGTCACGAAAAAGAAGATGCGCGTGTCGTATTTTGTGTGCCATTAAGACCACCTACCGACCCCCATCGTTATTTTCTTACGTTCTATTATGTTGTCCACGCACGAGCAATCACAGATTTACTGATACTGTCGACCGGTATATCCGCGAAGTTCTGCCGAGTAAATCTAAACATCAACTCAAAAGGCAAACAACTCAACTTCTATGGTGGAGTAGACAGTTCCAAGGCATCTGGTTAAAGGAAGTAACTCCAAATCAGATAGGTGTATGCCGGGAGAGCTTGTTGAAAACACGTGCGCCAGCGACTGTGGTGCGGTACCTAGCTGCACTAAGTCATCTGTTTACGATTGCTGTAAGTGAATGGGAATGGATAGATGCAAATCCAGTTTTAAAGGTACGACGGCCAAAAGAGCCACGCGGTCGAGCACGGTTTCTTGATCAAACGGAAATAATGTTATTGCTCAATGCTTGTCGGGAATCCGAGCATACTTTTCTATACCCCATCGTTGTACTCGCTTTATCTACAGGCATGCGTCAAGGTGAAATACTGAATTTACGGTGGAGTGATGTGGATCTTAGACACAACAAAATTACTCTATACCAAACAAAGAATGACGAGGTTCGGGTGGTTCCCTTAACGAGACAAGCTAAGCTAGTTGTCGAGGAATACGCGAAGAGCCGTCGTCTAGATACGTCATTAGTTTTTCCTAGTGACCGAAAGCCTAGTGTTCCAGTTCAAGTTCGTAAGGCGTGGGTGGTAGCTTTGGAAACTGCTAAGTTGGACGATTTTCGCTTCCACGATCTTCGGCATACCTGTGCCAGCTATCTGGCAATGGGCGGAGCCACGTTGGTCGAGATTTCGGAGGTACTTGGGCACAAAACGCTAGCTATGGTTAAGCGGTATGCCCATCTCAGTGAGCCCCATACAGCTATAGTGGTCGAGCGAATGAATAGAGAAATGTTTAGTTCGTTAACTCGGTAGTTTTGTGGAACGAACAAAAAGAATTTGTTGCGGTAGAGTATTGTGCAGGAAGGATTGAGAACGAGTTTGGCAATTGAGCGAAAAGGACGAAGACATCTGGCCCGAAGGTTGGGAGAAGTATCAAAGAATGGTCGATGTTGGACCTGATCTTGCTAGTGAACTAGAACAATTATTGTTGTCCAAAAAATACTGGGAAGCCGATTTACTACTTCAGAATGAAGATGTTGATACGGTCGAACATGTTTTATTTTTACTATACGAACAAGCGACTGTAAGTAGTTTTATCGATCTGCTGGTACCGCTCGCGCATATTTGTCTTAGTCAGTTACCCGGACTTGAAGAAAAATCTCCAAGGCAGGATTTGTCCCCACAATTCTTATTAATCCTCCACGAATACATGAATGACACAAAGCGTATTACTCAAAACGCAATCGATCACATAAACAGTAGTCAAATAGGTACAGATAGGCTGAAAGCAGCAACAGCAGAAAAACATCAGGAATTGTTGTTCAAAGCGTACGCTTTAAAAGCTGTGAATCAAAGGTTATCTAAAAGTCGGATCGCCCAGTTGTTAATCAGCCGAGGTGAGACCGATTACAGCGTGAGTACTATTTTAGAAATATTGAAGGGCCTGGAGGAGTTTTCTGAGTGGGAAGCACTCTTGGAGAGGTCAGCTTGATTACGCTCTAGAAATTTACAAAATTAATTAGACAAAGTTTCTGAAACCCCCGGTTTACCCTCTAGCGAACGATTTTGTTCGCGCGCAGACTCGGTCTATGCGAGTCATGAGTATTCCTTTTAGTAACATCAAATGATTCAACCAGTGGATCTGTTGCTCCCGAAGTTAGATTTAGTTAAGCAATCGTCGCCGGGAAAATGGCGGGCAAAATGTCCCATACATCAGGATAGAAACTCGAGAAGTAGGACGCTCGTAATTACCGAAACCGATACTGGTTCCGTGCTTATTCACTGTCATGCCGGTTGTAACTTTGAAGAAATCTTAAGTGCGGTTGGCTTAGATGCATCGGACTTGTTTCCTACAGACAGCTACATCCAACATACCAAGCACGCAACCAAAACGCAGAAAAACCTACGATCAATTATCGAACGAAGTCGATTTGCGGCGACTCTCATTGAAATAGGGACAAGGCAGGTTTTGAGGGGTGAAGAGTTATCAACAGATGATCTGAATACGTTGGCCGGTGCGGCTAGTGACTTAC
>Ga0066838_10000875_pt1 | contig 10536 bp, 13 predicted proteins | sample ETNtaG_26_FD_66727 | JGI IMG/M metagenome (GOLD analysis project Ga0066838, IMG submission 66727) | Marine microbial and viral communities from oxygen minimum zone, Eastern Pacific Ocean - ETNP201302SV89 | ecosystem: Environmental > Aquatic > Marine > Oceanic | place: Pacific Ocean: Eastern...
ACTTTATGAGAAAAGTTCAGAAAAAACAATGGCAGATATTATGTGGAAAAGTTTTGCGGAAATTAGTTTGGCTTGGAAATCAAAGAGTTACTATTGACCTTTTATTCCCATTCAATGGTTCCAGGGGGTTTGGAGCTGATATCATAGACGACCCGATTAACACCTTTAACTTCGTTGATGATACGGTTGGAGAATCGGCCCAGCAGGTCGTAGGGAAGGTGGGCCCAGTCGGCAGTCATTCCGTCGGTGCTGGTGACGGCGCGAATGGCGATTACGCTTTCGTAAGTTCGGGCATCTCCCATGACACCCACGGTTTTTACGGGTAGCAGAACCGCGAACGATTGCCAGAGTTCGTTATACAGTCCCGCTTTTTTTATTTCTTCAAGAATGATCTTGTCCGCTTCCCGCAAAATATCCAGACGTTCTTTAGTTATATTGCCGAGTATGCGAATAGCCAGTCCCGGACCGGGAAAGGGTTGACGCTTGATCATCTCATCTGGCAATCCTATTTCGTGCCCGAGTCTTCTCACTTCATCCTTAAACAATTCGCGAAGAGGTTCCACAAGTTTGAGGTGCATCTTCTCAGGCAGACCTCCCACATTGTGATGCGATTTGATCACCACCGAGGGACCGCCTTTGAATGAAACGGATTCAATGACATCGGGGTACAGGGTGCCTTGTGCCAGATATTCAAAATTGCCGAGTCGTTTTGCTTCTTCCTCGAAAACTTCGATAAAGATGTTGCCGATGATCTTGCGTTTTTTTTCAGGGTCCGTCACGCCTTCGAGCTTGTTCAGAAAACGGTCGGCGGCATCTACGACATCGAGGTTGATATGAAAGTTGTCGCGGAAGGCATTCTCCACTTTTTCACGTTCACCGTCACGAAGCACACCGTTGTCTACGAATATGCAGGTGAGGCGGTCTCCGATGGCCTTGTGTATCAGCATGGCGACAACAGATGAGTCCACCCCGCCGCTCAGACCACACAAGACGTGACCGTCGCCCACCTGGGTCTTGATATTTTCGATTGCATATTCAGCGAGCGAATCGATTCTCCAGTTCTTGACGCATTTGCAGATACCGAAAAGAAAATTATCGAGCAGTTTTATCCCCTCACTGGTGTGTACTACCTCAGGGTGAAACTGGAGTCCGTATATTTTTTGTATAGAATTTTCAATCGCGGCAATAGGAGAATTGCCTGTGAAAGCAGTGGCCTTGAATCCGGTCGGGAGTTTGTCGATTCGGTCGCCATGGCTCATCCACACCGTAGAGTTGTTTTTTACTCCGTTGAGGAGATGGGAATACTCCTTAACTTTGAGTTGCGCCCGTCCATATTCCCGATCATTTGCCGGGGATACTTTTCCATCAAGCATGTGCGTCATCAGTTGCATGCCATAGCAGATACCAAGAATGGGGATGCCCAGTTCAAATAGTTTCGGATCGCAAAGAACCGCGTCTTTTTCATGAACACTAGCAGGTCCGCCGGAAAGGATAATTCCTTGCAGGCGCATGGCTTTAATTTCGGTAAACGATTTGGTGCAGGGGTGGATCTCGCAAAAGACCTCTGCTTCGCGAACCCGTCGCGCAATGTTCTGTGTGTACTGCGACCCAAAATCGAGTATGAGTATTTTCTGTTCGTGAAGAGAGTCAGTAGGCATGAGGCGTAGTTTCTAGTTCCTAAATTGTAGTTTTTGGTTCTGGCGATATGGATGAAACTTAAATGTTGAGGTATCCCAGTCGGCGTTAATTGCAGGTCAATGTGCCGTCATAGGCCCCGCGCCTAGCGGTTATTCGACGTGGTAGTTGGGCGCTTCTTTCGTGACGATTACGTCATGGACGTGGCTTTCCCGCAAACCGGAAGCGGTGATTTTAATGAAAGTCGACTTGTTTCGCAACTCATCGATATTCGCCGTTCCACAATAACCCATTCCCGCACGCAGTCCGCCCATCATTTGATGCACCGTGAAGGCTAGTCCGCCCCGGTAAGGAATACGTGCTTCGACCCCTTCCGGCACCAGTTTACTTTCAGAAAGTTCCAGTTCCTGGAAGTAGCGATCACTGGAACCCTGACTCATCGCGGCGATAGACCCCATGCCGCGGTATTCCTTATAGCTTCTTCCCTGAAAGAGAATTTTTTCGCCAGGGCTTTCCTCCGTCCCCGCAAAGAGAGAGCCTATCATCACCGTGTGCGCACCTGCGGCAAGAGCTTTAGTGATGTCGCCAGACAGCTTAATTCCACCGTCGGAAATGATCGGTATATTTTTCTTCGATGCCGCTTTGACGCATTCTGAAATAGCGGTGATCTGAGGAACCCCGACACCGGATACCACCCTCGTAGTGCAGATCGAACCAGGGCCTACACCCACTTTGACCGCGTCTACTCCAGCTTTAATCAAATCGCGTGTACCTTCAGCAGTAGCTACGTTGCCGCCTATGAGTTGAAGTTTCGGAAACGTTTTCTTGATCTCGCGGATGGTTTTCAAAACTTTCTCAGAGTGACCGTGGGCGCTGTCTATCACCAGCACATCGAGTCCAACGCGAATCAAGTCTTCTATATGCTCTATCGGGTTTTGCGCCACACCCAGAGCGGCACCAACCATGAGGCGACCTTTTGCATCTTTGGTCGAGTTGGGAAACCGGGCATTTTTCTCAACATCCTTGAGAGTGATGAGTCCACGCAAATTACCCTTCTTATCAATGACAGGCAGTTTTTCTATGCGGTTTTTATTGAGAAGTTTTTTGGCTGTTGCCATGGAACTGCCTTCCGGTAAAGTGACCAGATTTGACTGGGTCATTAAATCGCGGATAGGAGTCGAATGTTTTTTAGCAGTACGCAGATCCCGGTTGGTGAGTATGCCGACCAGTTTATTTTTCTTCGTAATAGGAATTCCTTTGATCTTGTATTTGTCCATCAGACGAAGCGCGGTAGATAGAGTCTGGTCCGGGTCCATCGTAATAGGGTCCGGGATCATCGCGCTCACCGAGCGTTTGACCTGATCCACCATTTTGCGCTGTCGTTCCGGCGGCAGGTTACGGTGGATGATACCGATTCCCCCTTCCTGAGCCAGCGCGATTGCAAGCGTTGCTTCCGTCACCGTGTCCATAGGTGCACTGATGAGGGGACAGTTGATGGATATTTCCTGCGTGAGCCTTGTCTTAATGTCTACATCCGTTGGCAAAACCTTGGAGCGGCCCGGTAGCAAGAGAACATCGTCAAAAGTGAGGTAAGTTTTTATAGTGTCAGGATTCAGCATTTTTATATGAATGTAGGAAGAGATGGTACCAATCCGGCCAAACCCCAACCAGATGTGAAACTTTCATACTATCACGCCGTCTGCAAATTTTCATGAAAATTCCTTCAAAACCCTTTTAAAATTTCAAGGTGCCGTTTCCCCCTCTCTCTGTCAAGGGAGAGGGGTGGGGTGAGGGGGGGGAGATTCCCCTTTTTAAAGCCGAAGGTGCTTGCAAAGTGGAGGCATGTAGGTTTTCCGGTTTCCTGTCTTCGTTTTTAAGTCCGGTACTTGATCGGGTCCGGGACGCCTGCTTCCTTGAATCCTTTCAGGCGGAGTTGGCAACTGTCGCAGGCGCCGCAGGAGAGCCCGCTCTCATCAGGATCGTAACAACTGTGGGTGAGTCCGTAGTCGACGCCGAGGTTGAGTCCTTGTTTGATGATTTCGGCTTTGGTCATATGGATGAGCGGGGTGTGGATCTTTATTTTACCCGATCCTTCCACACCGGCTTTGGTGGCCAGATTGGCTAGCGTTTGGAACGCGGTAATAAATTCGGGACGGCAATCGGGATATCCGCTATAATCAACCGCGTTCACCCCGATAAAAATATTGTCGCATTCTTTGACTTCGGCGTAGGCTAGGGCATAGGACAGAAAGATGGTGTTCCGCGCGGGCACATAGGTGACGGGGATGCATGACGCCATTTCTCCTTCGCTCCGATGAGTGGGAATGTCTATGGAATCGGTCAGCGCAGAGCCGCCAAATTGCCGAAGATCGATATTAATCACATGATGTTCTTCAGCTTTCATGTTCCGGGCGATTGATTTGGCCCGCTCAAGTTCCACACTGTGGCGTTGCCCATAATCGAAACTGAGGGCGAATATGTCATAGCCTTCAGTTTTGGCGATCGCCAGCGTGGTGGTCGAGTCGAGCCCACCGCTCAATAAAACAATGGTTTTCGGGGGCATTGGCAGAAGTATTATCCGGTTGACATTAATTAATGATATTATATACTAAATCATTTACAGAATCCCATAAACCCCCGCTATTTAAAGCGTTTTAGATATTTTAAATGTTTGAGAGCCTTTCGGATCGCTTGGAAGCGATCTATAAAAAGTTAAAGGGCCGCGGTGTTCTTAAGGAAGCCGATGTCGATGAGGCCCTGCGCGAGATCCGGGTTGCACTGATTGAAGCGGATGTGAGTTTATCTGCGATCGCTCCGTTCCTTGAAGGTATTCGGGAAAAAGCGGTTGGGCAGGAAGTTTTAAAGAGTCTGACGCCGGGTCATCAGATGGTCAAGATCGTCAACGATGAGTTGATATCTTTGCTGGGTGGTGATTTCCAGGATTTGACCATGGCGCCCACCCTGCCGACGATTATTCTGATGGCGGGATTGCAGGGAGCGGGTAAGACCACGACTGTGGGTAAACTGGCAAAGCGGTTTAAGGGTAACGGGAAAAACTGTCTGCTTGTTCCTGCCGATGTTTATCGTCCGGCGGCGATTGAGCAGTTGAACGTGATCGGTCGCGAGCTTGATGTTGAAGTTTATCAGGCCGAAGGTGAGAAGGACCCGGTAAAGATTTGTCAGGGCGCGGTCGAAGCGGCGTCTAAGAAGATGATCCATGTGGTCATTCTCGATACTGCCGGGCGACTTCAGATTGATGACGAGTTGATGGAAGAACTGATGTCCATCAAGAAAAAGGTTAAGCCTCATGAGTCGTTGTTCGTTGTCGATGCGATGATGGGTCAGCAGGCGGCAGAGGTGGCTCGTACTTTCAACGATGCGATCGGTATCGATGGAGTCATCCTCACGAAGATGGATGGTGACGCCCGAGGTGGTGCGGCACTTTCCATCAATAGTGTGACTGGAGGAAAACCCATCCGTTTCGTTGGAACGGGGGAGAAGCTGGACGCGCTGGAACCGTTTCATGCCGAGCGTATAGTTTCACGCCTGCTCGGTATGGGCGATGTGATGTCCCTGGTCGAAAAGGCTGAGACTGCCTACGACCTTGAAGAGCAGGCGGTTCTTGAGAAGAAGATAAAGAAGAATGCTTTTACCTTGGAGGACTTCAAGGATCAGCTCAAACAAATTCAAAAGATGGGATCGATTCAGCAGTTGATTGGAATGATTCCAGGAGCAAATAAATTAAAAGGACTCAAGGTGGATGAGCGGGCCTTCTGTAAGATTGAGGCCATCATCAATTCGATGACTCCTTTTGAACGGAACAAACATAACATCATTAACTCCAGTCGAAAGCGTCGCATTGCGCTCGGTAGCGGAACGTCGGTCAACGATGTGAATAAACTGCTCAAGCAGTTTGCGCAAATGCAGAAGATGATGAAGAAGATGGCCTCGGGTAAAGGGCGAGGTGGATTCGACATGGGTTCCATGGTGGGTGGACGAGGGATGAGTCCATTTGGATAGAATTTAAAGTTTACGAGACAGAATATTATTATTTTAAAAACCTGTAACACTGAAGGAGGAAACACCTTGGCTGTTGTATTGAGAATGACCCGACGAGGGTCGAAGAAAAAACCATTTTACCGGATTGTAGCGGCAGATTCGCGTTGTCCTCGCGATGGCAAGTTTCTGGAAATGCTGGGAACTTATGACCCACTTAAAACTGAAAACCACATCAAGGTAGATGCCGAAAAGGTAAATGCCTGGATTAAGAAAGGCGCCAAGCCAAGTGATACGGTCGCCTCACTTTTGAAGAAAGCGGGGGTCGAGTAAGAATCCTTCAACCTCCCGTTGTAGCGAACGCTGAAAAATGAAACGCTGAAAAACGAAACGCACAGTACCGTGGAAGCGATGCACAGTACCGTGATAATTGTATGAGCGGTGTGCAGTATCGTGTGATAGCGGTGCAGGGAGGTACATGATGTTGAAAGAACTTATTTTGGTAATGGCCAAGGCTTTAGTGGATAAACCGAATGAAGTGGAAATCAAAGAAATAGAGGGCGATGTGACAACGATTCTTGAGCTTAAAGTTGCCAAGGACGACTTGGGCAAGGTTATAGGCAAGCAAGGAAAAACCGCACATGCTATGCGTGCCATCCTTAATGCTACGGCCACCAAGCTTAAGAAAAGGGCAGTCCTAGAAATTATTGAATAGCAATGGACTGGATACCTGTCGGCAAGGTCACTAAGACTCATGGTTTGAAAGGGGATTTAAAACTCTACCTTTCAATGGGTGAAACATGGTTTGATGATATAAAACAGATTCGCCTGAGTCATGACAACCCGGTGCAGGATTTTGCTGAGTACCAAATTCAATCTATTCGCGGCAAAAATATCCCCCTGATCATTAAGTTCAAGGAAGTGGATAGCATAGAGGCCGCAAGTAAACTGGCCGGGCAGACGCTTTATGTGTTGCGGGACGAGCTTCCCGAATTGCCGGAAGATGAGTATTACTGGTTTCAGATCGAAGGCCTCAAGGTTTACGACGAAGACGGACGCTACTACGGAAATATTGAAGAAATCATACGGACTGGGAGCAACGATGTTTATGTGGTTCGTGATGATGAAAAAGAACTGTTGCTTCCAATGATCGACTCGGTGGTAAAAATAATCGACCTCGAAGCGGGGAAGTTGGTCTTTCATCCTGTGGAGGGATTACTTGAAGATACACCGGTTTGACATCATTACGATTTTCCCGGAAATGTTTGAGTCACCCTTCGGTGAGAGTATTCTCAAGCGTGCTCAGGATGAGGGGTTGCTGGAGATAGCGCTCCACGATCTGCGTGACTACACGTACGACAAACACCGCAGGGTAGATGATAGTCCCTTCGGTGGCGGCGTGGGAATGATTATGAACGTCGACCCGATTGTTCGCGCAATTGAGGCGGTCAAGGAAAAGAGACCGGGGGCGCGCACGATTTTACTTTCGCCCGGTGGCAAGTCTTTCAACCAGAAGATGGCTTGGGAACTCGCGAAGGAAGAAAGCCTGATTTTCGTTTGTGGACGATACGAGGGTGTTGACGAGCGGGTTCTGAGTTTTGTCGATGACGCTGTTTCCATAGGCGACTATGTTATGGCAGGCGGGGAAGTTCCTTCGATGGTTATGGTCGAGGCCATTTCAAGGCTTATTCCAGGTGTGGTCGGGGATGAACAATCGATTGTTGAAGAATCGTTCGAGGAAAACAGGCTGGAGCATCCGCAGTACACAAAACCCCGTGAGTTTCGCGGGTTGAAAGTGCCCGATGTTTTGCTTTCAGGGCATCATAAAAATATTCAGGACTGGCAACGTAAAGAAGCCTTAAAAAAAACGGCGGCGATAAGGCCCGACCTATTAGATAAAGAGATTGACCCGGTTGGCTGATAATAAAAAGAACGATATTCACCTGGCCCTGATTCATTACCCGGTGTTCAACAAGATTGGCGAGATCGTTACCTCGTCGGTCACCACGCTTGATGTTCACGATATATCGCGAGCGGCGCGGACTTACGCGGTGAACAGTTTTTATGTGGTGACTCCGCTCAAAACACAGAGGCAACTCGTCGAGCGGTTGATTGAACACTGGATGACAGGTTACGGGGCGGAGTATAACCCTACCCGTAAAGAAGCATTGCTGGCGACGCGGGTGACGAACAATATCAAGGAAACGGTACGCGACCTGACGGAACGGTGTGGGCGGAAACCTGTTACGGTAGCCACCGGTGCGAGCCAGTTTCCTAACAGCGTCGATTTTCCCCGTTTACGGGAAAAAATCGGAGGCGGAGATCCCATCCTTCTGCTATTTGGCACGGGCTGGGGACTTGAGAAAAGTATTCTTACGGAAGCCGATTATGTTCTCGATCCCATTGACGGGGTTGGCGAATACAATCATCTTTCAGTGCGGGCGGCCGTTGCGATCATACTGGATCGCCTGCTGGCGAGATAATAAACGGATTAAAAATATTTAAAACGACTACGATCGAAAAACGGTACACACTAAAGGAGAAGTTCATGAATTTGATTGACCGAATTGAAGCTGGAGAATTAAAAAAGGAGCGTTCCCCGGTTCGCGTTGGCGACACGGTACGGGCTCACATCCGTATTGTCGAGGGTGAGAAAGAACGTGTTCAGGTATTTGAAGGAGTCGTTATTCGTTTGCATGGTGGCGGTGCGCGTGAATCCATTACCATACGCAAGGTATCTTTTGGTGTGGGTGTGGAAAGAATCCTGCCGCTCAATTCCCCGCGATTGGAAAAGCTCGATATTATCAGGCATGCCAAAGTACGTCAGGCCAAATTGTATTTCCTGAGAGAGCTGAGAGGGAAAGCGGCCAGGCTGAAGGAGCTTCGGCCCAAGCTTGATCCGAATAAAAAGAAAAAAACAAAGAAAAAGGCCGTCAAGAAAAAAGCTTAAACACAATATTTTGTAGTTGCCCAATGAATTGGGCAACTACTCTTTTTAGCAAGTGCTATTCAAAAAGCCCGAAAGAATTTCCTTTCGGGCTTTTTTTGTGCGTAATTGGCCTGAAAAACTTATCCCGCGTGATGATGGTGGTGGCTCAATTTAAGTTGAGTCAGGGTTTCTACGGATACGCCGGGGATGGGTTGGGGGCGTTCGGGTTCTGATTCTTTTTCATCATCTTTATCATCGTCCGCCTCTTTAATGTTGAGAGTCTCACCCAACCCGTATTTGACCTTCAGCATGTTGTAGTCGATGTTCGCACGGGTAAGGTAGCGATTGATCCGTCGGATTCTTGTTTTATCTGTGGGATGGGTAGAAAGAAACTCGGGCATTTCCTGTCCGTCTTTAGCGTTTGCAAACCGTTCCCAGAAACGAACGGCTTCATTAGGGTCGTATCCGGCGCGCGCCATGTAGGTAAGGCCGATCTGATCTGCTTCGGCTTCGTTGCTTCTGCTGAAAGGCAGGGTGAGTCCGTAGGTGAGACCCACTCCCAACGCTCCCATGATCAGGCCTCTCTGCGAGTCGTCCTCAAGGCTTATTGACGCGACCATCAATCCGGCGGAAAGAACCAGTTGCTGAGTCATCCGCTGTGCTCCGTGCCGGGCGATAACATGTGCGATTTCATGACTCATCACAGTAGCCAGTCCGGCTTCGTTTACCGCGACCGGCAGGAGACCTGTATACACGGCGACCTTGCCTCCCGGCAGGGCAAACGCGTTCTGCTGTTTCGATTCGATCAGGTGGAATTCCCAATCCAGATTTGGCATAGAGCTTACTTTCGCGATGCGGAGTCCGGTTCTTTCAACCAGTGCGGTGGTTACTTTATCCTCCGAGTCTTCTTCCTGTTCAAGGATTTGACTGTATGCTTGCTTGCCAAGAGCAATTTCCTGCCCCATGGGTATCATGATGAAGGCCGATTTATTGGAAATCGGCGTGGTGACGCAGGCCGCAATGACTCCGATACAGATTACTGCCAGAAATTTTTGATAAGTTCGCATGCTAGAAGTATAAGTTTGATTAATAATGTTTTGCAACTTCTGTTTTGGGGGTCGGAATTTAGTCGAACTCTTCGGCAATAATTAGGTTGCCTCGACTTGATACGTTGCCCTATCATTCGGGGAAAAGGGGTGAATTGTGCTGGAATACGAAAACACAGCCAGAACAAAGGGCTACAATATTATAGTTGGGGTGGATGAAGCCGGGCGAGGTCCATTGGCTGGACCTGTAGTGGCGGCGGCAGTAGCGTATGCACCCGAGTGGCAATTGGCCGGGCTAGATGATTCAAAAAAAATATCTCCCCAGGCACGCGAGAGGCTGTTTCCTATTATTAAGGATCAGGCTCTGGGCCACGGCATCGGGATTGTGGATGTCGCAACGATAGACGAGATCAATATTCTCCAGGCCGCTTTGCTAGCCATGAAATATGCCGTGTCTGCTTTGCCGGAAAAGCCTGACATCTTACTCATTGATGGAAACAAGCGCATCGTTACTGAAGTTGAGCAATGGACTATCGTAAAGGGCGACTCCCTCAGTCAGTCGATCGCTGCAGCATCAGTTTTGGCCAAGGTGACTCGCGACCGGCTCATGGAAAAATATCACGAAGAATTTCCCCAATACGAGTTCGACCGGCATAAGGGTTATGGCACACGGCTTCACCGGGACCTCATCAGGGAACACGGTCCTTGCTCTATTCATCGCAGGACTTTTAAAGGGGTGAAGGAGTTTGTTTGAAGACATCCATATTTTGAGATCAAGGACCTAAAGGCAAATCCCCCTAACTCCCTTTAAAAAGTGGGGGGACTTTCTTCTCCCCCTTCTACGAAGGGGGCTGGGGGGATTTGCATTGCCTAATAATTAACTATCCCAATGCTTTCTCTACTTAACAAACGATGGATATTGCGCAGTCC
>Ga0066838_10000879_pt1 | contig 10513 bp, 7 predicted proteins | sample ETNtaG_26_FD_66727 | JGI IMG/M metagenome (GOLD analysis project Ga0066838, IMG submission 66727) | Marine microbial and viral communities from oxygen minimum zone, Eastern Pacific Ocean - ETNP201302SV89 | ecosystem: Environmental > Aquatic > Marine > Oceanic | place: Pacific Ocean: Eastern...
GTAGTAGTAGTTGTCTTGTTTCTATGGTCTATGAATGAAGTTTACCCAACTTTGTTCGAAGTGTGGAAAAAATTATTATTTTTTGACCTACATCAATAAACAATTCCTATTTCACGTGGAAAAAAACCGTGGACTGAACCGTGGACTAGACACAGCGTATACGCGTGATGTATATAAAAACGAGGGCCCTCGTGGTGAAATTGGTAGACACAAAGGACTTAAAACCCTTAGATGTAGCAACATTAGTGTATCAGACAGTCTCAGGTAGTCTCAAAACATTATCAATCCTAACTTTCTTATTTAATCCTTCAATTAATATTAGAAATCAAGGCAAATTAATTTGTGTAGACTACTACGAGACTACTACACAGAGAGATAAATCTGTTAAGATGATTTAATGAAAAAACTTTTAGGAATTGTAGTTTTAGGTTTTTGAATTTTTAATTTTGATAAAAACAATAAAAGATTAAATTTTTTCACATTTATATGAATAAAGAATTATTTAAACTAAGAGATTTAAAAATAGATGATGTTAAAAAATACATAGATTTTTTATCTGATTCAGAAGTTACTATTTGGCTGGAAGATGAAGTTCAAAATATTGAATCTTATGCAAATATAGAGAATTATTTGATATATGGATATTATAGACAAGCTATAGAACATGATGGAAAATTTATTGGTGTTAGTGGTTTAGATTTAACAAATAATAAAAAAAAAGTTGCACGGTTTTTTATTGTGATTGGTAAAAAAGAATTATGGGGAAAAGGTATCGGTCTAGGTGTTATCAAATCAATAGTTAAATATGGTTTTCATGAACTAAAACTTAGAAAAATTAATTCGGATTTTCTTGTTCCAAATGAGGGAGTAAAAATTATTCATGAAAAGGCTGGATTTAAACACGAAGGCTTTTTAAGAAAAGATAGTTTTAGAAATAATAATTGGATAGATAGAGAAATAGTCTCTATTTTTCCTGATGAATTGACAAAAATCAAAGATTAATAATAGATAATAGACTTGCTAAACTAAGCATTTAATGATCAAATTAATGACATTAGATTTACTCCTGCACTCTGGGAAAAATCATTTTTCCAGATAGAGATAATTCAAACTAAATACAAAAAAAAAATTTCTTTAATCACTTTCTAAAAAAAAATTATAATAATTAAAATTTGCCAAAGTACAATTTTTGATGCAGATTATTATTTATTAAATATAATTTCGTAACTATGGAGACATTAAAATGAGAGTGCCGTTTATCATTTCTAGATCACTAATAATTTTATTCTTAAGCACATTAATTTCTTTTTCAGCAATTTCTGCTGAAAAAAAAGAAAAGATTGATAACTTTAAAGAACCTAAAAATATAGCCGCATTTAATAAAGAAGCTGGTAAAATTTTTGGAAAAGGTGATTGGGTAGGAGCAGCTAAGTATACACATAAATACGGTGGTAATTTTAAAGCTCCAAAAAAAGAAGATAAAAAAGATTATGAAAATTATAAGTCAGCAAGAGTTTGGCAAGGATGGGCAAAATTTGTTTTAAATGATTATTATGGTTCACTTGCAATATTTGAAGAAGTTAACAAATTAAAGTCAGAAAAACCTGAAGATAATTTTAATGGGTATCTCGGTTTAGCTTGGAACAATATAAAGCTTAATAATTTTAAAAAAGGTAAAGAGTATGCAAACAAAGCTTTAGAAGTTGGAAAAAAAGAGCATGACTGGGGAGCCTACGATGCATTAGCTTGGATCGCTATCAAAGAACAAAGATATGATGATGCTTTAGAATTTGTTAAACAAGGTGATAGAGCCACTTTGAGTAAGTGGAAAGTAAAATTAAAAGACTCAGCAATTACAGAAGGATGGGTAAACGTATTTAAAAATGATTGGGATGCAGCTACAAAAGCATGGAAAAGCGGTTTAGAGCGTGATCCAAAATGCTTCTATTGTAGAGATGGAATGGCAAGATTTTATATTTCAGAGGCTTCAAAAGCATTAGCAAAAAAAGAAAAAGAGAAAGCAAAAGAATTTTATGCAAAAGCTTTAAAAGAGGCTGTAAGTGGCGCGAGAGCAACTAGACATAATAGCGGCTTAGTTACGCTCGTAGATACGGCGCTTTACGGTCTTGGTGATAAAAAAGAAACAATTAAAACCTATACTTCGCTTACAAAAAAATGGAAAACTGATCCATTGTATTTTGCAAAGCTAGGTTATGCTCATCTTTACGCCAAAGACTATAAGAGTGCAGAACTTAATTTCAATAAAGCTATAAAAAAACAACCTGGATATTATTTGGCAACGTCAGGACTATCTGCGATTAAATTTACCAAAAGAGATATAGTAAAAGACGGATGGTCACTTTATTACAAAGGAAAATATAAAGATCAACAAAAAGTTTGTGAAGGTAAAAAAGAGGCAGCAGTTAAGAAAAATAATCCAGCAGCACTCGATTGCATAGGATGGAGTTTATTAGCACAACAAAAATATAGCGAATCTGCAACTGCTTTTAAAGAAGCTTTAAAAATTGATCCTTATTTTTACTTTTCTTCAAGTGGACTTTCTACAGCTCAAAGATACCAATTAGTAAATTATACTGAAGCATGGTCTCTAATAAATGTTGGAAGCTTTGATAGAGCAGAGGAAAGATTAAAAAAAGCAGAAGCAAAAGTTGACGCTGATCTAAAATTTTTAATGAATGATGCTAGAGCATGGATAAAATTTTATAAGAAAGATTACTCTAATGCCAAAAAAGATTTTGAAAGTATAATTAAAACTAACGACAAGGCTTATGGATCTTATAAAGGTTTAGCTTATATTGCTATGGAGAAAAAAGATTTTAATACAGCTGCCGATCAACTAACTAAATCTTTAAATTTTAATCCATACCAACCATTAGCAGATTATATATTTCCAGTAAATAAAATGCAAAAAGCTGGTCAGTGGGAAAAATCAAAATATATACTTGAGTTAGGACAAAGAATTTATCCTTATTCTGCAGATATACAGTTTTTATTAGCTAAAGCTTATAAAGAGTTAAAAGACGTTACTACAGCAGAAACTAAGTTAATTATAGCAGCAGGTTTAGCACCTGCATACATCGAGCCAGTAATGGATAAAGTAGGTTTACCTGCTAAAAATCTTACTGCTGCTTATTATGCTGTTGCATTGAATAGTTACTATAGAGGAAAGTTTAAAACTGCTGATAAAAGATTTGCGCAATACTTTAAAAACGGTGGAAACTTCTATGCCGCTTATAACGGAAATGGTTTAAATAAACTTTATTTAAAAAAATATTCTGATGCAGAAGCTCAATTTAAAAAAGCACTTGAAGTGAGAAAAGCAGCTAAAGGCTTTGAAAAATTAGAATATTTAGACGCTGAAGCTTATTCAGGTTTAGGATGGGCTAATTACAATCAAGATAAGTTTGGTGAAGCAAAAAAATATTTTGATACAGCTCTTAAAAAATGGCCTGGTTATATAAAAGCAAATAGTGGTTTAAATACACTGCAATATAGAAAAAGAGACATCGTAAAAGATGGATGGAAAATTTACTATGAAGCTTTTAAGGAAAAAACAGCAGAAGGTGCGAAAGCTAAATACGAAGCTGCTTTAAAATCATGTACAGCACAAATTGCTAAAGCTGAAGCTGCAAGAAATCCAGCTGCACAAGACTGTGTAGGTTGGATGAATATAGCTTTAGACAATAGTACAGCAGCCAAAACAGCTTTTGAAACAGCTTTAAAAATTGACAAATCTTTCTGGTATTCTAGCAGTGGATTAATACAGGCTAAAAGATCTGGATATACACTTTACAATAAAGCGTTTTATCTGGCTAACAGCAGTTTGTACATTAAAGAAGAAGATAAAAAATTAGCTCAGTTAAATAAAGCCTTAGCTTTATTTAAACAATCTCGTGAAGAAATTACTGAAAAGGAATGGAAATGGCTGGTAGATGATGGAGAAGCTTGGGTTGCTTATTACAAAAAAGATTATGCCACAGCGAAAAGTGGTTTTACAAAAGTAATAAAATCACAACCAAAAGCTTACTTGTCATTTAGAGGTCTTTCATATGTTGCAGCAGCAGAAAAAAAATGGGACGAGGCTGGAAAAAATTTATTTAAATCTTTATCTCTTGCTCCATACCAAGGAGCTGCAATATATAGCTTTATAACTAAAGAACTTATAGAAAATGAAAAGTTTAAAACGGCAAAAGACATTTTAGAATTTGGTGAAAAAGTTTATCCATATTCTGGAGATATCCAGTTCTTATTAGCAAGAACTTATATGGGGTTAAAAGATAATGATAAAGGAACTAAGAAAGCATTAATAGCTACAGCCTTAGCTCCGGCCTATATAGATCCTGTTTATGATGATCTTCAAATCGATGCAAAAAAATCAATTGATGCATATTATAATATGGGATGGGGAACTTATTTTGCAAGAAATAACGAGCAAGCAATTAAAAGATTTGATCAATATCTAAAAAATGGTGGTAAATCTAAAAATGCTGAAAGAGGAAAAGCTTTTGCTTTATTTAGAATGAAAAAAGATGCTGAAGCAAAACCAATTCTTGAAGCAATGATAGAATTAGAAGATGAAAAGAAATTACTTCCAATTACCGAAGTAGTTCCAATTCCTAACACTAAAAATCAGTGGACAGTAGTTTATGACTCAAGATCAACCCTAGGATGGTTACATTTTAGAAATAAAGATTATGATCAAGCAACTAAATATTTTACTGAAACAATAGATAAATATCCTTTTTTGATTGATGCACTAACGGGCATGGGTTACGTTAAACTTGAGCAAAACGATAAGGCGGGGGCTAAAAAGTATTTTCAAGATGCTTTAAAATTATCCCCATATTATCCGGATGCAAAAGCTGGCCTCAAAAAAGCTAGTTAAAAGATATCGATGCACACTAATAGTAAATGGTCTCTAAAAAAAGATGTTTTTTTAGAGATTGATGCAGACGGTAAAAGCGGAATACTTATTGACACCAATTCTTCTAATTACTGTTCTTGTAATAAAACTGCTTTATTAATTTTAGAAAAACTAAAAAAGGGTAAAACTGATATTTCTAATTTGACAAAAGAAATTTTAAAAACAAATGAGATAAATCAAACTACTGCAAGAAAAGACATAAAAGACTTCTTAATAAAATTAAAAAATTTAAACTTAATCAATGAAAAAATTTAGTGAAATAAGAGTAGCAATAACCGGATTTGGTGGATTAGACAACTCAGAGCCTGGCACAGCTGTTGCTAGAGCGTTAAAATTAGGTTGGGAAGGAAATATCTCAATAGATGCTTTGGGGTATGATGCTTGGATGACTGGAGCTTTTTCCCCTGGATTAATAGACAATCTTCATATTATGCCTCCTCTTGTAGAAGGGGAAAATGCTTTTTTTGAGAGAATAATAGAAATTAACAAAAAGAGAAAATTTCATGCAATTATACCAAGTTTAGAATTAGAAATACCAGTTCTGTCAAGATTAAAGGAGAGATTAAAAAGTAGAGGAATTAGAGTTTTGGTTCCAGATATTGAACAATACAATTTGTCTATAAAAACATCTTTACCTTATTTTTGTTATAGAAATAAATTTCCAACACCCAAGACAGTCCATGTCCCTAATATTTATGATATTCCTTATATTGCAAATCAATTTACTTATCCTTTAATTGTAAAGGGAGTTGTTGCTTCAGCAAAAAAAGTCAATAATTGGTCAGACGCTTTGTATTATGCAAAAATATTTAATTCAAGGTGGGGAGGCGGTGCGATACTTCAAGAAAAAGTTGAAGGTGAAGAATACGATGTATCGATGGTTGCAAGAGACGATGGTTCTTGTGCAAGTTTTTTGCCAATGAAAAAACTTGGAGTAAACCAAAGAGGTAAAGGTATTATAGGAACACCGGTTAATGACCCAGATTTAATAAGCCATGCGCAAAAGATATTAAAAAAACTCCATTGGAAAGGACCATTAGAACTAGAATTTATTAAATCTAATAATACCAATAAATATAATTTAATAGAAATAAATCCACGTTTTCCATCATGGATACTACTTTCTCAATTTGCAGGAATTAATCAACCACTTACAGTTTTAAAAGAAATACTAAATCCAGGTTGCCCTATTAGAAATTTTACAAATATGAAAAAAGCTTTTATTAGAAATATCGAGGAGCTTACAATTCCATTTAATGAAATTAAAACTTTGGCAGCACATAAATCTATATCTTTAGATAAAAAAAAATTTGATAAAAAACATAATTTAAAGAAAAATATAAAAGATAAAAATTTACCATCAGTTGCAATTAGCGCAATTAATAGCTTTGACTATGTAATGCCAGGACTTGGTATTGCCAAAGCAATATCCGAGAATAATAAAATTGGAAATATATATGGCTTTGCTTATGGGCCTTATGATACTGGAGCTGCAAGAACAGATTTATTTAATAAAATATTTTTATTTAGGAACATAGGTTCTAAAAAAATTCTTTTAAGTAGAATTATGGATATAAACTCAAAAAATAAAATTGATGTTTTAATTCCTAGCCTAGATTCAGAGTTACAATCTTGTATAGAAATACAAGATATACTTAAAAATATTGGAATTTCTACTCTATTACCTTCTTTAAAATCTTTTAAAAAGACAAAAGAAATCACAGGTATATTTGGACATAAAGGAAAGGTGAGAGATGGTCTTACACTTCCAAAAACAGTAAGATCCGACTCAATAGAAAGTTTTAAGTTAGTTGGAAATTCTATCGGCTATCCTTTTGTTGCAAAAGGAGTTATCAATAATTTTACAGGAAGCCCTACTGTTGTTTATAATAAAAGCCAGTTACCATATATTTGGGAATTTTATGATAGCAATGGGTTTGAGTCTGTTATTTCTAAAAAATTTTTTAAAGGTGAAGAATTTTCTGTTACAGGTGTCTGCGATCGTAAACATGATCTTAAAGCTCATTTATCTATTAAAAAATTGTTAAAGTGTGAGCAAGGAAATACGTGGGCAGCAAGAAAAATTTCATTACCAGAATTGGAAAATGGAATAAAAGTTCTTTTAAAAGAAATTAAATGGGTAGGCCCTGTTGAACTCGAGTTTATACGAGACAGTTTTGACGAAGAATTCAAATTAATTGAGATTAACTGTAGGTTTCCTGCATGGATAAGCTACGCAAAGGATGTTGGTTATAATTTACCTTTAATGGCAGTAGATTTGGCATTAGAACAAAAAACTGATAACTTTTTTAAAAATGATGATTTAATATTCATAAGAAATTGTAATGAATTTTCTGCAGACAGGGTTCAATTTGGAAAATTTTTAAAAACAGAAATTATAGATAATGAAAAAAAACAATTACGAAGCTCCTAATATTGAATTAATTCAAATAAGTACTATTGGGAAACATATTATCCTTAATATGAACACTTCTTCAGTTTTTGAAGAGGTCGAAGATGTAGAAAAATTAATGGAAAAATATGGCTCTCCGTTGTGGCTTTTATCGGAAAAAAAACTAAGAGAAAAATATAGAGAATTTAAGGAAGTTTTTACCGAGGATGGTATTGAAACAATAATTGGATATTCGTATAAAACTAACTACTTACCTGCAGTGTGCTCTATTTTGAAAGAAGAAGGGGCTTACGCAGAAGTAGTAGCTGATATGGAATATAAATTAGCCAGATCTTTAAATGTACCAGGCTCCGAAATAATTTTTAACGGTTGTTATAAAAAAAAACCTGAATTAAGTAAGGCAGTTAATGAGGGAGCTTTAATTAATATTGATAACTTTGATGAAATTGAGTTGTTAGATGAGGTAGCAAGAGAATTAGGAAAAAAAGCTAGAGTAGGTATTAGAGTGAATTTTATAATGGGCAACTTACCTTGGACCAAGTTTGGTTTTAATTATGAAACAAAACAAGCCGAAGAGGCTCTTAGAAAAATTTCAAAGAAGAAAAATTTAAATTTTGAAGCTATTCATAACCATTCTGGAACATTTAACGTAGATCCAAAAATATACTCAAAATCTACTAGAATTATAATTGAACTAGCAGAGTATGCAAAAAAAATTGGTCTTAAAACAAAAATAATAGATATTGGCGGAGGATTCCCATCTTCAAATAAACTTAAACCAGAATATGATATACCAGGTGGAAGCAAATATAACGAAGAAACTTTAAAAAGTTTTGCTAATGAAGTGATGTTTTATTTAAAAAAATCAAAACATTTATTTAATAATGGAAAACCAATACTAGTTTTAGAACCTGGTAGGGCAATTGTTGATGAGTGCATGCAACTAGTTTCAAAAATAACTTCAAAGAAAAAGGACCCTGGCGGAGGGACAAATATAGTAATTGATGCAGGAGTTAACGTGTTACCAACTGCTTACTGGTACAATTTTGAACCTAAGATAGCTAATAAAACTAATGGTATTAAAAAAAATGGTTCTAATGGTTCTAATGGTTCTAATGGTTCTAATAAAAAAAATGGCAATGGACATAATGGCAAATCTGTAAAAATATACGGACCTTTGTGCATGCAAATTGACTCAATTAATGACTCGGTTCATTTATCTTCAACAAATGTTGGCGATATAATAGTATTTTCAAATGTTGGTGCTTATAATTTGACTCAATCAATGCAATTTATACAAACAAGACCAGCAGTTATCTTACTAGGACCACACGGGTCAGAGGTTATAAGAAAAAAAGAAACTTGGAGAGACATTTTCAGCTTAGACTCAGTTCCGGATCGACTATCTTCTAAGTCTAATGGTAAGCATTAAAGATTGTATAGAAGCCACTTTAAATGGAATAGCTCAAATTGCTTTTTCAAATAAGCCCGTCTACGGTATTATAATTTTTATCAGTATATTATTTATTTCCCCAATGAGCGCATTAGGAGCAATTATAGGCGTTTCATTGAGTTCACTAATCTCCTATAATTATTACAAAAAATCTTACTATTCGGAGTGGAAAAAGGGGTACTTTAGTTATAGTTCAGGTGTTTTAGGTATTATTATAGGCTCTTATTTATTTTACAGCCCAATCTATTTCTTAACTTATATTACAAGTATAATTTTTTGCACATTATTAGACATTGTGCTTAAACATTTCTTTTTTAATTATAAGTTACCTACTTTTGCTCTTTCTGCGATAATAACTTGTTGGCTAGTATATTTAATATTACTCTATAATAAATATCCTTTTTGGATTTCAATTGGAACATTTCCATTTAATAAATGGAGCACATATATTTGTATAATTGGAATATTGTCAGCTTTATTTTTAAATAATAAAAAAGCAACAATAACAACAATTGCTTTTACTGTAACCGGAATTATTTTTTGTAGATTAATATTAAATTTATCATTTTATGAGTCAGCTGGTTTATGGGCCTTTAATATTGCAACAATTAGCTACATAAGTTCTATAATTTTTTTACCATTAGGTTTATTTGGAATATTATTAGTTTTTATTTCAATTTTATTAAGCTCTATAATTTGGCTTATATGGATTTATTCAGAATTTTGGCAAGTTTTACCGGTACTCATTACTCCATTTACAGTAAGTATTTTAATTTTAATATTTATTTCAAATAAAATATTTGGTCCCATTATTTATAGTTCAAATTTATGGAGCATTGTTGATCTAATAAAAAAAAATAAGAATATTTGTGTACTTTCTGGTGCTGGAGTCAGTACCCCGTCAGGTATTCCAGATTATGTTTCAGGAGAATGGCTCGATAAAAAACATGATATAAAAGACTACGATTTTACTCATTTTTTAAAGAGCAGAAACTCAAGAAAAATATATTGGGATGTTTGTTACAAATTTTATACTAATTGTAAAAAAACTAAATATAACATTATTCATGAAACTTTATGTAAATTAGAAAAAAGTAAAAAAATATCATCTGTAATTACGCAAAATGTAGATGGATTTCATCAATTTGCTGGTTCAAAAAAAGTTATTGAACTACATGGCAATATATCAAAAACATCTTGCATACATTGTAAAAAAAAATATCAATGGGAAAAAATTAATCAAGAATGGCTTAAAAGGGACGTTAAATGCAGTGAGTGTCTAGACTTAATCAAACCTTCTGTTATTGCTATGGAACAAGACTTGGATCCATTAGTCTGGTCTAAAGCAAAAAGAAGTGTCAAAGAAGCTAAATTACTTTTGATTTTAGGAACTCAATTATCAATCTCATCTGCAATAGGTCTTTTGGAAATTGCTCGCAATAACAAAACTAAAATTATAATTATAAATAATACTCCAGTTGCTATAAATTTAAAAAAAGAAGAAGAAATTCTTTATTACCCTCTAGAAAAATTTTTTCAAATTTTATCTTTGATCAAATTAAAAAAATAAAGTAAAAATTGAATAACAATAAAAATAACACAGTGCCCTCGTGGTGAAATTGGTAGACACAAAGGACTTAAAATCCTTGCCCATTTGGGAGTGCCAGTTCGAGTCTGGCCGAGGGCACCATTAGAGAAATAT
>Ga0066838_10000902_pt1 | contig 10394 bp, 10 predicted proteins | sample ETNtaG_26_FD_66727 | JGI IMG/M metagenome (GOLD analysis project Ga0066838, IMG submission 66727) | Marine microbial and viral communities from oxygen minimum zone, Eastern Pacific Ocean - ETNP201302SV89 | ecosystem: Environmental > Aquatic > Marine > Oceanic | place: Pacific Ocean: Eastern...
GCTGTTTCGAGACTTGGTGCAGAAGAACTGGAAAAGATCAAGAACCGTTTCAAGATCCAGTTTGGGTCTGAGAATCATCTTGAGCTCTATGCGCATGATTTGGATGGAGTGATTGTCGCTTCACCTCACGTTTTGCATGAAGAACATGCTTCTGCAGCCATCAAGAATGGTTGTCATGTTTTGGTCGAAAAACCAATGGCAACCGAAATACAATCTGCGAGACGTCTGCATGCTCTGGTGGGGGGTTCCGGTAAAACACTTATGACTCCCTATGGGCTGAACCACACGCATTACATGGAGAAGGCAGCAGATTGGGTGAAAGAGGGGAGAATTGGAGAGGTAAAGCACATCATGCTGCACATGTCATCGGCCTTGCTGGACCTTTTTGGCGGCCAGCCGATGCTTGAAACAGCAGATCATCTTTATCGGCCTCCTCCATCCACATGGGCAGATCCTGGTCGTGCAGGAGGTTATGGTTGGGGGCAGATCTCCCATGCTTTAGCTGCATTATTTTGTGTATGCCCCATTCAACCTCTTTCCGTCAGAGGCATTTGTAGCAAATCCCCCACCAAAGTGGATTATTTTGATGCAGCGATTGTTGAATTTGATCAAGGCGCAACGGCTTCATTGTCAGGAGCAGCAGGGCTTCCTAAACATTCTCCTCCACAGTTGGACTTAAGGGTTTATGGCAGTGAGGGGATGCTCCTGTTGGATGTAGAAGAGGGAAGGGAGCGATTGACTTTGAGCCGATTCGATGGAGAAGACCTCATTCATAAGATTGAACCTGGAGGAGGATACGGATCATACAGCACCGAAGAATCTGTCAACCGGTTTGTTGAAATATGCCGAGGTGAGAATGCCAGGAACTGTGGTGATCATGAGATAGGGTTGAAGTCAGTTCAGGTGTTGGATGCAATGTATCAATCATTTGAATCCGGGGTAAAAGAGTTGTGCCGATGATCGATGTTTCAGCATTGAAAGAACAATACGACGAAGATGGATTCGTCCTGGTCGAATCACTTTTTGAAGCATCGGAAATTCAGAAACTTCTGCAAGCCACTGAAGAACTGATTGAGATTTCAAGGAAGCATCAAGTTTCTGATCAAAGATTTGATCTGGAAAGTGACCACACGGAATCCTCCCCCAGGGTCCAAAGAATCAAAGTTCCTCATCAACAGCATGAATCTTTTGCTGAGTTGGTGAGAGACCCTAAACTGCTGGAGATCCTCAGAGTACTTATTGGGGAGGATGTCCGTTTTCGTAACAGCAAGTTGAACATCAAGGCTGCAAAAGGAGGTGCAGCGGTTGATTGGCATCAGGACTGGGCCTTTTATCCTCATACCAATCCGGATCTATTGGCCGTCGGAATCATGTTGGATGATATCGATGACGAGAATGCACCGTTGATGGTTTTCCAGCAAAGTCATAATGGAAAAACCCTGGATCACCATCATCGCGATGTCTTTTGTGGATCGGTCGATCTTGAAGTGGAAAAGTTCGATGCATCCCTTGCCAAAAAAATCACGGGTCCAGCAGGAAGTGTGAGTTTCCATCATGTCAAGGCGCTCCATGGATCCGCTCCTAATTATTCTGAACGTTCAAGAAGACTTCTGCTCTATGAGTATGCAGCTGCTGATGCATGGCCTCTGATCGATTTTGAGGTTTATGGAGACTACAAGGAATTCGAACAAAAAGTAGTTTTGGGAAAAAGTACACTTTCACCACGATTTCAGGAGGCGGATGTCCGCATGCCCTTTCCACGGCCTCCCAATCCTGATTCCATCTATAGAATTCAGGAATATCGTACAAGCGGTTTTGGAATTTAAAAACACCCCCAAAGACTCATTTTAAAAGAGGATAAAAGTTTGGACTCAGGATCTGCAGTTTTGGATGTCCAGAATCTTTCGAAACGCTTTGATATGACACAGGCACTGGAGGATGTGTCAGTGGATTTGAAAGCAGGAGAAATCCATGCGCTTGTCGGAGAAAATGGAGCTGGAAAATCAACATTGATCAAGATTCTGACTGGCATTCAGCAGGCTGACCAGGGTGAGGTCTTGCTTCAAGGAAAACCGGTCAAAATTTCTAATGCTCAAGAAGCACAATCATATGGAATTGCTGCGATCTTTCAGGAACCCATGGTGTTTCCAGATTTGGATGTCGCTGAAAATATTTTTATCAGCCACAGGGATCGGGGTTTTTTTGTTCGCTGGAAAAAAATATACCAGGATGCAGAAACCATCCTTGAGGATCTTGGCATTCAACTGGATGTCCGTTCTCCTGCAAGCGGATTGACCCTTGCGGCACAGCAGGCAGTTGAAATTGCAAAAGCCATTTCGCTCAATGTCAAAGTGCTCATTATGGATGAACCAACAGCTTCGTTATCATCCCATGAAGTTTCTCAATTATTTAGTGTGGCTCGCAGACTGAGAGACGAGGGAGTGGCGGTTTTGTTCATCAGTCACCGTTTGGAGGAAGTTTTCGAAATTGCTGACAGAATCACGGTTTTTCGTGATGGGCATAAGATTTCCACCAATCCTGTTTCCGAGGTGACCCGTGAAAGCCTCATCCAGGAAATGGTCGGAAGAGAGGTTTCTAAATTCTATAAGTCTCATGAAAAAACGGTTCAAGGCAAACGCATCGGTTCCATTAAGAATTTAACCAAACAGCCAATATTTTCTGAAATCAATTTTGATTTGCATGAGGGAGAAATCCTCGGTTTTGCAGGTTTGGTGGGGTCTCGGAGAACCGATGTGGGACTGGCCATATTTGGTGTGACTCCTGCGGACTCAGGATCGATTGAAATAGAAGGAAAAACCGAACTCATTCATTCTCCTCAGGAAGCTCAGAAATTAGGAATTGCCTACATGACTGAGGATCGGAGAAAACTCGGTTTGGCGATGCCCATGAGTATCACTGAAAACATCACTTTAGCATCACTGAAAAAATACCTTGGATTACTCGGCATTGTGGAAAGCTCAAGGGAAGAGCAAACGGCTGGTGAATTTAAGGAACGACTTGATATTAAAACACCTTCCTTGACCCATGAAGTGGGTAAACTTTCTGGAGGAAATCAGCAAAAAGTGATGTTCAGCAAATGGCTGAACACCCAGCCCAAGATCTTCATTCTGGATGAACCGACTCGGGGCATTGATGTCGGAGCAAAGGCTGAAGTGCATCAAATGATCAGAGAATTGGCGAAACAGGGGATCGCCATCCTCTGTATCTCGTCAGACCTTCCCGAAGTGCTTGCTCTCAGCGACCGGATTCTCGTGATGCGAGAAGGCCGGCAAATGGGAATTTTGGAAGGGGCTTCTGCAAATCAGGAGTCTGTGATGGCTTTAGCCATGGGTCAATAAAGGATATGTGATGGTCAAATACTTGAGCCAGGTCAGACCTGAAAAACAAAGGGAGTTGGTCCTGTTATTGTTGATTTTGTTGGTCGTCATTTTTTTCGCAATGATGATTCCAAACTACCTCAATGCAAGGCTTTTCAACCGTGTTTCAACCAGTGTTGCGATCATGGCCGTTTTGGCGATTGGTCAAACCCTGGTTGTTCTGACACGCAACATAGACCTTTCGGTTGGCTCTATTGTGGGCTTTACAGCTTATTTTGTGGGGCAGCAGCTTTCACACAACAATGAAATTGAACCTATGGTTGCTGTCCTGATGGCAATCGGTGTGGGAGCTTTGATGGGAGGCTTCAATGGGATTTTGGTGGCTTATTGTAGAGTCCCTGCGATCATTGTCACTTTGGGGACCATGGCTCTGTTCCGTACTTTATTGGTTGAATATTCAGACGCGCAGACCGTGTTAACGGTCAATCTTCCTCAATGGTTATTGGACTTTCCGAGATTGAACGTCCTGAGTCATGGAAGACTGCACTTAAGGTTTGTGGTGGTGATCATGCTGGCAGTCGTGGTCTTGTTTCAGCTCTTTCTGAGATTCAGTTCTTTTGGCCGTAAGCTTTATGCCATCGGCTCCAATCCTGAGGCGGCGAACAATGCCGGTTTTCCAACCCAGAGAATTGTTCTCATCAGTTTTCTGCTTTGTGGTGCTTTAGCAGGACTCACGGGTTTTTTGTTCCTTGCCAGGTTTGGAAACATCACGGTTGTTGCCGGAATCGGGTTTGAACTCAAATCAGTTGCTGCTGTGGTGGTGGGAGGAGTCAACATCTTCGGTGGTTCCGGGAGTATCTTGGGGGCAACATTGGGGGCGATATTAATTGATCTTCTTGAAAACAGTCTGATCCGCTGGTTACAAATCAGTGAGTTCTGGAGAGATGCCCTTCTTGGTCTATTGATCCTTACCTCTGTTGCAACAGACAGCATTTTCATGAAACGTATTCGCCTCTATTGGGTCAAACGGCATGCCGCTTCTACCAGCTAATATGAAGACCCGATGTCATTAAAATTAAAAAAACTCATGGGTTGGGAGGGGTTCCTTTTGGTGGTTCTTCTTTTGATCATTTGTGTGAACTCTTTTAATTCATTGGCATTTCTGACGGTCGAAAATCAAGTCAACCTTTTTGTCTTATCGGTTGAAAAGATCATCATTGCTTTGATCATGACCTTCATCATTCTTAACGCAGAAATTGACCTTTCTGTTGCTTCCATGATGGGATTGGCTGCATGCGCCCTGGGATGGATGGTCGAATCAGGTACTTCAACCAGTACAGCGATTGGGTTGTGTCTGATCATCGGCTTAGTGGGGGGTGCATTCAATGCCTACTGGATCACGATTGTGAAACTGCCATCGCTGGTTGTGACTTTAGCCATGCTGATTGGTTTTAGAGGACTGGGAAGGGTCCTGATTGAAGACCGCTCGATTCGGGTCTTTCCACCTTGGTTTGAAAATCTTGGCCAACAACCGATTTTGGGCCCGTTGCCTTTGTCGATCCTGATATTCCTGGTATTACTCGTGATTGCTGTTGTGATCCTTCAATATACTGGTTTTGGTCGCTATGTATACGTGATAGGAATCAGCCAGGAAGTTGCAACTTATTCGGGGGTCCGAGTTGCTAGGGTTAAGACCATTCTTTTCATGGTGTCAGGGCTGATCTCAGCCTTGGCTGGGATTCTTTTTTCCGCTCGGCTAGGATCGGTTAGAGGAGATATGGGATTGGGTTTTGAACTGGATATCATCACCATGGTTCTTTTAGGAGGAGTCAGTATTTTTGGTGGTGCAGGGTCGATTTATGGAGTCATTCTTTCGATCTTGATCGTTCTTTACCTGAGAAATGGAATGTCACTGAGCAATGTGACAGGTCACATCCAAACTGGGGTCATTGGTGTGATCCTGATCCTTTCTGCAATGATCCCCAATATCAAATCATGGCTTGAAAGCATATTTGATAAAAAATATGCTCCCTAAGCTTTAACTCTTTTGGAGTTTGCCTATGAACTGAATTTATCTGGAATCACTAATTTTCAACTCGAATTTAAGGAACAAAATGCACAAAAAAATCATTTCGATTTTAACAGTCACAGCACTCCTTTTTGGAGCTACGGTGATGGCTCATACCATTGCCAAAAAAGGCATGAGAGCAGATTTGGTTTTGATGCCAAAATTTTTAGGGATCCTGGTTTTTGATCAGGCGAACAATGGTGCACAGGAAGCACACAAGGAATTGGGTAATCCAGGAAAATTGGAATTCCTGGGGCCGACTCCTGAAAACAGTGTTGCCGGTCAGATTGAAATATTGACCACTGCCACCACTCAGGGGCAGGATGGAATCATGATCTCAAACAATGCAGGAGATCAAATCGCACCTGCTGCTAAAGCAGCAAGAGCAAAAGGGATGACGGTAGTCACATGGGATTCTCCTATTCCTTCTGCTGATGGAGAACAATTGTTCATTGCCCAAGTCGATTTCAATGAAACCGGGATGGTGATGGCAGACATGGCATTGAATATCATTGGGCCTGGAGGAGGTGAATTCGCCGTCCTGTCAGCCACCCCTGATGCTGCCAATCAAAATGCCTGGAATGCTTCCATGAAGGAACACCTCAAAGACCCGAAATATTCAAAAATCAAATTGGTGGATTTGGTCTATGGGGATGATCAATCAGAAAAAAGTTATAATCAGGCTCTGGCTCTGGTCGACAAGTATCCCAATCTGAAATTGATCATGGCTCCAACCACGGTAGGTATTGCCGCTGCAGCAAAAGCCATGCAGGATGAAGGAATGTGTGATCAGGTTAAAGTCAGTGGACTTGGATTACCTGCTGAGATGGTGAGTTATACCCTCAACGGATGTGCACCAGAGTTTGCACTCTGGAGCTTTGTTGATTTGGGATACCTTTCCTATTATGCCACTTACATGATGGCGACCGGTCAAATTGAAGGTGTCGCAGGAGAAACATTTAAGGCAGGCAGAATGGGTTATTACACCATCGAAAAAGATCCCACCCGTGATAAGGGACTTCGTGTCAAGATGGGACCTTTCAGCGTCTACAACAAAGACAATGTAGAAGCTGCATCTAAATAAACTCAAAAAATGCCCATTCCCCTTTTGGAAACCATCTCCATTCAAGTCTTCTGGGAATCAAAGGGTTTCAGGCCCTGTTGTTTCTTTCGAGGATGGTTTTCAACGATCAGGGAATGGGCATTAAGCTTTAAGACGTTCGGAACAAGAGAGAATTCTTAACCTAAATCTAATAAGATATGGAACAGATCGCATTTAAGATGGAATTGCAATCCGGTCAGCGAGAGCTTTATCAAAAAAGGCATGATGAAATCTGGCCAGAACTGGTTCAATTACTCCATGATGCTGGTATTTCCGATTACAGCATCTTTTTGGATGAAGAAACATCGACCCTCTTTGCCGTGCTTCGAAGAACAGAAGACCATAAGATGGAGTCACTTCCGGAACATGAGGTGATGCAGCGTTGGTGGAAGTTCATGGGAGACATCATGGTCACCAATTCTGACGGGTCCCCCATGGTCAAGAGTTTGGACCCGATGTTCCACATGCCTTGATGGCTTTGGGTTTGTACATCAAATCTTTTTGGACCATGTCGATGATGGAGGCATCATGAAAATTTGGGATCCCCACTTTCATATCTGGGATGTTTCACAGACCACCACAAGTGGTCATGATCCAGAGCAACTCTTTGCGCCCGAAGGAAATCCTGTTTATACACTCGAACGCTATGAAAAGGATATGGCGATTGAGGGCATCGAACTGACTGGAGGTGCTTTTGTCGAGGCCGTCAGTGTTTGTCATGTTGATGATGATGGACCGTCCTTCGAAGCATGCTGTTTGGCAGAAACGAGTTGGACTTCCAAAGAGATGGACGGGTCAGACCTGGAATATCGGATCGTGGCATCTGCCTCCCTGGAGAGTCCGAATGTTGAAAACCTCCTGGCTTCCCTCAAACAACATCAAAGAGTTTGTGGGATACGGCAAATCATCAACCATGAACCTTCATGGCCCAGGAATCAAAAAAGAGGGAACTATCTTGAAAATCCTTCTTGGCGCAGTGGATTTGCGAAACTGGAGGATTTTGGAATGTCGTTTGATCTCCAGTTGAACCCTCATCAATTCCATGATGCTTCAGTGTTGGGGGAGAGTCACCCTAAAATTCCATTGATCATCGGGCATTTGGGGAGTCCGACCCTGGCAGACCTCGAGGAGGGTCAAGTGTACTGGGATGGAATGCGTCGACTCGCTGATCTGGAACAGACTTCCATCAAGCTTTCCATGTTCTCCTACCTGGACCCGGATTGGGATGGGAACCCTCTGGTCATAGAGACGGTGCTCAAAGTAATCGATCTTTTTGGAAGCGAGCGTTGTTTCTTTGCATCTAATTTTCCGGTCGAACAACATCAGGGTTGGTCTGCGTCCAAACTTTATTCCGCATTTCTCAAGATGGTGGAGCATTTAAGCGAAGAAGAACAACAGAAGTTGTTTTCTGAAAATGCCAGGTCCGCGTATCGCCTTTGATCCGTTTAAAGCTGAATTGAAACCAGCCCGTTTTCCTGTAAAAGATTCAAAAATGTTTAATGGGTTGAAGTTGACCCATCCTTCCTGGTTTCTTATTTCAATATCAGGGCATTACACAAGTCCTGAGATTCTGGTTTCTTCAAACAAATGCCTAAAATGAGACAACCAAAATTCCATCTTAGTGTTGCTTTTTTTGCAAGTGTGGTTCTTTTTTCATTCGGATTTTCCAGTTTGAAAGCAGAGGATGAAAAGATTTTCTCTTCCGGAGACCATTGTCTCGCTTACAGGACTCCCAAGAAGATGTTTTTTTTCACCGATGTGATCGTCATCGGAAAGAGTTGCCAGGTCAATGCTTCAACAGAAATGGAAGGAACCAAGAAGCGCTTCATCGTCGCTGTTCCTGTGGAAAGTTTTGATTCAGACAGCAACAGAAGGGATGAGGTTGTCATGGAAATCCTTAAAGCAGAGGATCATCCCGATCTACGTTTTGAAACCGATTGGATTTCAGATTCCGTGATAAGAAATCTTCTGGAAACCGGAAAAGGAAGCCTTAAGGGTATTTTAAGCCTTGCAGGCCGTAGTTATCCGGTTTCATTCCAGATGGATTTTTTCAGTGAAGGCGGAAATTACCGGATCGAAGGTCATCTGGACACCAACTACACTGCCTTTGACATGGAGCCTCCAGTGGGAGGCCCTGGAGGTTTGATTGCAATAGTCAAAGATAAGCTGGAGTTGTTGGCTCACCTGCAAAGTGCTCAGATCACTGGATTTGAAGAAGCCATTAAATAGGAATCTTGAGTGTTAAAGGACTATTAAAAGTCCTATTGAACGACAAGTCCCGCTTTTTCAGGATCCCATTCTGGAGCATCCCTGAGGGCAGGAATCAGTTCCTGAGGTCGATCGACGAGGGTCCACATTTGCAGATGTTGCTGATTCATAAAACGTTCATCTGCGGCCTGTTCCATCATCCGCTGAAAAGCATCGTAATAACTTCTTGTGTTCAGCAATGCAATGGGATTGGTGTAGAGAGCAAGCCTTTTCCAGGTCAGTGCTTCGAGCAATTCTTCGAAGGTTCCTGATCCCCCTGGCAGGGCGATGATGCCATCGGCTTTTTCGATCATCTCCAGTTTCCGTTCATGGAGGCTGGCGACAATTTTCAGTTCACTTACTTTGCTGTGCCCCCACTCGAGTTCCTGCATGAATTCCGGCAGGACACCGATCACACGGCCGCCTTCTTCCAGGGCTCCGTCAGCGAGAGCGCCCATGGAGCCCAGGCCTCCTCCTCCGTAGATGATCTCGCAGCCTTCACGGGCCAGCAGCCTTCCGGTTTCACGTGCTGCATCCCGATATTCCGGATCGGCTTGGGTGCTGGACGCACAGTAGACACAAATTCTCTTTAGCTGACGTTTGTTAGAATAGGAAGCGGGAGGGTTCATGGTTGTGATGTTTTTTGGAATAAGTTTGGAAGTGGTTGGTTAAAGTAAACGGTACATGACGAAGGCATCAACGGGACCCTCTTCCGGATGGCGGAATGCTTCAGGCAGGGTGCCTGCAATGGCAAAGCCCATCGATTTCCATAGATGAACGGCGTCCTGGTTGGTCGATACTACCAGATTATACTGCATTGCTTCGTATCCCATTTCCAGTGCGGTTTCCAGGGAATGAGCACACATCCCGCGGCCGATGCCCTTGCCCCGTATATCTGGATGGACGATATAACCTGCATTGCAGACATGGGATCCGCCCCCCTGCTGGTTGGTTTTCAGGTAATAGCTTCCTGCGACTTCACCCTTTTCCATGGCAACGAAACAGGCTTTTGGTTTTGCCATCCAGAGTTCCTTGAGTTCCTGTTCTCCAGCATCGGGTTCGATGGCGTAGGTGTCCCCCTTTTTAATGATTTCGCTGAGGATCTTATAAATCCCATGCCAATCCTGTTTTACGGCTTTTCGGATCTTCAACATTTCATACAATCAGTTTAGGGATCAGGAATGATGGATCTGCATCATGCCAGGACGGGAGGTTTCCTGGCTTTGGAGGCATTTTCAAATGCATGAGCACAACGTAGCAGAATCGTTTCGCTCCAGGCAGATCCATAGAAGGAAATCCCGACCGGAAGCCCGGAAACGAATCCTGCAGGGACACTGATTCCAGGATAACCGGCGACTGCAGAGGGCGTGAAACTGGTTTCGATGCTGATCGGATCTCCGTGAATGGAATCCGTCAGCCATGCAGGTCCGGAAGTCGGAGCAATGAAGGCATCGAGTCCATGTTGCTGCATGAGGGCGTTGATTCCCTGCTGCCGTGAAAGCCGCCGGCATTCCTTGAGCGAGTCCTGGTACACTTCGGATTGAAGGCCGCCTCTTTTTTGGGCTTTTTCAAACAATTCCTGCCCGAAATAAGGCATCACCTGCTCATGATGTGCTTCATTGAACACGATCAATTCCTC
>Ga0066838_10000913_pt1 | contig 10344 bp, 8 predicted proteins | sample ETNtaG_26_FD_66727 | JGI IMG/M metagenome (GOLD analysis project Ga0066838, IMG submission 66727) | Marine microbial and viral communities from oxygen minimum zone, Eastern Pacific Ocean - ETNP201302SV89 | ecosystem: Environmental > Aquatic > Marine > Oceanic | place: Pacific Ocean: Eastern...
CATCTCGGAGGCCAGACAGGGGATGACGAGCGCCATGGGACGCTCGGCCGCCCAGGAGGAGAGCTCGGCCTCGAGGTCGGCGGTCGGGCGGTCGCCGAGGTCGTGGAGGGTGGCGATGACGCCGTTCTGGAAGAAATCGGCCATGGAAACAGGCTAGGTGCGCCGGGACCATGGCCCGATGTTCGAAATGGCATCGGGATTTCGTAGGCTTGACGGCGATGACGACCCTACGAATACCCGTGGTATCAGGGCTCGTCCTCGTGGCGGTGGCGCTGCTGGCCGGCTGTTCGGGCGGGGGCACCGAATCCGGAACACGATCGATCGTGGTGCTCAGCTCCGATGAGGACGTCGAGATCGTCCTGCCGGATGATGCCTTCACGAAGGAGGTCGTGACGACCACGGCGGAGTCCGCCACCACGACCCTGGTGCCGACGACCGAGGCGCCCACCACCACCGGAGCCACCCCCTCGGAGACCACCGGAGGGGCTGATGACGTGGATGCATCGACCACGACCACCACGTCGACCACTACCGAGCCCCCCAAGGAGACCATTCCGCTGGCCGAGGAAGACATCAACCCCGGCCTCAAGTTGATGGACACCCTCGACAACTTCAACACCTGCCTGGACGGGGAAGGCTACGGGTTCCTCGGCATTCCGAACGAAGAGGCGGGCGCGAACGCTCCTGTCAACCAACCCGACTACCTCGAGGCCCTCGCACTCTGCAACAGCCGGACCAACGTCGCTTCCGTCTACCAGGAGTTCATCACCTCGCGATCCGAGTTGACGCCGGAGCAGATCCGCGAGGACAACGAGCAGTTCATCGAACTCACCGACTGCCTGAAGCGCAAGGGCTGGTCGATAGGCGATCTCGCTCCCAACGAGAGCGGGCTGTTGAACCCCGGTGCGGAGTTTTCCAGCCCGGATGGTGGGATCGACACCGAGGACATCCGGGACTGCGTGAGCGAGGCGAACCTCGCTGGCGACGGGTCCTAGGCGATTCCGAGGGAGAGGGGCATTCGACGATGAAGAGACAGATGACAATGCTGCTCGTCCTCGCCCTGGTGGCAGTCGGCGTCGCCCTCTGGCAGCCATGGGTCGATGACACCCTGGTGGTCGACATCGAGACGGATCGCGCCATCGCCGAGGTGGTCAGCGTGCGCACCCTGACCGACGAGATCACGGTTCGTGGCGAGCTCCGACGCGATGAACTCCAGGTGATCAACTCGGCGGTCGACGGCAAGATCAGCGATGTCCTCGTCGAGGACGGTGACACCGTCCAGCCGGGAGACGTCCTCTTCGCCCTGGACGGCCGGCGGGCAGTGGCGGTGAACGGCGACTTCGCCTTCTACCGTCGGCTCGACGTCGGCTCCGAGGGACCGGATGTCCGGCAACTCGAGATGATCCTGTCCGAGAAGGGCTACAACGTAGGCGTAGTCGACGACCACTACACCGAGGAGACCCGTGCCGGTCTGGCGACGTGGCAGGTCGACCATGACTACGGCGGCGCCACCCCGGAGGTCGACGAGGTCGTCACGGTCTCGCTGTCGGGGAACGCGGCCGGCTACAGCATCGGTGCCCGAAACACGGTGACCGTCGAAATCGGTGCGGTCATCGGGCTCGTCGACGACGACCCGGAGGATGGGACAACCACCACGACGACCGTCGCCCCCTCTGTGCCGACCACGACGACGCCTCCCCTGGACCAGGAGGTCGTGCTGCTGGCCGAGTTCCGCTGGAACGAACAGGGCGACCGGGTTCGGGTCCTGCAGGACCTGCTGGGGTTGACCCCCGACGGCACCTACGGACCCGCCACGCGCGCCGCACACCTTGCCGCCAACCGTTCCCGCGGCCTCTCGCTCGAGTCGATCCCGTCCGCCTTCTCGCTCTCCTCAACGTCGGCCATCGTCACCGAGGCGGGCTCGAGCGCCGCCATCACCATCTCCCTCGGCACCGCTCCCACATCCGATGTGGTGCTCTCGGTGACCAGCAGCGATGCCGGCGAGGTGATTGCCTGGCCCTCCACGCTTACCTTCACGAGCACCGACTGGTCGACCGAGCAGACAGTGGCGCTCATCGGCATAGACGACCGACTGCTCGACGGTGAACAGTCGTCCACAGTGATCGTCGCAACCGTCGACGAGTCGTCTGACAACGCCTTCGACGGGGCGATCGACGTCGATGTATCGGTAATGACAACCGACGACGACACAGCCGGATTCACCGTGTCGAGGGCTGCCGCTGCCGTCACCGAGGCCGGTTCGACCACGACGTTCACGGCAGTGCTCGACGCACAACCTGCTACCGATGTCGTGCTCTCGGTCACCAGTTCGGACACCGGCGAGGCGACCGTGGCGCCCGCCACGCTCACCTTCACGACCGACAACTGGTCGACGGAGCAGGTGGTGACCGCTACCGGTGTCAACGACAGCGATGCCGACGGCAACCGGGTGACCGCCGTAGCCGTAGCCGTGGTGGATGCGGGTTCCGACGACTCATTCGACTCCCTGGGGGACCGCTCCACCCGGGTCACGACCATCGATGACGAGGCAGCCGGGTTCACCCTCTGGACCACCGCTACCAGCGTGAGCGAGGACGGCACCAGCGACACCTTCACCGTGGTGCTCAACAAGTTGCCGGCCGGCGACGTGGTGATCTCGATCGAGAGCGCCGACACCGGCGAGGCGACCCTGTCCCCGGCGACGCTCACGTTCACGGTCGAAAACTGGTCGACGCCGCAGACGGTCACGGTCTCGGGCGTCGACGACACTGTCGTCGACGGCGAGCAGAGCACGGCCCTCACCGTGTCCGTGGTCGATGTCGACTCGGACGACGCCTTCGACGCCCTGTCCGACCAGACGGTCACCGCCGCCACCGAAGACGACGACACCGCTGCACCCGCAGCGGATGACGTGGCCAGGGCAACGTCGACGATCCCGTCGATCACCGTCGAGGCCTCTGCTGCCGAGATCAGCGAGGGTGACCAGGTCACGTTCACCTTTGCGGCTCAGCCGGTTCCCGAACAGGACCTGATCGTGGACATCAGCGTGGGTGGTGAGGTCACCGCCGAGGACGACTTCAACGAGGTCGACGACTCCATCCTGTTCCCGGCCGGCATAGGGGTCGCCGAGTTGATCATCACGACCCTCATCGACGACGACCTCGAACCGGACGAGGACCTCGACGTCGCAATCTCTCCGCTGTTCGGGGACAACCCCCGCTACAACGTGGGCGGCCGGTCGGAGTCGACGGTCACGGTCACGGACCCGAACGTCCCGGACCTGCCGGTGCTCGTCCTGCGTGCTGACGCCGACTCCACCGAGGAGAGCGGTTCGGCGGGCTTCACCGTCGAAACGCCCGTCGAGGTCGTCGAGGACATCGACGTCTACTTCGTCGTGGGCGGCACCGTCACCGAGGATGAGGACTATGGCGAGCCCGACGAGTTCGTGACACTCACGACGGGGAGCGACTCGGTGGCCATCAGCATCACGTTGCGCTCCGACGATCTCGTCGAGGTGGACGAGGTGCTGACGGTGACCCTGGTGCCTGACCCCAACCACCTCCCCGGCTTCGTGGATCAGGCGTACGAGTTGAGTTGGGTCGTCTCCGCCTCGATGCTGGTCGAGTCCGACGACCTGCCGGAACTCACCCTCGAGGGCGGCGGCGTGGTCGTCGAGGGCGAGACGGGCGTGGTCACGATCGTGGCCGACCAGGCCGCTGAGGTCGACACATCGGTCAACTACAGCGTGTCCGGCAGCGCCCAGCAGGGTGTCGACTTCGAGGTCCTCACCGGAACCGCCCTGCTCCGGGCTGGTCAGATCAGCCTCGACATTCCCATCCGGACCATCGACGACGACGTTGTGTTCGAGCCGGCCGACATGATCGTCGCCGACTGGCCGGCCAGGATCGGCACCGTCTGGGTGGACGAGGGCGAGTTCGTGCTCCAGGGCAAGAACGTCCTGAACCTGACCGAGCCGGACTTCACCATCAAGATCTTCGCCTCGCCGTCGGAGCGGGCCAAGCTCAGCGTCGGCCAGGTGGTCACGGTGAACCTCGCCGCCGGCGACCAGGAGTCGCCGGGGGTCATCACCGAGCTCGACGACTCGGCGAGTACCGACGGTGGCAGCGAAACCTATGAGGGTGTGGTCGAGGCGACCGAGGACCTGGTGGCGGTCGACGGAGCTGTCGTGACGATGGACGTGGTGGTCGAAGAGGCCGTCGACGTCATAGTCATACCGATCGCCGCCGTGCTTGCCGACAGCGGAGCCAACCTAGTCCGGGTCGTCACGCCCGACGGGCTGATCGAGCGGCGCCAGGTCGAGACCGGGATGCTCGACGGAGCGTATGTCGAGATCGAGTCCGGGTTGTCGCCCGGCGAGTACGTGATCCTGGAGATCGACCGGCGTTGACCGGCATGCCCCCAAGCCCGGTGAGCGAGTCGCTGCTTTCCCTGGAAGGCGTTTCCCGCGTCTACGGCGAGGAGGTCCCGGTCCATGCGCTGCGGGACGTGTGGCTCGACATCCGGGCCGGTGAGTTCCTTTCGATCATCGGACCATCGGGTTCCGGCAAGTCGACCATGTTGGGGCTGTTGGGCGTTCTCGACCTCCCGACGTCTGGGTCCATCCGTATCCTGGGCACCGAGGTCAACACGCTGCCCGATGCCCAGCGGTCGCGCCTGCGGGGCGACGCCATCGGCTTCGTGTTCCAGCAGTTCCACCTCGTGCCGCACCTCACGTCGTTGGGCAACGTCGAGACGGCGCTTCTCTACCGGGACCTGTCCCGCAGGGAGCGTCGCAGGCGCTCCATGGAGGCCCTCGAGAGGGTCGACCTCGTGCAACGCGCCGACCACCGCCCGATCCAGATGTCGGGCGGTGAGCAGCAGCGAACGGCCATCGCCAGGGCAATCGTGACCGAACCGCTGGTGGTGCTGGCCGACGAGCCCACCGGTGCGCTCGACACGGAGAACGCCGCCAACGTCATGGAGATCTTCGCCGGCCTCAGGTCGTCCGAACGCGCCGTGTGCATCGTCACCCACGACCTGAGCGTGGCGGGCGCCACCGAACGCCGCATCTCGATGCTCGACGGCGAGATCGTGTTAGACGAGGTGCAGGTGCCGGCGACATGAGGCGCTTCGGTGAACTTGTCGGCGTTGCGGTCGCCGGGCTGACCGCTCGCAAGGTCAGGACGCTCCTGATACTGCTGGGTCCGATCCTCGGCGTGGCGGCCATCGTGGCGGCCATCGGCATCAACGAGAGTTCGAAGGGTGACCTCAAGGCCAAGTTGCGCGAACTCGGCACCGACCTCATCGTCGCCAATGCCCAGGACACCATCGGAGGTTTCGGGCAGAACCCTCGGATTCCGGAGGAAGCGGCTGATCGCGTCGCCCGTCTGCCCGACGTCACGTCGGTGACCGGGACCTTCCAGCTCTCCAACATCGTGACGCTGCCGTTCGCTGCGGCTGAGGACTACTACCGGGCCTTCCCCGTTCCGATCATCGCTACCCACCTGAACCTGCCGGAGACCATGGACGTGCCGCTGGTGAGCGGTCGGTTCCTCAACGAGTTCGACGAGTCCTCTGCTGCCAGAGTTGCGGTGATCGGTCGGGACCTCGCCAACGAGTACGGCTATATCGCCAACGAGCCTCGGACCATCCAGTTGGGAGGCGTCGACTACGGCGTCGTGGGGGTGCTCGACTACGTGCTGCTGGAGCCTTCGATGGACTCTGCGGTCTTCATCACGTTCGCCAACGCCGTCGAGGACTGGGACATCGAGGAACCCGACCCCTCACGTCTCTACATCAGGGCGCCGACCAACACCAAGTACGTGGCGGAGGAGGTACCGACGGTGGTCAGCCTCGGTGGTCCGGACGGTGCGAACACGAGCGTGCCCACGGACCTGCTCGACGCCCAGTCCCAGGTCGACGAGAACCTCAACAACCTGACCAAGATGATGGGCGGCCTTGCACTGGTCGTGGGTGGGGTGGGTATCGCCAACGTGATGTCCATCTCGGTCATCCAGCGTTCCTCCGAGATCGGCATCCGGCGGGCACTCGGACACAGCCGCGGCACGATCGCCATCCAGTTCCTGTTCGAGGCGCTCGTGATCGGCGTGATGGGCGGCATTCTCGGTGCCGGCGTGGGGGCAGGCGTGGTCTGGATGGTGTCCGAGATGCGTGACTACACGATGATCCTCTCGGTTTCCGGCCTGGTCCGGTGGGCCTCTGTGTCCGTCGGTGTAGCCGTGGTGGCCGGCCTCTATCCATCTACCAAGGCTGCCCGCCTCGAGCCACTCGAGACGCTCCGTCTGGGCTGACGCCCGAGCGCCCGGTGCCTGCGCCCTAGCATCGGCGGAGATGGCGATCGACCTGGACGACTACGGCTGGCCCGGCGGAGAGATTCCTCCTTCGGGAACCCTTGGTCGCATCGTGCGGGTCGACCGGGGCGAGTGCGACGTGGCGACAGCGGCGGGCTTCGTCCGGGCGCTGTCCGACTCGCAGCGTGCCCAGTCCGAGATCGCCCCCGCCACCGGCGACTGGGTGCTGCTTGACGAGGACCCGGAACTCGGTCCGTTGATCTCGCAGGTGCTACCACGGTCGAACTCGTTGTCGCGCCGCGATACGTCGGAGGCGGGTCTCGAGCAGGTGCTCGTCACCAACGTCGACGCCGTGCTGATCATCCATGGCCTGGACCGGCCGTTTCCCGCCGGTCGGCTCGAACGCCTCCTGGTCATCGCCTGGGACAGTGGCGCCGACGTTGCAGTGGTGCTCACGAAGGCCGACACCCGGGCAGGGAAGGCCGCAGATGATGTGTCGGCGACCATCCGGGCGGTGGCGCCGGAGACGCCGGTGCTCATCGTGGGTGGCGAAGAGGGCCTCGACGAGGTCGTGGCATGGACCGGACCAGGCCGGACTGTCGCCCTGCTGGGGGAATCGGGTGCGGGCAAGTCGACCCTCGTGAACGGGCTCCTCGGCGAAGAACTACTTGCAATCGGCGAGGTGCGCGGCGGGGATGCGAAGGGTCGGCACACGACGGTCAGCCGAAAACTCGTGCACCTGCCCGGGGGTGGCCTCGTAATCGACACGCCGGGGATTCGGGCGGTGGGGCTGCTTGACACGGAGGAGGCCCTGGACCGGGTCTTCGGCGACCTTCAGGACCTGTCGGCCGAGTGTCGGTACGCCGACTGCGCCCACGATACGGAGCCGGACTGTGCCGTGACCGGGGCGGTGGGCGACGGATACGTCGATGCCCGCCGGGTGGCGCGCTACCGGGCGCTTCGTTCCGAGTTGGCCGAGCAGCGGGTCCGGGACGAGGAGCGCGGGCGTCGGTCCCGACGGGGCCGTCGCTGAGTCGCCGTCAGTCGTGGCACTCGTCGGCGGCAAGCCGACGCCGGTCGACCTTGTCGCCGCTGTTGAGGGGTAGTTCGGGCACGATGCGGAGCGCCTCGGGGAGTTTGTAGGAGGCGAGGTGGGCCTCACCGTGTGACCGCAGGTCGTCGAGCGAAGGGGGCTCGGCCGGGTCGGTCGGCACGACCACGGCGACGCCGACTTCTCCCATCACGTCGTCGGCCCGTGGCACCACGGCGACCTGGGCGACGGCCGGGTGGGTGCCGAGGGCGGCCTCGACCTCCTGGGGGTGGACGTTGTAGCCGCCCCGGATGAACATCTCGCCGGTGCGTCCGGTCAGGTGGAAGCAACCCCTGTCGTCGACGTGGGCGAGGTCGCCAGTCCGCAGCCAGCCGTCGACGAGCGCATCGGCCGTCCGTTCCGGGTCGCGCCAGTAGCCCGACATCGCCGTCGGGGTGTGGAGCCAGAGTTCGCCGACGTCGCCTGCGGGGAGCGCCCGTCCCTCGGGGTCGCGTACTTCGGCGGCGATGCCGGGCCGGGGCCGACCCACCGTGTGGAGGGCCTCGTCGTCGTCGGCGTCGAGTGCCGTGGCGAGCCCGGTGCCTCCCGACTCTGTCGACGAGTAGCGATTCGAGTACGGGGCGCCGAAGCGTTCGCGTGCCTCCCGGACGAGGTCGGGTGGTGAGGTTCCGGCGCCGACGACGATCGCCTCGACGCACGAGAAGTCGTGGTCGTCGAAGTCGGGGTGGTGCAGCATGAGGGCGATCTGGGCGGCGACCCCGTTCACGGCCGGCATGCGGTGGGTGTCGATCAGGTGGAGGGCCTCACCGGCCGACCAGCGGTCCATGACGTGGATTGTGGTACCGGCGGCCAACTGCCAGGGGATCTTGGTCATGAAGCCGACGTGGGCCATGGCCGTGCCGGCGATCAGGTGCCCTCCACCCCAGGCGCCTCCGGTGTCGAGGTCGGCGGCGGCCCGGAGTTGGCGTCCTCCGAACCAGGCGGCCTTGGGTCGGCCGGTCGTACCCGAGGTGAAGCACAGGCAGACGGGCTCGTCCGGGATGAGGGTGACCGGGGGAGGCGTCTCGCCGGACGACCGGAGTTCGGCGAGCGGAGGGCCGGAGCCGGGGTCAATTGGCTCGATGTGGAGGCGGTTTGGGAGGCCGTCGGTGAGTCCGGGAGCGGCGAGGACCAGGTCCGGTGCGGCCCCCGACGCCAGGTCGCCGCGTTCGGAGGCGCTCAGGCGGGGGTTGATGCCGCCTGTTGCGGCGCCCAGTTTGGCGGCGGCGACGTAGGCGACGATGTAGTCCAGGCCGGACGGAAGGGACAGGAGCACGAGCGATCCGCGGGTGATCCCGAGTGCTGCCAGGCCGACGGCCGCCTCGTCGGAGGCCCGGTCCAGGTCGGTGTAGGTGAGTTCGTCGCCCTCCGAGGTCCGGGCGGCGATGCGGTCGCCGTAGCGGGCGCCCGCCTCGGCGACGGTCGTGGCCAGCACCGGCTCAGTCCGGACCGTCTGCTGTTAGGTGGTCGGGTGCGTCGAAGGGCGGGTGGGGGAGTTGTTCGACGCCGTGTTCGGCGAGCAGCGACCGGAAGCCGTCATCGTCGGCGGGGACCGGGAGGGGGTCGTCGAGCCAGGTCTCGAACATGACGCAACCCTCGTCTCTGTCGGCGACCAGTGGTCCGAAGGCGGCGCCCTCCTCGAGCACGATGAGCGTGCCGGACGGGCAGTGTCGGCCACCGATGTCGACGGAGCCTTCGAGCACGTAGACGAGGTGGTCGCTGCGGTGGCCGTGGCGTTCGACGATCATGCCAGGGTCGTAGTGGCCGAGGACGACCATCCGGTCGCCGGACCATTCGAGGAACTTCTCGTGGACCGAGACACGGCGGTCGCCGTGCTGTTGGGCGCGGACCTCCTGCCAGGGGACGTCAGTCTCGTGGACGATCGAGAAGCGTGGCGACGGTCGGGTCGGGCGTCCGGTGTCGACGACCTGGACGGGATCCTCGGCGTTGGGCGGGACGTGGCGGGCCATTTTCAGTCGAGGAGTTCGAGGACCAGTTCGAAGGGTCGGGCGATGACGGCCCGGCCCCCGAGGATCGCAACCGGCCGTTGCATCAGGTGCGGGTGGGTGAGGAGCAGGTCGACGACGCCGTCGGAGTCGAGTGTGCCGGGGTCCGGGCAGAGCGCGTCGTCGGCCCGGATGAGGTCGGCGGGCTCGCCGGGCAGCAGGTCGAGGAACCCCTCCAGCGTCTTCCGGTCGAGGGGTTCCTTGAGGTACTCGATGACGTCGAACTCGACGCCGCGCTCCTCGAGGATGCCGAGGGCGCCACGGGACTTGCCTCAACCGGGGTTGTGGTAGAGCAGCAGGCGATCCGTCATGGCGACGATCCTAGGAACAAGCCCTCGGTCAGGTCGAAGTGGCCCCCGACGGCAGCAGGTCGATCCCAAGCAGGGTTACCCGACGAAAGCCGGAACCCGGTTCAGCTCCCGGACCGATCGGTGAGTTGTCGGCTCGTCTAGCGTTGCGGCGACCGGCATTGGGAGGCCCCACCCTTGTACGACCTCAAGATCAGCGGCGGTACCGTCGTCGACGGCACCGGAGCGGACCGTTTCGTCGGCGACGTCGCCGTCAAAGACGGCGTGATCGCCCACGTCGGACCGTCGGCGCCGGGTGACGCCGCCCGAACCATCGACGCCACCGGGCTCGTCGTCACACCCGGCTTCGTCGACTGCCACACCCACTACGACGGCCAGGTCACCTGGGACGACGAATTGAACCCGTCTGCCGGACACGGGGTCACGACGGTCGTGATGGGCAACTGCGGAGTCGGGTTCGCCCCCGTGCACCCGGGAAGCGAAGAGTGGCTGATCCAACTCATGGAAGGCGTCGAGGACATCCCCGGGGCAGCACTCTCGGAAGGCATCACCTGGGGGTGGGAGACGTTCCCCGAATACCTCGACGTCCTCGACCAGCGTCGTCTCGGCATCGACGTCGGCACCCAGGT
>Ga0066838_10000918_pt1 | contig 10308 bp, 10 predicted proteins | sample ETNtaG_26_FD_66727 | JGI IMG/M metagenome (GOLD analysis project Ga0066838, IMG submission 66727) | Marine microbial and viral communities from oxygen minimum zone, Eastern Pacific Ocean - ETNP201302SV89 | ecosystem: Environmental > Aquatic > Marine > Oceanic | place: Pacific Ocean: Eastern...
AATAACCAGATTCCCTGTTTCCACGAATGACATAGGGGCTGATCTGTTCAAGCTCTGTATTAATGCGCGTGTCATCCTCAAGGATCATCTGATTGGGTACACGAGCGTCGGCACCGTAACTTTCTCGATCTGGAATGGCCTCCCGGCTGAGGAAGGCGGCGCCAGGTAGCGACCAACTCCCGGCTTCGGCCATTTCTGGACTGAAGCTAATACCTTCACGAAGCACATCAGCTTTGAGAATAATTGTATCCGGGGTCTCGGGGAATAAACCTTTGAGGTTCTTAAGACGATCGTCAAATTGAATATTAGCCATGCTCTTCGACCCAAGAAGCAACAGTACATCCAAGCGTATCAGAAGCCGGGGTTTCAAGGAAAGTACAGGGAAGTGTGAGACATCCAGGATTTGGCTCCCGTCTGGACGAAGCACTGCAACTCATCACCGCGGTTTATCAATTGATGCCCTTCAGTTCTAACCTCAATGACTGGCGTGGACACATCCATTTCCAGCTCGATGATTATGACAATACAAAAATCTTTCTGATCAAGGCTTCAAACTGGGCCCAGCAGGAAGATTCAAGAAAATCACGACTGACATCGTAAGAATTGATTCAAGCTACGGTCAGGAAGACGACGAAGCGGAGTAAGCACAACTTACTTTCACACGCGCTTCGCATCCGTTGGTTCCTTGCGGCTTTCCGCCGCAATTTCACTGGTTGGTAGTCTGAGCAACCTCAGTGCTTCTTCTTCGGTCTGCTCTGCAAACTGTTCTGCATCAGTGGTGACGCAGAATTCAACCATGATGCCGTTTGGATCATTCGCGTAGATTGAGGTACACCAGCCATGGTTAATCTCAAGAATATCCTTGATACCACCGTCGTGCATCTGTTGCGTCTTGGCCGCCAGTTCTTCAAGCGTGTTGAGTTTAAAGGCGATGTGGTTTGCCCAGACAGGAAGCCCGAGGCCGGTTGAAATATCCGTTTTGAAATCAGCATCTTCGCCAACATTCTCCACAGCAAAAAAAGCCAGTGCCTCACCATTACCCATGCCAAAAAAGAAATGGCGGAAATGACCATCACCCTGCAGATGATTCTCGGTTCTAAGCAGAGGCATTCCTAATTTGTTAGAGTAGAAGTCGTAGGTTGCTTCCGGGTCACGGGTCGTATAAGCGATGTGATGAGCCCCGAGTGATTCGATGTTTGTATCTGGCATGCTGTTTTACCTTTGTCGTAGATTGCACCAGGACAAATCATAAGTTTATATGAGCAGATATCCAACTCCAGTTGCATATTAATCCAAGCGAGCAGAGGTGCCCATATCAGTCCCTCCAATAAAATCTACTACGGCTGGAAGATCGTGGTGGCGTTGTTTATTACCCTGCTTTTTTCATCGGGACTGGGTTTCTATAACCACACGGTAGTACTGCAAGCGCTCGTCCTCGAAAGAGGTTTTTCAGTCACCATGGCATCCACTGCGGTTTCTATATTCTTTCTGTGCAGTGGCCTCATTGGTCTTCAAGTAGCAGCCAGTTTGGAAAAACATGATATCCGCCTTGTAATCTGTACCGGGGCAGTCCTCGCCAGTGCGTCTTTGTTTTCCATTGGATTGGTGACACAGGAATGGCAGGTATTTCTTGCCTATGCTGTTTTCGGTGTTGGTTTTGCCGCATCGGGCCTTCTACCGGCGACGACACTGGTTACACGCTGGTTTGAAGAACGAAGGGCGATCGCACTATCCGTGGCTTCAACGGGTCTGTCAGTTGGCGGGATTGTCGTGACCCCTGCAAGTGCGTTACTTCTGGAGCAACTCGGACTGACATTTTCAACCAGGCTGTTCGCCCTGGTCTATCTACTCGGAACCGTACCGCTGACGCTTATCATTCTACGTTCGTATCCTGGTGATATCGGTTTGCAGATAGATGGCGGAATTGAGGATGCAGACAACCATTGGGTACCCTCCGGCACAGACTATCGGGATGCCATCCGCGAAAAATACTTCTGGGGTTTAAGCATCTCATATCTGTTTCTAATGCTGGCGCAGGTAGGCGGCATTGCCCATCAATTTGGGCTTCTGAGTGAAAAGCTGGAGCCGGAACTGGCTGTCGCGGCGCTTTCTGTTATTCCAGCAGCAAGCATTCTCGGACGTCTGGCAGGCGGCGTGTTTGTAGATCGTTTCGGTACCGGGATCTTTTCACTGGTGATGATGTTGTTGCAGTTTATCGCATTGCTCAGTCTGGGGCTGGCTGATTCAATTCCAGTTTTTCTGATCAGCCTGGCCCTGTTCGGTATCACTATCGGTAACCTTCTCATGCTGCAGCCACTGCTCATCGCCGAGGTTTACGGTCAGATCAGCTATAGCCGAATCTATGGACTGTCTAACCTTCTGACAACTTTCGGTGTCGCGCTTGGCCCCTTTCTGCTTGGATATATCTACTCTTCAGACAGCAGCTACGTTCATGCATATGTCATCGCCAGCCTGGCTGGACTAGCCGGGTTTATCATCTACCTTACAGTGAAGCATCTGACAGACAAATCGTCACAACAGAAAGAGTGAGGGTCTCGCCAAATTAACTTCCCCACGCTCAGAATTTTGTCGAATTAGCTCTTAGACCATCACCGCATTTTTCCAAGACGCAAAGGAACACAATCTGAAAAATCGATAAGTCTCAGCTGACACTAGATGACGACCCAAGTTGAACACAATATAGACAGCAGCATGGATGTTTAGAAATTGCTGGCTTTGTTTCATTGATTTGAAGCTCCGCATGCCCCGCTCTGTCACTCTGGTTGGTTGATGAGATAACTCAGCTCTATTGTTTACATATTGGGCATTGTCGTGAACAGATTTCGGAGTCAATTCGCGATGAGCTAACAAATCTTCGATACCACGATGACTGAGGTTGAAGCGAAAATAGAGCCACACTGCATATTGGATGATTTCCGGCGGGAACCGATATCATTTATACATTTTAGAATTATTCATTGCTGAATTGTCACTTGTAGGCAGTTAACTCGGCAATACCGTTTATTGGGCTATCACCGCGACATTCCAGAGAATAAATAGGGTCCGGTTCCTGATAGGATGGTCAAATCAGTAGCTTCCGGTCTCCCGAATTGACAAAGAAAGAGACAACGACAGAACGGATGAGACGCATTACGCAGGCTGTAGCTCTTGAAACCCCTGACAGGGTTCCAGTGGTGTTGGAATACTGCGCCTTTGCAGCACGTCTGACCGATACACCCCAGTCTGAGTTTTTACTTAGCATGGACCGTGCGGTGGCTGTGATGATCGAGGCCTTTCAGATTGTCTCGGAGAATACCCCAGCCGACGCAATCAACTACGGCAATTTCTCGCCCTATATGCTGTCCAACATCTGGCTTTCAAAAATCAAAGTGCCGGGAGTCGATCTGCCGGAAAACGTTTCGTACCAGGTGGATGAAACCGAACTGATGACGGCGGATGACTACGACACCATTTTGGATAAAGGCTGGCCAACATTCTATCGTGAATTTCAGGACACCAGGGTGCTGAATGATGTACCCACTCAGTACTGGCCCAGAAATCAGCACAAGCCAGACGTTATTGGATCCTGGCAGAAAATTGGCATTCCCGTCCTTTCTGGTGGGGATGTGGCACCTCCGTTTGAATACCTTTGTGGGGCGAGGTCCCTTGAGAACTTTTTCCTGGACCTGATGACCTGCCCGGAGAAACTGGATGAGGTAATGGCTCATATGATGCCGTATCTTTATGAATCAACCTGCAAATCCGTAAAAAGACAGGGATTTCCCTGTGTATGGGTTGGCGGTTGGCGTTCCGCACCAGAAATGCTTTCACCGGATATGTGGGAAAGATTTGTCTGGCAGTACCTTCGCGCCCTTATCGAAGAGGTTATCGAACAGGGCCTGATCCCCATTCTGCACCTTGATTCCTGCTGGGACAGGGAACTGGCACGTTTCAGAGAACTGCCAAAGGGTAAAGTGATCATGGCTCTGGATGGCAAGACCGATATCTTCAGAGCCAGGGAAATCCTTAACGATCACATCTGCCTGATGGGTGACGTGCCATCAGTGATGCTGTTTAACAGCACTCCGGACGATGTCTATGAATACTGCTCACGCCTCATCCGGCAAGTTGGCAGGGAGGGTTTTATTCTTCAATCCGGATGCGATATTCCTGAGAATGCAAAGCTTGAAAATGTGCAGGCTATGATTTCGGCCGCTTATGACAGCTGAATATTCGACAAATTTCAGTAACGAACAGGTTCTTGAGATTCCTTTACTCTGCCTTTTTCTGTTTAAGCAGTATACTCAGGCACTTAATTACCTGAATGGGACCAAGCGGGCATGACTGATATCGTCATCAGTGGAACTGGACTTTTTACACCAGCACAATCGATTGACAATGAAGAGTTGGTGCAGGCATTCAATAGTTTTGTAGACCTGCACAATGCTGAACATCGAAGTGCCATCGAATCAGGCGAGATGGAAGCCCTCGAACACTCTTCCTCTGAATTTATCGAGAACGCATCTGGTATTAAAAGCAGATACGTAATGGACAAAGAGGGAATACTCGATCCAACGCGAATGTGCCCAAATATTAATGAACGTTCCAACGAAGACCCTTCGATCCAGTGTGATATCAGTGTTGATGCAGCGCGCCAGGCCATGGCCATGGCCGTCAAGGACGCTGCCGATATCGATGCAGTTATCGTTGCATGCTCGAACCTGCAGCGTGCCTATCCCGCCGTTGCTATCGAGGTCCAGCAGGCACTTGGGATTGATGGTTTTGGCTTCGATATGAATGTTGCCTGCTCGTCTGCCACATTCGGTATCCAACAGGCACGAGACAGCATCGCTAACGGGAGCGCCAACTGCATCCTGGTTGTCAATCCAGAAATATGCTCCGGTCATCTCAATTTTCGCGACCGGGATGCTCATTTCATATTTGGTGACGTTTGTACCGCTGTCATTGTGGAAAGGGCTGATCAGGCAACAGGAAACGACCAGTACAAAATCCTTGGCAGTCGCCTTCAAACCTCATATTCGAATAACATCCGAAACAACTTTGGATTCCTGAATCGAGGCGACCAGAGCGGTATCGGTCAACCTGACAAACTGTTCAAACAGAACGGCCGAAAAGTTTTTAAGGAAGTTTGCCCAATGGTCGCAACTCACATCAGCAATCATCTGGCGGATCTGGGTCTTGAAGCAGAATCGCTCAGGCGCATGTGGCTGCACCAGGCGAACCTAAGCATGAATCTGCTCATCAGCCGTCGAGTGCTGGGCAGAGCAGCCACGCCGGAAGAAGCACCTACCATTCTCGACGAATATGCCAACACCAGTTCGGCAGGTTCCGTGATCGCATTCCACAAACACCGGGCGGATCTGGTAACCGCTGACCTTGGCGTTCTTTGTTCTTTTGGCGCTGGTTACAGCATCGGCAGTATCGTGCTGGAAAAAATCTAGGCCATCATCGCTGCACCCGTGATTTCCAGGCGAACAGGATTGAAAATTGCCAGTATTGCTGGGGTCGCGTAACTGTTTTTGCTATTCAGATCAGAATGGCACTTACAAACGTAGTCTTAGGCCGTTCCGATCCCAGGTTTCTCTTTTCTTAAAAGAAAGGATGTCCTCCAACAGATGCACACCAGCACGCTCAATCTGACAGATTGCACCGAGTCCACCATTTGCTACCCTTTTCCCGTTACCCGCAAACATCTGATCAATTCCTGAAAATTTCATGGGAACAATTCAAGCAAAATAACCAAAAAAAATCTGCCGGAACAATACCTTTACCTAGATCTGTATACCGCACAACCTCAGAAAACTTTTCTTCCGATCATCCGTCATCTGTGAGAAAACCGGCACACCCAGTTGAGTTGTCGGTAGGTCAGCGAACTCAGGTGAAGGTATCTGCAAACTCGCCGCAATATTGTGCAGTCCACCACCTTCCTCAGATCCTTTACCCAGTGCTTCACCAATCTCCTTTGGCCATATAGCCTTTGGACCACCACCAAGCCCCAGTGGATTAGATCTGCCGAGAAATTCGGCTATCTCCTGGAACAGGCTCCTCTCTTCTTCGGATCGTTGTTTCTGACCTTTGCGACCATATTTAGATTGTGACTGATTGCAAATAGCTGCCCACTGAATCTTGACATGGAAACCGGGTAGGGCACGACACTCATCCGGGGCACCATCACCCCCGGTTACTTCACCATCCTTGACCATAAAGTAGTAGGCTGATATCTCTCGATCGCCTGCTAACAACCTTTCTGGTGCATGAGTGTAAATTTCGCTAAATCCCCACTCGAGCCCCGAGGGAAGATCCGCATCCTTAAGTATTTTGACGCCTTCCCCGGCACACGCCACACACCATTCTTTCGAACCAAATTCACCTACCGGTCTTATCTCAGACATTTCTCTCCCCATCATATGGTAGCCCCTGATGCGATCTGATTCCGCTACCCTCAAAGTTACAGGCTAATCACGTCTCTATAAAACCTGGCAATCTTCTCCAATGCATCGGCAGATTCCGGTAGCTGCGGCATGGCCTGAAACACATGAAACGCCTCTTCCCATACCTGGTACTGAACTGATACCCCTGCCGCCATGGCATTGTCCGCGAGCCGGGATGCATCATCGAGCAGTACCTCTGCATCACCGACCTGTATAAGTAAGGGCGGTAATCCACTTAAGTCTGCAAACACAGGCGAAATCAACGGATCCTTCGGATTTGAATCTGCATAATAAGTTTTTGCAATTTCAAGCAAAGCCGACATGGTAATCATCGGATCCGCCTCAGCCCGGGACGTGGCACTTTCACCGGACGCAGTCAGATCCGTCCACGGTGACAGTAAAATACCACCGGCAGGCATATGGCCACCCTTTTCTTTCAATGCAAGCAAGGTCGCAAGTGTCAGGCCGCCACCTGCTGAATCCCCCGCCAGCATCACACTCGCTGGATCCGCATCCTGGGCGAGTAACCATTCATAACTTTTAACGCCATCTTCCACCGCGGCAGGGTATACATGTTCGGGCGCCAGTCGATAATCTACCCCGAGCACCCTGGCCTCGCATGAGCGGGATATGCGACCCATCAGTTCCTTGTGAGTTGAAAGTGACCCCATCACATACCCGCCACCGTGGTAATAGATAACATAGGCACTGTCTCGAGCACCCGGCGCCTCTACCCACAAACCTGGTACCCCATCAATATCAACTTCTTTAGTCACAATGTCCTCAGGCACCGGTATGGCGGCTTGCATCTCTTCCATGCCATCACGCCGTTCCTGCAGGCTGATACCTTCTGCTGCAATACCCTCCTGACTCCGCATCATCTCAATCACGGCTTTCATCTCGTCGCTTGCCATTACTAATTCCTCTTATTCTGATGGATCAATTGATCTTGGCTTGCTTTAAATAAGATTTCAAACATTTTGAGGCAACCCCAATATGCGCCCTTACAGAAACAGAACGCGGGTCAGCCAGGGGATCAGGATATGCTAATCTTCAGAATCTGTTCTCAGATTCAAAGTACGCGAGGTTGGCATATGCCGTCACGAGGCAGGATAAATCGAAACATGTGCCTGGTTGGTCCGGACAATCAGGAGATTCTTAGTGAACTGGCAGTGATTAACCGTATGCTGCCTCTGGCGGACGCGAGTGTTCTTGAACTAGGCTGTGGCGGCGCTGAAAAAACCAGAGCAATCGCCGAACGAACCGATGTGGCAAGCATCACCGCAGTTGAAATAGACAAAACTCAGCACCAGAAGAACCTTGAGATAACTGACCTACCCAAAGTCCGCTTTCAGTCTTTTGGGGCGGAAGACATCCAGGCGGAAAACAACAGTTATGACATTGTAATGATGTTCAAGTCACTCCATCACGTACCTGCAAATGATCTTGATGCAGCCTTGAAAGAGATTTACCGGGTCCTCAAGCCTGGCGGATACAGCTATATCTCGGAACCGGTTTTCGCGGGAGCCTACAATGAGATTATGCGATTGTTTCACGATGAAGAGATTGTCAGAAAGCAGGCATTTGAAGCCGTGAAGAAAATCGTGGATTCAGGTGTTTTTAAACTCGCGGAAGAGTTCTTTTTCAAAAACAAACTGAGACTTCGTTCTTTCGAGCAATATGAAACTGGTATTCTCGGCGTGACTCATACCAACCACCAGATAAACGATGAAACAATGAACTCAATCAAAAAATTATTCTTAAGCAATGAGTCAGACGAGGGTTTTGTATTTGAAATCCCAAACCGGATTGACCTCTTAAGAAAACCGAGTTGACTCTTCGGTTAGCGGCTTGTTCTATGCATCATCAGTCGGCACCATCAATGAATGACTAAAAGCAAAGTAATCATCCCAGCGCCTTCAGGTACTTAACATGATTGAACGTTTGGGCAAACCCAGTATTGCCACTCTGTTCGGAAACTGCCTTCCTCTTTCCAAGATAGCAATCGCCAGTCAGGTTCGATGCGCACCAAGAAGAATGACAACCATCCGGCATGGTTCGGTTCCCTTGTTCCGCCAGGCATGCCTTGTACCATTTTGTACGACGGTATCCCCTGGCTTGAGATGCACTTCCTCTCCATCATCCAGCTCAAGCCAGACTTCTCCTGAAATTACGTACTCAAAATCGATGCTGTCAGTGGTATGCATGCCGGGATTTTCTGACTCCATATTTGCCTGGGAGACCATTCCGGGTAAGGTTTCTTCGAGTTCAGCAACCGCCGTTTCACGATCAAAATCCTCCGGTAATGCTGTTGTCTGCGGCGCGACGGAAAACATCGCAAATCGAAAACCACCAACGGGTGGAAACCACAATCTGGCTGGATTCTCCAGGCCATCATCCGGGAATGTCGGCGCCTGATCCGCACTCCAGAGATAGTGATACTCCGGACCTGGCAGCATGTTGAGCCTTGTACCATCTACCAGCGAATCACTCACTACCGTTGCCTTACCATCGCTGGTATGCCCTGTTACAACTCGTCTCACTTTCATCATATCTCTCCCTGACTGATCATGGCGATGTTTAAGTGAGGATTTCCCTAGCAAATCCCCGCCTCTACATGGACTCGATGATGGTGTTGAAGGTTTTACTCGGTCTCATCTGACTTTCAACCTTGTCACTATCCGGCAGATAGTAGCCACCTATATCGACAGGGTCTCCCTGAACGGCGATCAGTTCTTCCACGATTTTCGACTCACTCTCTTCAAGTTTTCTGGCTAGCTGACCAAACCGTGTCCGCATCTCCTCGTCTTCATCCTGTTCGGCCAGCGTCTGAGCCCAGTAGAGGGTGAGATAGAACGAACTTCCCCTATTGTCTATTTCATTTACCTTTCGGGACGGCAGCCTGCCATATTCAAGATATCTGGCAATTGCCTGATCGAGGCTTCGGGCCAGAAGCGCGATCCGCGCATTTCCAGTACTTTCTGCAGCCTGCTCGAGAGAAGGAACAAGCGCACAGTACTCGCCGAGTGAATCCCATCTTAAATGACCTTCTTTGATAAACTGCTGAACATGCTTTGGCGCTGATCCACCAGCCCCGGTTTCAAACAGCCCGCCTCCCTCCATGAGTGGCACGATTGAGAGCATTCGAGCACTGGTGCCCAGTTCAAGAATTGGAAACAGGTCCGTCAGGTAGTCACGAAGGACATTACCCGTGACAGCAATCGTATCTTCACCCTTCCTGATTCTTTCGAGAGACAATGTCATCGCATCCTCCGGTCTCATGATGCGGATATCGAGATCTGCCATGTCGAACTCTGGCAGGTAGGAATTCACTTTCTTGATGATTTCAATATCATGTCCCCGACGATCATCAAGCCAGAAGATCGCTGGGGATCCGGATGCCCTCGCGCGGGCCACGGCCAGCTTCACCCAATCCCGGATGGGCGCATCTTTGGTCTGGCTCATTCTGAAGATATCCCCGGTCTCAACCGCCTGTTCGAGAAGGACCGTGCCGGTTGAATCGACGACCCGAATCGAACCATCGGCTGGGGCTTCAAATGTCTTGTCGTGAGATCCGTACTCTTCGGCCTTCTGGGCCATAAGACCTACATTGGAGACGCTTCCCATGGTTGCCGGATCAAATTGTCCATTCTTCTTGGCATCTTCGAGAATTACGTCGTAAGTGGTTGCGTAACAGCGGTCCGGCACCACGGCAATACAGTCCTGAAGCTCATCGTCATTGTTCCACATCCTGCCACCATCACGAATGACATTGGGCATCGAGGCATCAACGATTATGTTATTGGGTACATGCAGGTTTGTGATTCCCTTCCGGGAGTCCACCATTGCCAGCGCC
>Ga0066838_10000932_pt1 | contig 10246 bp, 7 predicted proteins | sample ETNtaG_26_FD_66727 | JGI IMG/M metagenome (GOLD analysis project Ga0066838, IMG submission 66727) | Marine microbial and viral communities from oxygen minimum zone, Eastern Pacific Ocean - ETNP201302SV89 | ecosystem: Environmental > Aquatic > Marine > Oceanic | place: Pacific Ocean: Eastern...
GAGCACAAAAGAGCTAATAAATGAAAAGATAGATGAGTGTGAAAAAAAACGAAAGGAAAAAATTAAAGATCTTGAGAAAAGCAGCCCTGTGAATAATGAAGATAAAATTAAAATTTTAAATTCTTTTATTTTCCCCAAAAATGAAGATGATTATAAGGTAATTGATGGAAATTTAGTATTAATAAACTGGGGCTTGGTTAAAAAAGAGTTTGAAACTTGGAATCCTGAAGAAATTAATAGAAGCATCATGGAAGATTTTGGATTGGAGGAAGTCCAAAAAGTCCAAAAAGTCCAAGAAGTCCAAGAAGTCCCCCAGGTAGACCCGGGAAATAAAGAGCCTGGGGATTCCTGGGAAAACAATGGTCAATTTGGTGCAAAGAATCAAGTAGGTGAGGTTGAGTATTTTCAAGATCGAGAAGCAGCAGAGAGCTTTGCGCGGACTGGTGGTTGGACAAATGGAAATGATTGGAATGAAAAAAAATGGTTGATGTTGTTAATGGGATTTATTTTTATAATAATTGTACTGCTATTATTGAGAAATTGTAATGAAGATAATTCAGTTGTTATTGGACCAACAGAATCAACAGAATCAACAGGATCAACAGGTTCAACAGGATCAACAGGATCAACAGGTTCAACAGGATCAACAGGTTCAACAAAACAACCTGATCCATTCGCTGGGAGGCTTATTAATCCACCTGTATCTAAACCAAAAAAAAATGGTTTACAAAAAATTGGGGAATTATATGAAGATAAATCATCAGACCCTCGTAAACTTTATTTTAAAGATTTGATGGGTGGATATTTTTTATTGCCAACAGGCAATGATATCAGCAAAAGAAGAGATAAAGCTGCAATTTAATGTCTGATTTATTGTCACATATTGACTCGGGAATGGATTGGCTAGAAAATCATCATCTGAATGGCTATGAGAGTGCTTTAAGAAGATTAGCAGAAATAAAAATTGATGCAGAGATTGTAACAAGAGCCTACCGTATAAAATCTGCACTGGGGTTTTTCGGTGAGTCACAGGTAGGGAAATCCTACCTGGTATCAAAACTCCTCGCCAATCTGGACGATTTAAAAGTAAAGCTATATAAGGAAGATGAGGAAAAAGAATTTATAAAGGAATATAACCCGGAAAGAGATGTAGAAGCGACAGCAGTGGTCACCCGCTTTACAAAAGATGAAAATGCTCACAATATGGTCGATTATTTTCTAACAGAATTGCTTGGTCCTGGTTCATTGCTACACAGTTTGTATCTGGGATACGCAATGGAATATTATTCCCGACGAGATGATGACATATATAAAGATGAAGATTTAAATGATCTATTTGAAACTCTTAAGAAGACAGAGGCAACTGATTTAAATCCAATAGTTATACGGGATATAAAAAACGGGGTTAGGCAGATTAGTGATTATGCTAAGAAAAATCAGCACCGTGATGAGGCTGTTCTTGAGGTATATGATGCCTGTTGGAATATAATAAAGGATAAAGATGCCTTATCGGCAAACCATATCAGAACTATTGCAAAGATAATATTTTTGGGTAGTGATAAAGTATGGGAATTGTATTTTCATCTGTTGGATATTTTAGAAAATAGAAATTTTCCGGAGTATGTTTTTCTACCAGCCGAATGTCTTAAACAGATGTTAGATACAGAGTATATGAAGGATTATAATGGTGATGGATCTGAAGATCGGAAAACCTTAAAATTCACCGGGTTCAGCAGTGATGAAAATAATTATCCGGTCTTTTCCAAAAGTGCTGATGGCACGATTGATCTGTTCTATTTTCAAGTTTTATCAAAAGAGATATCCTTATATGTCTCCCAGTGCAGTGAAATATTTAACACCGTTGATGTAATTGATTTTCCTGGCATTACAGGCTTTAAAGACCCGGGATTAGTTGTAGATACTGATATCCAGCAAAAGGGACTGAATGAATTGGCAAAATCCGGGAAACTTCGATTTCTTTTTTATGAATATACAAAAGATCTGGATATTACTTATCTTGCCTTTTGTATTAAACCGGGTAATATTGGTGCGAAACATCTCCCTGACAGTTTAGAACATTGGGTTAATCAGTACCCAGAAAACATGATTGATGATGCCAAAAAAAGCTTGTATACAATTTTTACGAAAACAGACGAAACTCTGGCAGATGATGTTTCAGAGGATGATGCAGATGGTAAGTGGACCACTCGTTTCAAGACAAATTTTCTTGAAAAATTTGAATGGTCATCTGATTTCATAGAAACTGAACCGTATCAAAATTTATTTTTAGTGTATAATCCATCTGCGAAACAATTTGTAATGAGTCAAAATCGTAATGTTTATGAATCTGCATTTATCAATAACAGATATGTTCAGAAGGTACTTGGTGATCATACCCAGGAAAAATGGAATGGTTTGATTGAGGATGGCGGTATCGAATATTTGCATACTGTTCTAGTTGAAACAATTAAAAGCAGCCCTAACCGTAAGAAGGATAAATTAGATGGTAAACTAAATTCGTTAAAAGAACAGTGTAAAAGTGTCTTGAAACAATTTTATGTTGATCCTGATCAGGCTGCGGAACTTGCTGCAAGCGAGCAGGCTGCGGATAACATAATAAATAAGTTGGAAAAAAACATTATGGCCATCCCGGTTTTTTTTAATTTTTGCGTATCTGCATTTCCCCTAAAAGCGAGTTTCGGAATTGATGATAACGGCACATTTATCCCTCCAACACCAGAAGAGCTTGCAAAGGACCTATGTGAAGAATTAATCAATTCATTTGAAACAAATCTGAATAGCATCGTTTCGGACCTGACAGGACAAAGAGAGTGCAGCGAAATGGATGAATCTGACTTTCACATGATTATTGAACATTTTTTTAATTATTTAAGATTTAAAGATGATGAAATAAATAGTTTTATTTTGGATTTTTCAAACTCATTGGATTTAAACAACAGTGTTGAACGAAAAATATTTCGTGAAAGTTTGAAATGGATGATATTAGGGCATTTATCTGATCTGTGGAGCCCTTGGGATCTTGGAGAGGTTGACCTAAATGCTAATACACAAACATTTAATCCACATGAAGAACATTTAGAAAAGTGGAAAAAACAATTGCCAAAGATTTTTTCAATAAGCGCCACGGATCAAGTCATTGCAGATGGCAACGATGAACTAGGCAAAATTCTCCAATCCTTTAATCAGTAATATTATGAAAACTTTATTTCCAGACACCGGCATACATTTTCTCGGCTTGCCATTTAAAATACTACCCAATAATTTTAATTTTGAGGATAGCGACCAGTTATTAGAATTGATTGATGAAGAGTGGCTTCCAATCAGTTTTGATGGTTCAGATAGAGATTATTCACGGATAAAATTTGTGGGAGCTACTTTGAATATAGAAGGTATAATGCAATTAGCTCTATCGCCTGTCATTGCCATTGACACGACAACTGGGAATCCACAAGATGGTTATTTAACCGAGCACGCTGACCTTGGTCAAACGTTCAAAGCTGACCATATCAATAAATTGTTGCCACAGGCAAATGACAATTACAAGCAATGGTTGAAGAAAATTGGACAGCGTAAGGATTTAAATTTATCGAACAACGAACTTGAACTTTATAGAATGTTTTTAGAGGAAATACTTGAATCTCTGGAGAACAATGGTGATTTAACTTATACTGATAAATCAATAAAAGGTTTTGGTGAATTTCAGTTTAGGCCGCCAGCAACACCTGAATCAATTAATGTAAACCTTTATCTTGACCTGGGTAACAGTCGAAGTGTAGGCCTGCTTTTTGAAGATGATCCTCAGGCACAAACTTTTGCGACAAATGTGACACCATTGAAAATTCTAAACTATGAGGAATCATTTAAAGAAGGGTTTTATTATGAAACTGAAGACTTGATCTTTGTATCTGCAGTTGAATTCTCAAAACCATTATTCAATACAAAATTTTCTGCCAGTAAAACGTTCAAATGGCCATCCATGGTTAAGATTGGGAAAGAGGCGCAGACCCTGGCTTCTGAAGAAAATAAGCTTGGTACAAAGACGGGTATAAGCGGACCAAAACGTTATTTGTGGGATGATACACCGCCAAAGGATCCTTGGTATTTTAGCAATGAAACAAACAAATCAGAACCAATTGAAGGAGAATTGTTAAAATATTTTGCCAACACAGACCCTGATGATTTCCAGGATAATAATTTACCAGACCCGCCACAACCTAAATATGCAAGAAGGTCGATGCTTACTTTCTTTATTATTGAAATTTTAAATCAGGCATATAGACAGGTGAACAGTCCGGAGCATAGAGATAATAACAGGACCCTTAGAAAAAGAAGATTAAAACGGCTAGTATGCAGTTACCCAAGCGGATATACAGAAACGCTGAAAAAACGATTTAAAAAACAATTAGAAAAAGCAGTAAAAATTTTCAGTAATTACATGGGCTTGGAAAATATCATAGAGGTCGATCTCGGCTTGGACGAAGCTTCCGCGTCACAGGTGGTATTTTTAGAAAGTATAATTAAGAATTATAAGACAAACCTTAGTAAAATTGGTAAATACATATTTAGAACTGATAAAAATAGCAAATTTCGAATAGCCAGTATCGATATTGGCGGCGGGACAACAGATATTATGGTCTCTGAATATGATCTTAGTAGTTTTGACACACTCGGCGGACAATTAAAAGGGGAAATTAAACTTTTGGACAGTACCCAATACGGGGGTGATGACATTGCAAAGGACATTATTGAATTCTTCATATTACCCCAGTTAAGGAAAAATGCCGGTGTAGATAATCAGTTTTTTTGGGAATTATTTTTTGGGCAAAATATTGTTTATCAACATTTGAGAACGCAATGTCTAAACCTGATTTTATGGCCGTTGGCATTAATGATTATCAGGCCTGTGATGGGTAAAAAGGATGATTATGCCTATGATCCCGGGGCATCAGTTTTGGAATTCTTACAGGAATCAAAATTTTGTGTTAAAAAATCAATACTAATAAATGATCTGGCACCAAAACTGAAAAATCATGGGTGGGATCTTGATGATATGACAATGGAACGCTTTATTTTTCCAAGTGTGCGTGAGGTTAATAAAGTAGTTGGTGATGTAAAAAAACCATTGCTCAGAACATTATATAATTATTCCCTAGTACTGAATGCATTCAAACCTTCTTTTGTGATCGTATCTGGGAAATTAAGTTCCTTGGTGGAAATGAAGAAATTATTGTTACTGTGGATGCCATCATCTCCAGATAGGGTTATTTTTTTGGATAATTTCAGGCCGGGGAAATGGTATCCATTTCTCATGAATGACATAATATCCGATCCAAAGACTTCGGTTGCTGCTGGGCTTGCAATCGCTGATATTGCTAGAAATGCGTCTGTCGATGACGGTTGCTATGTAAACGTCAACATGGATAAAAATGCAAATATGAATTTTATTGGCATCAAAACTGTTGCTGCAGATGGCATACCTCAGCTCAGTGAAAGGGAAATACTAGTGGATATTAATCAAAATTCCAGTGAAGAATTTCCTCTAAACGAAAAAATCAACATTGTCTACAGAAATGTGAACAACAAAGATATTCCCTGTAACTCCATATACAGAATCGGACTGAAAGAAGATTGCCTCCCGGATCAAGTAGATCCAATAAAAATGAAAATAACCCGTAATGCTGAAGATCGCACGAAATTAGAGTTTGCCTTTTCTGGCACAGTTATAAAGGATGGAAATTCAATAATAATAAATGACAGCTATGAGGAAACTAAAAAAGAAAACTTTTTTGAAGAACAGGTCTGTACAATTTTAAAAAATGAATATTATTTAGATAATCCTCAATTCGTTAATATTTACTGAAGCTCACAAATAAAAACAACTTTTATGTCTAGCAATGCTTCCCCTAAAATATATTCTCTAATTTGTTTATTCATTTTATTTGCCGTTTCTTGCGTTCCTGAAAAAGATAATCAAGAGCCTGGTAAAGATAACATCCCTGTTGAATCATAATATGGCATTTTAGAGGAAATTATTCCAGCATCATAATGAGCATGAGTATCTACTATTTTATATTTTTTTTATTCTTTCTTGTTATAATAATCTTAATAATGTATGTGTTATACGATAATGAGAAGAAAAAACAGGGAAAAATAAATGAAAAAAATTCAAATCGTCAACTTAGCGGTGTTCCAACAAATAGTTCTAAAATTAACAGGTTAAAAAGCGAGAACGAACAACTGAAGGCGCAATCTCAGAAACATTTGAATAAAATAAATTCATTGAAAAAAACAGAAAAAATTGTGGGAAATATGCAAAATGAATTAAAGGGTGCTTTCAATTCAACTTTTGATAATCTAATTAAAGAATTGATCTCATTAGACCCTATTAAGATTCCTTATAGTAAACTATTTCATTTAAAATTATTAATATCGTATTACTTGAAACACAATCAAAAAGATTGGTTCTTCAAAAGAGACGAAGAATCCCTCATTTTCCATATAGGTTTGCACCTTTATGACACTTTAGATACTCTGGGGATTAATAATGATCAGTTATGGTCATGCGTTATGAGTGTCTACGAACAATTGAAGGTGCACAATAAACATATAAAAATAAATGTTTTCAAGCCCCCTGTAGTATATGAACCAGAAATGCACTACAGTCTATCTGGTCAAAAGAGTAAACATGAGAAAGTAATTGTAAAGGGTTTTGCTATCTCAAATAAAAATGACGATACAGTTATAAAAAAGGCACCTGTGCAATAGCACTTTTATAGTTAAAACAATGTCAATTGATAAATTACTTTCAGATTTTCTTACATTCAACCCCGCTTTAATTTTCTTTATCTTTTTTGGTCTTTTCGGTCTTTTATTGCTGTTATATTTTAAATACAATAATCCATCAGTTGACAAAAATATTGCATATGAGATAAAACTACTTGTTGATTTTAGAAATCGTGATGAAAGTAAAGTTCAGAGCAATCAATTAAATAATTTTATTGATAGTGAAGAATTAAAGGGAACAAAAATACTGAAATGGACAAGAGAATGGATAAGACACCAAGAAAGATTTTCAGAGATCAAGCATTCTGATTTTCAAGAGTATGTTGACAACAGGCTTCAAGCATACATTATAGATTATAACAGCATTTCAAGGAATCTTTTATTACTTGGCCTTGCTTTTACTTTTGGTGCAATTGCATGGACATTTACAAAATTTAATAATATTGGTGATAGTGAGATCGAACAATTTTTACAAAGCCAAATTTTACCTAATATTTCTATTGCACTGACATCTACGCTTGCGGCGATAATTTGGACTTTTATTATATCTTATTTTGAACAAAAGGAGTACAGGTCAGCTAATAAATTTTCGGAGCTGTACACAATGTTTTTAATCGATGATGTATACCCCCTTTATCCCACTAAAGATGAAGTTCATCAGTTAAATGTTTTAACGGATACGTTCCAGGAGGTTGCTGCTGCAGCTAAAGAAGCAAGCTCACAGGTGCAATCAATCACTCAGGTGACAAATTTAGCAATAAGTAGTTTTAATCAATCTATAGATCAATTTATAAATACTTCAGCCACAACAGAAAACGTTATTAAAAAAATCGAGGAACAGCAAAAACAAATAAATCAGCAAAATACCAATCAGGAAGAAATAGCAAATAGTTTAAAAGAAGGGATTGTCGGTTTAAGGGCTATTTTCCAACTAAATTCGGATTCACTAGAAAGTACATCCGGTTCCCTCAAAACAATTACTGATGCTCATGATTCAAATTTCAATCATGTCATAGATGCATTAAATGAGAATAGGGAAACTATTGTTCAAATGAATACGGATCTACATACCTCCATGGATTCTATTTTAGATACTATTAAACAAATCAATGTTAATGAGAATGAATTTAATGAGAGACTAAACAGCATGATGACGAATTTTTCAGATATCATGGGGAAATTCGAGAATGTAATCATTCTCTTAGAAAGTAAACTTGAAAGATTGGAAAATACTTTTGCTGGTGTAGATAATAGTTTCGATGAATCAATATCGCATTTAGAATCAATGATCAGTGATTTAAAAGATACCTTGAAAAACATTTCGAACAGTTTAGACGACTACAATGATACGATAAAACATTTAAGTGAAGAAATTCCCAATAGAATAGGGGAAAAAATGGATGCTTTACCTTCTGCAATAAACAGCATGAATGATGATCTAATACCGGCGATATCAAATTTGCAAGGTATCTTGACCAAAATGGAAGATAATTCTAAATTATATTCAACTCAAATTTCCGAAAGTATTGCTCATCATGATGATTCTTTAGAGAAAATGCATAAGAACCTACAAAGTACCATCACATATACAGTTGAAGACAATTCAAAAATAATTACAGAATTTGTAAATAAGCAAAATGAAAAGATTGATCAACTAGCAGAAATATTAAATACGATATCAAACAATATCAAATCTGATTCTAAAGGTCTATTTGAACGAATATTTAGTAGTGACCAGAAGAAGTGATTAAGAAACCAAAAGTTAGCTTTTCTTTAGTTTGGTTACCCCTAGTTGACGCTACGTTTATATTGTTATTTGTATTCATAACGGCCTATGCCATCAGCGCAGACAATGTACCTCCTCCAATAATATTAAAAGTTGATGAATTTTTTAAACGTGCGGAAATTGAGCCAACAAACATCAATAAATTGAAATCAAAAATTATTGAAGAAATGAATGGTAAAAGTGAAATAGGAAAAGTTGACAAAGTAGTGGTCATTGGACATGCAGATAAAACAAGTACCAATGTAACAGATCAGATAACATTTCGATCAGGCTTATGGAAGAAAAAGTTTGACGACCAAGCAACTAATTTTGACTACTCATATTTTAGAGCAAGATTAGTTCGTAATTTATTAGACACTTTGAATCAATCCCATAAATGGCCTATGCTTGAAAACGCGAAGTTATTAATTGGAGCATCGGGTGCAGAAGATTTATCAAATATAGAAAAACCCTATGGTGAGGAAAATCGAAGAATAACAATTGAATTTAAACGTAGATAAAGAAATTTAAATCGAATATGATATATTACTTCTTTAAATACAAATACCGTAGTTATGGATAATTTTAATAAAAAAATAAATTGTTTAAATGATAAAATTGATCATTTATCCAAATTAGCCACATACTTAACTGATAAATTTCATAACTCCAAATATCAAAAAGAGATCAAAAGGGTAAAAGCTTTGTTTGATAATAAAGTGAATCAATTAATCGAAGCTGAGTTTCCTGTAGTAATCAAAATTGATAAGATACAGAATACAGAATATATTATTGATGAAATTCTTGAAAAATACAAAACAAAGAGAGATAGCCTTTATAAGCTTGAAAAACTGTTTAAAGAAGCGGATGAGAAATTTGATTTATCCATCAAGAGTAAGCCCCAATGGAAATTATTTAAATCACTATATAAATCGTGTAGATCTGCGATTCTTTTTGATAACAACTTTTTATTTAATGTGTGCTATGACAAGCTAGATTCAGTTTATAAAATAATAAATTTAAATCATGAAATATCTAAGAATGATAAAAAAGATGAAGTTAAAAATATCTTGTCGAGCGCAGAATCAATTATCAACGGCGATCAGCAACATTTAATATATCCAGAAGATGTAGATATTTTAAGTAACATTATTGACAAATATCGTTTAGCATTTGGGAGCCATAATAGACTTGAGTTATTAAATACAGTTTATGATAAAAATCAGATTAAGAATATTTATTCTACGCATTCACAATCAAAATTCCAATTGGATATTTTAAAGAAAATTAACCAATGTATACTGCAAATTCATGAGGGAAATACACTTTATAAAATCAATGATGATGTAATATCCAACTGGGTTGAAAATAGTGCAATCGGAGAAAATTATAAACTAATTATGAATACAATAAATAACTAGAATATAAAATAAAATGAAAAATGATTACCCCCACCCAAAGGGATAAGATATAAGCAAGGAACTTGTCCCCTTCTAATTTGTAATAGATAAAGTTAGTTAAATCTCCTTTAAGGGAGACCAAGAGGTAGCCGGAGACTGTCCAGATGGACAGTTTTGCGGCTATTTTTGTTTTAAAAACGAAAGGAGCACGCCATGCCCAGACTGTTTTGCCCCAAATGTTCAAGCGTTAAAGACGTAATCCCTATCGAATACGGCT
>Ga0066838_10000941_pt1 | contig 10188 bp, 8 predicted proteins | sample ETNtaG_26_FD_66727 | JGI IMG/M metagenome (GOLD analysis project Ga0066838, IMG submission 66727) | Marine microbial and viral communities from oxygen minimum zone, Eastern Pacific Ocean - ETNP201302SV89 | ecosystem: Environmental > Aquatic > Marine > Oceanic | place: Pacific Ocean: Eastern...
GTTTGGCTCGTTCCCACGAAAATACCGAACCTGTGCCGCCGTATCTTTCTGATTCATAGGTATCCAACAGAAGCGCGCATGCTTGCGGATAGGACCGTGCATAAATTTCAGGGTCGGCATCATCCGACATCCTCAATGCTTTAATGTATGGCATTCCAAAGCCGTTACAAAACTCAGCCGCCTCACTGCCATGAAACTGGAGCAAGGTAAGCCTTACTTTACTCAGTACCGTATCAATTTCTTTTTCATTCGGGTCCACAAACACACCAACGACATGCACTAGCGCCGGTAAACTGTCAGCAATATCCACAGCCTGCCGTATACTAACTGCGCGAGGGCTTGGACCGTAGAAAATAAGGCCGATTGCATCCGCACCACAAGAGGTTGCGGTCGCAGCATCCTCAACCCGGGTAATTCCACAAATTTTTATACGAGTTCGCAAGACAATTTACTGGTTAGTGTGACCTGCAACAGATGAACCACATCAACAGGTTCCGGGTTCATGTTACCAGAACCTACATGGCGGCGGTGCTGGGGGAAAGTTATACCCAGCCGAGTAGGAAACACCACATAGATACAACCCATCGGCAGTGGCTGTCACGCCACCTTTCGTTCGATCACGTGTTTCCAGTACTTCGCTGGACCAACCGGGTTCGGATTCACCCGCACCAATAGCTATAAGAACCCCGACGATGTTCCGAACCATGTGCTTAAGAAACCCATTCGCTTTAATATCAAACCAAATCCAGCTTTCCTTCTGATTGATTTCAAGTTCGTGGATTATTCGGGTCGATGTATTTGATTGGCATGATACCGCCCGGTAAGCGTTAAAGTCGTGTTCACCAAGCAAAGGTTTCGCAGCCACCTTCATTTTGTTTATATCAAGTGGCCTGTAGTCCCAGGAAACTCGTCGGGACAGGTAGGTCGGCCGCACCGGCCTATTCAGCAAAACATAGCGATAGGAGCGGGTGAGTGCAGAATACCGCGCATGGAAAGTAGCCGGCACCGGCAGAACCCACGACACAACAACAGACTCCGGCAAATTAGAGTTGACACCCCGGAGCCATGCTTGGCCCGACCGATTGGACCGAGTATCGTAGTGAACAATCTGCCCCGTCGCATGCACTCCTGCATCTGTCCGGCCTGCCGTAATCACCTGAATCTGCTCGTCCGCTACGCTGGACACCGCCCCTTCCAACGTCTCTTGCACGGTTACTACCCCTTTTTGTATCTGCCATCCATGGTAACTACTACCATCGTATTCAAGACACATGGCCAATCGAGATATACCGTTGGGAATCATCTTGCACCCCGCCCCTAGAACACCCGACTACGCTGAAATGAAATATTGGAGATAAAACACCCTACACTGGACTAAATAGCAGCCTTACTCGTTGCGAATCGGTCGTACTGTACGACTCAACTTGACCGCTGGTTGATTACAGTCGCCTTAGCGGGCGCTGGTACAATAGACAATAATTGGCATTCTAGCTACACACTATAACGCACTCATGACAGCAAATAACGCTAAGCCAGAATCTTATCGTAGTGGTCCGGACGAAACCGGCCATTTCGGAATATTTGGCGGTCGTTTCGTGGCCGAAACCCTCATGCCACTGATTCTTGAGGTTGAACAAGCCTACAACCAAGCTCAAATCGACCCAAGCTTTCAGTCAGATTTCGACTTTTTTGCAGAACATTACATTGGTCGCCCAAGCCCGCTTTACTTCGCCGAAAGCCTAACTCAGGAACTTGGTGGTGCGCGAATTTACTTCAAGCGTGACGAGTTGAATCATACTGGCGCCCATAAAATCAACAACACATTGGGTCAGATTCTGCTTGCTCGTCGAATGGGCAAGAAACGCATTATTGCAGAAACAGGTGCCGGTCAGCATGGCGTTGCAACTGCTACGGTTTGCGCTCTTTTCGATCTACCCTGTGTCGTGTACATGGGGTCAACAGACATCGAACGCCAGGCACCTAATGTTTTCAGAATGAAACTACTGGGAGCTGAGGTAATCCCGGTGGAGAGCGGAACAGCGACTCTTAAAGACGCAATGAATGAAGCACTTCGAGACTGGGTTGCTAACGTAGAAGACACCTTCTATATCATCGGCACTGTTGCTGGTCCACACCCCTACCCGGCCATGGTTCGGGACTTTCAAAGTGTGATAGGTCGGGAGGTGAAGGAACAGATTCTCAAGGCGGAAAACAGATTTCCGGATGTATTGGTTGCTTGTATTGGCGGTGGTTCAAACGCTATGGGCCTGTTCCACCCCTTTCTCGATGACAATTTAAGGATCATAGGCGTGGAAGCAGCAGGCCTTGGCGTTGATTCAGGTAAACACGCTGCTTCGCTTACAGGCGGAACGCCGGGTATTCTGCATGGTAACCGAACGTATCTGTTACAAGATTCCGACGGGCAGATTATCGATGCACACTCTATTTCTGCCGGGCTAGACTATCCTGGAATCGGCCCTGAACACTCGTGGCTAAATGATGTTGGTCGGGTCGAATATGTATCGGTAACTGACAACGAAGCATTGGATGCATTTCAATTATGTTGCCGGACAGAAGGAATAATCCCTGCGCTTGAACCCGCCCACGCGCTGGCACACGTTGCCAAGATTGCACCTGCGCTTGATAAAGACAACGTGATAGTCATGAATATGTGCGGCCGAGGAGACAAAGATGTTTTCACCATCGCCCAAGCATTGGGAGTAGAACTGTGAGCGGCAACGGAGTAGAGACCAGACTGACTCGTAAATTCGCTCAGCTTGCCAGTGACTCCCGTGGTGGACTCATTACTTTTTTGACGGCCGGGGATCCAACACCATCCATATCCAGAGATCTTCTGAGCCGACTACCCGCAGCCGGTGCGGACATTATCGAACTGGGTATGCCTTTTTCAGATCCCATGGCTGATGGGCCAGCTATACAAGCAGCCAGCCAACGCGCTTTGAAGTCAGGTGCGACGTTAAAAGCCACTCTTAGCATGGTCAGGGATTTCCGGCTAGAAGACTCCCAGACACCCATTATCCTGATGGGCTACTTCAACCCTATTTATCGTTATGGTAGCCAGAAGTTTGTGAGTGATGCCTATTCGTCGGGCGTCGATGGACTCATTATCGTAGATCTGCCTCCTGAAGAAGATGAAGAGCTTTGTCATCCTGCCCTGACTGCTGGCCTTCACTGGATTCGCCTAGTCACGCCTACCACAGACCATAAACGCCTCATATCTGTTCTACAGAATACCAGCGGTTTTGTTTATTATGTATCGATAACCGGTATAACCGGCACACACTCTGCCGACCCCGAAACTGTCAAAAGGGCAATCATTCAATTACGAGAGATGACCGACCTACCGCTTGCAGTTGGGTTTGGAATAAAGTCATCAGAACAGGTCCACACTGTCAACGAGTTTGCAGAGGCTGCGGTTGTAGGTTCGGCATTGGTTAACAAAATTAGGGCGAATCTAGATGACAGTGGGCAACCGAAAGCAGAACTGTGTGATAACGTTATTGAGTTTGTACAGGACCTGGCTAGCGGCACAGTACGGACCTGATCAGATCATCTGCCAGGAATTTGTAGATTATTTATTGTCTAGGGTCATCAGCATCGCCTGAGCGCTTGCCCTTTGACCCGAATCGCCGTGTTGTACCACTTCGTTGAGCATATTCTTGGCGGCACTGTTATCCCCCATTTCAATATAAGCCCGGGCAAGATCAAGGCGAGTCCCAACATCCATACTATCGGTGTTATCTGGATCTTCGGTCGAATCATCCGTATCAGAGACGTTAGGACCGTAGACTGTTTCCTCTACGGGAGGTTTGGCCGGTTCCTCTGAAAGTGCCAGGTCGGTCGACGATGATCGCGGGGTTACATCCGGTTGCACGTCTGGCGGTGAACTGATCGCAGGGGTTACCATCTCGACCCCTGGCTCCTCAAGTTCAAGATCAATCCCGATTTCTTCAGTCAAGGTATCGCCGTCATTGGCTATTTCATTGTCTGCATCACGATCACTGAGAGGCGTTGCTGTGAAAAGCGGACTATTCGAGGACAAGGCACGACCCATTTGAACGACCGATACCCATTCAGAGGAATCCACTGACAAAGATGTGGACAACTGGCCGGCCGTCTGTTCGAATTTTTCTAAGTCTCCTTGCGCCTGATAGACCTCGAGCAACTTCAGCTTCAAATCAGTTCTGGTTGGTTCACTAAGAATCGCGGACGCCAGGACGCGCTCAGCTTGATCGTGGTGACCGTAAGTGAGGTAAATGCCCGCCTCAGAAATAGGATCAGTCGCCTTGCCTCGATCAGTCGACGTGTCATCTGATTTTTCCGGTATTTCGGAGCGTTCAGAACTGGCGTTGGAGTCATCTCGTGGGCTCGCACCAGCAGATTGTTGGGCAGGATTTTCGGCATCTCGCTTACTGGTCACCGCCGGCACCACGATCGGCATCGTCCCGGACGGCGTATCATCTGGACTGGTCGAACGTTTTCTGCGTAGAACCAGTAGCAACAGCAATAGAATCAGTATGATTGCTGCACTTAACATTGCAACGAGTTGCTCGTCCTGTTGGTAAAGCTTGTTGAATCCGTCGATCGTGGACAGGCTGCGAATAATATCTATCACCGACTCCGTAGATCCACGATCATTCGAGTCGACCGATACAGCAGTTGTTGTGACGGCGGAGGTTTTTTGCTGTCCGGATTGCATCTGCGTTGCGGGAGTCAGGCTGCCTGCTTCCTTGATCTCCTCGTCTTCGGCTGTACTTGAGGAGGTCACCACGACGCTCTCTGAAGAGTCGCTACCCTGCTCAGACGTGCTCTTCTCTTTTGCTCCACTACTGGTACTCGCATTTTGATCTGACGAACCCTGCGAGGTAGCGCTTCCGATATCCGAGGTGGCCGCTACGGTTGTCTGATCACCGCTATCTGCTGTCTGGCCGGCCGAAGTCTGTGCGCTATCAACGGCTGTATCCGGCACTGCCGGTGCGGCGGTTGTATCCGCTGACTGAGCTGAAGACGCTGCTGCAGTTTGCTGCGCTCGTAGTATTGCCTGTTGCTGTGCCAACGCGAGTGCTTGATCTTGCAAGGCAATCAGCCTGGCCGACTTGTCGATCTGCTCTGCTAACAATGCGATTTGGCGTAACAACTTCTCATTTTCGAGCTCCGTCGACGCCAGGTTTTCCTCGGTCAACGTTAGGCGATGCTTGACATTCTCCAACTCAGGATCGATAAACGGCTGGTCAGTTGGTGCCGGTACCGCATCGGACTCTTTGACCACTGTTGCGGGTGGAACGGTCGGATCTGGTTGAACGATCCTGAGAACATATTCCCCGGTCGTGGTGGCGGTTGTCGTTGCACCAGCGCTTTCACGCTTGCTGTCCTGGCTTGCCTTTGTCGTATCAATTGGCACTTCCTTGACAATTGTTTTTTCAACCTCTTTGACAACGACCTTTTCATCTCCCGGTATCAATGATACCCAGAGTCTCTCGCCAGACTGCGACTTGCCCTGTGCAATACCCTGGTGATAATCAATCCATTCCGATAGCTGACGAGTATATTCCTCTCTAGCTAGAATTCTTGAAATGCCCGCCATCATTTCAACAGAAGGGATAATCAACGTAGCTCCTTCTCGGAGCAGATTCATGTTGCCACGAATAAACGCTTCAGAATTAATGTGCATCAACGCAAACATTCTCTGATATATAGTCACGCTTTTATCGACATCAATATTTGTAGCAATACCCATCAGCGTCTCACCACTTCTGACGGGTTCGTAGGTATCACCTGGCTGTATTACTCGCCGATCAGTCGCACTGGGTAACGTCATTGACTGACCAGCTACCGTGTCGTAACCCGGTGGGTCCAGCAAGGCGGTATATTCGCGAATAATCCTACCGCCCGACCACTCAATGGCCGCTAGAAAATGTAGAAACGGTGTGCGAACGGAACGATCTGTTGTCACGTGAATCCAGGGGCCGGTTTCACCATTGATCACACTAAATTGCAGCAACTTGACGACCGGTTCGATTGAGATATTGGCACGTCGAAAGTCAGAATCTGTTGCCAGCCTGATTTCCAGACTCTCAAGCACATTGCCTTCAATGGAAGCAATCGATATCTCTGCGTCAAGTGGTTGATTCAGCGCAGAATTCACTACTATGCGGCCCAAGCCGATAGCCTGGACGTTGGATGTCACCAGCCAAATGCAGACCGATAAAACAATCCAAACAGCTGGTCGATTAGGTAGAGTTCTGATCAATTTGCTAAAACTCGACTTTCCAGCGAATAGTTCGACGCGTTTTTCTAATGCTAATTGACATAGACATTAAACACTCCTAAACAGATGTTCGGCTATCTGCACACTATTTAGTGCCGCACCTTTCCGAATATTGTCCGATACAACCCACATGTTGATACCCTGAGCGCACGAAACGTCCTCGCGAATCCTACCCACATACACTCCGTCGCTATCGGCACCATCCGAAACAGGGGTCGGGTAACCGCCCGGCTCACATTTATCAACGACAACAACGCCCGGTGCAACTTGTAACAGTTCTCGAACCGCTTTGGCAGTAATCTTTTCGCGAGTTTCGATATGCAAAGCCTCGGAGTGGCCATAAAACACCGGCACACGCACGCAGGTCGGGTTTATGCAGATGGTATCATCACCGAGTATTTTATGGGTCTCCCAGATCATTTTCATTTCTTCTCGCGTATACCCGTTTTCCTGGAATTCATCGATATGAGGCAATACGTTGAAGGCAATCTGCTTTGGCATAATAGTCGGACTGACCGGCCTACCATTTAACAGTTCGATTGATTGCTGCCCCAGTTCGGCAATGGCTCGCTTACCCGCACCTGAAACAGCTTGATAGGTCGCTATGTTGATGCGGGAGATGCCCACAGCATCATAGATTGGCTTCAAGGCAACGACCATCTGAATGGTCGAACAGTTGGGATTGGCAATAATGCCATCGTGCCCGTCTATTGCGTGCGCATTGACTTCTGGTACGACGAGAGGAACTTCCGGATCGTTGCGAAAATAAGAAGTATTGTCAACGACTACGCAGCCCGATGACACAGCCTTCGGCGCGAAGACGGCAGATACACTTCCCCCAGCTGAAAACAAACCAACATCGATTGTGGAAAAATCAAACTCGTCCAGCCTTTTTACCTGGATTGATTTGCCCCTAAAGTTGATCGTACTACCTGCTGACCGTTCACTCGCAAGCGGAAACAAACAGCCAACCGGAAAGCTGCGTTGTTCGAGAATGCCGATCATTGCCTCACCCACCGCTCCGGTGGCCCCGACGACGGCAACATTTATGCTATTGGCCAAGAGATTCCGTTCTCCGAAGACACATGACTGGCAACCGAACCGAGTCGAACCCAGACAAACCGCACAACTCCATCTTAGGAAATATCCTCAAACAGCCAGGGCATCCTCTGCTTATGCGTCGCCTCAAACTCCGAAATATCTTTCTTATGCCGCAAAGTCAAATCGATGTCATCGAAACCGTTAATCAGACAGTACTTCCTAAAACTTTCAATATCAAATGAATGTTGCGTGCCATCTGGAGTGATGATGGTTTGAGACTCCAGGTCCACCTCGAGCATATAGCCTGGTTCATCTTTGATCGACTCAAATAAGACATCAATAATATCCTCGGACAATACAAGAGGCAGCAGACCGTTCTTGAAACAGTTGTTGAAAAATATATCGGCAAAACTTGATGCGATAATCACCTTGATACCATAATCATGAAGTGCCCACACCGCATGTTCGCGAGATGATCCACAGCCGAAATTACTGCGAGCCAGCAAAACCTCAGCACCGGTATAGCGCTTTTCATTCAGTATAAAATCCGAATTTATTGGCCGATTGCTGTGTTCCTGCCCAGGCTCACCATGATCCAGATATCTCCATTCATCGAATAGGTTTGCGCCGAAACCTGAACGGGCTACCGACTTCAGATACTGTTTCGGAATAATCGCATCAGTATCAACATTTGAGCGATCGATAGGTAGGACAACGCCTTTTACTGTTTTAAAAGCTTCCATCAGGACTTAACCTCCAACCCGGCAGGATCAACAAAATGGCCTGCTACAGCTGCAGCCGCCGCCACTGCCGGCGAGACCAGGTGTGTGCGCCCGTCCTGGCCCTGCCTGCCTTCAAAATTCCGGTTAGAGGTTGAGGCACAACGCTCGCCAGCTTCCAGTCGATCGGCATTCATCGCAAGACACATTGAACAACCGGGCTCTCTCCACTCGAATCCTGCCTGAGTAAAAACTACATCCAGCCCTTCTGCTTCAGCCTGGCGCTTAACCAGCCCGGACCCCGGAACGACCATTGCCAACAAGACATTTGAGGCAACACTATGACCCCGGGCAACTTGCGCTGCGGCTCTTAAGTCTTCAATTCTTCCGTTTGTACAAGACCCAATGAATACCTTGTCTACCTTGACTTCGCTGATCGGTGTTCCAGACTCCAGGCCCATGTACTCCAGTGCGCGTACCCAACCGTCTCGGCGAGTCTCGTCAGCTTGACCTTGTGGATCAGGAATCACTCCATCAATCGGAATGACCATTTCGGGCGATGTGCCCCAGGTGACCTGCGGAGCAATCGCCTGTCCATCAAGCTTAATCTCCTGATCAAATACCGCAGCTTTGTCCGTAACATAACCAGACCACAGTTGTTTCGCTTCAACCCATTGCTCGCCCTTGGGGGCGTAAGTGCGATTCTCGAGATAATCGATCGTTACCTCGTCAACTGCAATGATGCCACAGCGGGCCCCCGCTTCAATCGTCATATTGCACAGTGTCATTCTCGCTTCCATGCTCAACGCACGCACCGCGCTGCCTGAGAACTCAATGGCATAACCTGTGCCGCCCGATGTTCCAATTTTACCTATGATCGCGAGGATTAGATCCTTAGCACCAACTCCAGGCCGCAGTTCGCCGTCTATGGTGATCCGCATGCTGCGCATTTTCCGGGTCACAAGGCATTGTGTCGCCAGTACGTGCTCAACTTCAGAGGTACCTATACCAAAAGACAGTGCACCAAAAGCACCGTGGGTAGCCGTATGGGAATCTCCGCATACGATCGTCATTCCTGGGAGTGTTGCACCTTGTTCGGGGCCAATCACATGAACAATCCCCTGTCGCGGATCGTTCATATCGTATTCGGTAATGCCAAACTCCTTGCAGTTCTGATCAAGGGTCGTAACCTGAAGCTGTGACACCGCATCACTGATTCCCTTGGTTCGATCAGTCGTCGGTACATTATGATCAGCAACTGCCAGGTTCGCGCCGACACGGCGCGGTAATCGCCCGGCTTCTTTGAGGCCAGCGAAGGCTTGCGGCGATGTCACCTCATGAATCAGATGACGGTCTATATAGATCAGTGATGTGCCGCCATCTTCTTCACGCACAACATGGCTATCCCATAGCTTGTCGTACAGGGTTTTCCCAGACATTTTCAGTAAAACTCAATTAATGATTGTGGAATAAAATTGTAGCACATCACCGAACCGTCCTAGACTGTCACTGACAACTACCACCCGATAATTTAGCGTAAACTCCGAGATGTTGGTGATACAACAGACCCTTAAGAATCTATTCTGCCAAACAGAAATCTAGCACGAACAAATGACCAGCTTTCTGACACTGTTCCAAAGATTACAAAGCGAGCTTGGGGAAGCGGCACTGCCGCTTTACCCTGAAGCACAAGTTCCTCGAGACTTGATCCTGAGTCAGGCACTTCATCCAGAATTAGCTAAGGATGCCGCCACGCTGATTTTCAAACATAACCGTTGCAGCAACCTGCTAGACCCGATTTCGCTATATCCCACATTAGATGCACTAGGGTCTTTGAAAGCTCAGACTTTACAAGGCAGTCGTGCAGACATTGATGCCATACGATTCATCGAAGACATGGGATACCTCGTGACGCAGCTACTGTCAGCTCCGGACGAACAATCGTTAGACGGAACTGAAAAACCCCTGACCGAAGTCAGGATGTAGTCTTGAAATGGCAGCCAGTGCCGAAATTCTTTTAGTCTGATTTCGATATGTCCGTCGACGCGGAGATACACGGGCCTTTCGACTCTGTTCCAAGACTGCGGTAGCGCAGCAAATGATCCATCAATACTAAAGCGAGCATTGCTTCAGCTATCG
>Ga0066838_10000978_pt1 | contig 9898 bp, 8 predicted proteins | sample ETNtaG_26_FD_66727 | JGI IMG/M metagenome (GOLD analysis project Ga0066838, IMG submission 66727) | Marine microbial and viral communities from oxygen minimum zone, Eastern Pacific Ocean - ETNP201302SV89 | ecosystem: Environmental > Aquatic > Marine > Oceanic | place: Pacific Ocean: Eastern...
GAGGGGATGAAATGGCGGTTAGGGATGACAGGGGTGATGTGAAACAGACAACGACAGGGTTTCGAGGGCCGCTGATGGTGCAATCCCTCACCTCTGCTAAAAGCAAATTCCTATCCCTCACATGATCCGCTTGTTTTGAGAAGAACCGTTATCATGTCCCTTGATTCACAGAAAGTATTTGAGCAAAAGATTGAGGGTGGTTGGGATTGGTACGAATCCGCTGAACCAAAATATAGGAAATTAGAACTTTTCTTCAGGAAAAGGGCAGCAAATAGACATAGTCAAAAGTATGACGATTGAAAAAACACTTTAAATTCGTTAATGATTTTCACTTGATCAATATTTAAAGATGCTGAGATACTTGATTAAAAAATATTTTCAAGTCGATTTGAGTAATGAGAACTAAATTTTTACCGTTTTCGAAACCCTCGATTACTGAGTATGATATTACTGCGGTGAATGACGTACTTCGTTCAGGATGGATTACATCGGGCCCAAAAAATATAGAATTTGAACAGAAGTTTTGCGAATATGTAGGATGTCCTGGCGCTGTCACCATTTCTTCTGCTACAGCGGGAATGCATCTAGTCCTAAAAGCCTTGGGGATAGGTCCTGGCGATGAGGTGATTACCCCCTCATTGACATGGGTCTCAACCGTCAATATCATTCTCCTATCCGGAGCAATTCCAGTCTTTGTTGATGTGGACCGAGACACCTTGATGGTGACGTCTAATCATATTAAACAAGCATTAACAGAAAACACAAAGCTGATTATACCTGTTCATTTTGCAGGTGCCTCAGCAGAAATAGATACTATTCAGGGATTGGCGGATGATCACAAAATTCCTTTGGTCTGGGACACAGCACATGCAGTCGGAACAGAATACAAAGGAAATCATGTCGGCCAGACAGGGACGTCGATTTTTTCTTTTCATCCCATCAAAAATATGACTACGGGAGAAGGAGGTATGGTATGTTCTGACAATCCAGCCCTACTGGATCAGATTCGCCTTTTGAAGTTTCACGGCTTAGGGGTAGATGCCTATGATAGAAAGTCACAAGGAAGGAAACCTCAAGCTCAAGTTCTTGAGCCAGGATATAAATACAATTTGACAGACATTTCAGCCGTTCTCGGAATAAAGCAACTGGAGCAATTAGACAGATTTAACCAAAAAAGGACTGAACTCGCGTCTAGATACCTAGATAAACTTTCTGATATTGATGAGATCCTTCCACTTTCTATTCCTTCATATCAAATGAAACACTCTTGGCATCTTTTCATTGTCCGAATAAATAACAAATCGGGTTTCAAGCGAGATGAGTTCATGCAAAAATTGAAAGAAAAAAATATTGGAACCGGAATTCACTTTCTTCCCGTACATCAACAGAAATACTATGTCGAATCCATGAGAACACAACAAATAGAATTGCCAAATACAGAATGGAATGGGGATCGACTCTGTTCCCTCCCCCTCTTTCCAGCAATGACAGAGGATGATGTCGATGATGTAATTGAAACCATAAAGGAGGTTTTAAGATGAGTGCCTCCCCTTTAGTATCGATCGTTATTCCTGTATTCAATGAGGAGGAGAATCTTGAGGAGCTCGTTGAACGATGTTTGAAGGTGTGCCGTAATTTAGGCAAACCGTTCGAGATGCTTTTAGTGGATGATGGCAGTAGTGATAATTCGCAGAAGATGATTACAGAAGCAGTTGAAAAGAATACTAACGAGGTGATTGGTGTGTTTTTAAATAGAAATTATGGTCAACATGCGGCCATTATGGCGGGCTTTGCCCAATTAAAAGGCGATATCTGTGTCACCCTGGATGCGGATTTGCAAAACCCTCCAGAAGAAATTCCCAAGCTAGTTAATAAAGTGGAAGAAGGATTCGACGTGGTGGGAAGTATTCGGATGCCTAGGTCCGATAGTTTATTTCGACGAGTTGCGTCTTCTATCACTAACAAATTCGTCCAGATGTCCACTGGGGTGATGATGAATGACTATGGATGCATGTTGAGAGCCTATAACCGATCCATCATCAATGCGCTGTTACAATGTCATGAACGAAGCTCCTTCATTCCTGTTCTGGCCAATAGTTTTGCCCGAAATACTACCGAAATTGAAGTGTCGCATAATAGGCGTAATGCTGGGGAATCAAAGTACAGTCTGTGGAAGCTCTTTAACCTACAGTTTGATTTACTGACAAGTATGACGACTTTCCCCATACGTTTTTTGAGCATCCTGGGTGGTATCATCTCTATTTCAGGGATGGGCTTAGGACTTTATATTTTAATCATGAGAATGATTTACGGAACGATTTGGGCCCTAGAAGGAATCTTTACGCTCTTCGCCCTTCTTTTTATTTTTATTGGGGCCCAGTTTGTGGGATTAGGATTAATAGGGGAATACATTGGTCGGATTTATAATGATGTTCGGGCGCGACCCCGGTATTTTGTTCAAAATGTGATTGGAACAAACAATAATGAATCAAGAAAAAATTAATATGAAAAAAGATTGAATATATGAAATCGATAGTTTTAGCTTATCATAATATTGGCTGCTCCGGGATCAAAGCCCTATTAAAGAACGGAATTGATATATCCGCCATTTTTACCCATAAGGATGAATTGCAAGAGAACATCTGGTTTGAATCGGTAGCAGAACTTGCTGCAATTCATGATATAGCTGTATTTGCCCCAGATGATATCAATCATCCCATCTGGGTTCAAAGAATTATAGATCTGGAACCAGACATTATTTTCTCTTTCTATTATCGCAAAATGATCAAACCTGCCATTCTTGAAATCCCACCTATGGGCTGTCTCAATCTTCATGGCTCTCTACTTCCTAAATACCGGGGACGTTGTCCTATTAATTGGATGCTTATCAATGGCGAAACCAAGGGTGGCTTGACATTGCATTACATGACCTCAAAACCGGACGATGGTGATATTGTAGCCCAAAAGGGATATGATATTTTAGAGGAAGATACGGCAAAATCTATTTATACCAAAGCCATCCAATCTTCCAGCGAGATGCTCGAAGAAATACTTCCACAAATAAAGAGAGGAACTGCACAACGTTTTCCCCAGGATCATTCACAAGCCTCCTACTATGGAGGACGTCGTCCCAAAGATGGAGAAATTAACTGGAACACTTCGGCATCTGACGTTAGAAATTTGGTGCGAGCGGTATCCCATCCTTACCCAGGGGCCTTTAGTTACATAAAAGAAAAAAAATGTTTTTTCTGGAAAGTGACAGAAACCACAGAAAATTTTCCCAAAGCTTCCCCGGGTACCATCCTTTCAACGAACCCCTTAACCATCGCTTGTACTCAAGGCGCCATCATTGTAAATTATGCTCAACAAGAGGAGGGGATTTACATGAATGGGGGGCAATTGGCTAAGGAAATTCACTTGGCGGAAGTCATGTCCTTTGGACCTTTTATCGGGGACCAGATCTCAAAAACAAGAAAAAAGAGCGTGCTTATCCTTGGAGTCAATGGTTTTATCGGGAATCATCTAAGTGAACGACTTTTAAAAAGCGGTAAATATACAGTCCACGGTATGGATCTGCATAGTACTTATATTCAGCATCTTATTGGTCATCCCGATTTCAATTATAGTGAAGGGGATATTTCGATTCACCGCCAATGGATTGAATATCATGTAAAAAAATGTGACATTGTCGTTCCCTTAGTTGCCATAGCTACCCCCATTGAATATACCCGTAATCCTATACGTGTCTTTGAACTTGATTTCGAGGAAAATTTAAGGATTGTTCGATATTGTGTCAAATACAAAAAAAGAGTTATTTTCCCCTCTACTTCCGAGGTGTATGGAATGTGTGATGATGATGAGTTTGATGAAAATCATTCCAATCTGATCCTTGGTCCAATTCGGATGCAGCGATGGATTTATTCCTGTTCCAAGCAACTCCTGGATAGAGTTATCTGGGCTTATGGACAGAAAGAAGGGTTGCGCTTCACTCTCTTTCGACCCTTCAATTGGATTGGTCCCAAACTGGATACACTTATGTCTGCACGTGTTGGAAGTTCTCGAGCTATCACCCAATTGATTCTTAACCTGACCGAAGGAAGCCCAATTCAACTCGTTGATGGAGGACAACAAAAGCGATGTTTTACTGATGTGAATGAGGGCATTGAATGTTTATTTCGGATTATTGAAAATGAGAATGAAACCTGCAATGGAAAGATCATCAATATTGGGAATCCTGTTAATGAAGCCAGCATCAAGGAGTTAGCAGAAATTCTAATAAATAATTTTATGGAGCATTCTCTTCGATCCAAATTCCCTCCTTTTGCTGGCTTTCAGACAGTTGAAAGTCAGACCTATTATGGTAGCGGATACCAGGATGTGCAACATAGAAGACCAAGTATTAAGACAGCTCAGCGTTTAGTTAATTGGACACCCAAGATTCAACTGGAAGAGTCCGTGAAACACACCCTTGATTATTTTTTACAAGACACCGTCAGTGAACTAGAACAAAACTCTTCTGAAAGTAACTAACACCCGTACGTCCAAAGTATTAACTTAATGATGTAAAAGCTACTGATGAAAATTGGTTTGAGAATTGATGTAGATACGTTCAGAGGGACAAGGATAGGAGTACCAAACCTATGTAAGATCCTGGCAAATAATTCAATTAAAGCCTCGTTCTTCTTTTCTGTGGGACCAGATAACATGGGACGGCATCTCTTTCGTTTGCTTCGTCCTTCTTTCCTAATTAAAATGCTTCGTACCAATGCAACTTCTTTGTACGGGTGGGATATCTTATTGAAGGGGACCCTTTGGCCTGGTCCGACTATCGGGGAAAAACTGGCAGATGTCATCCGTTCGACTTCCGGGGAAGGACACGAGATCGGTTTACATGCGTGGGATCACTATGCCTGGCAGTCTTCTATTGATAAGATGAAACAAGATGAAATTTTCTCGACATTATCACAAGGTGTAGATTTGCTTACTAAAATTCTCGGTCGTCCCCCTTCTTGTTCGGCCGTACCTTCATGGAAATCCAATGACTTAGTACTCCTAGAAAAAGATAAATTTTCTTTTGACTATAATAGTGACTGCCGGGGAGAAAGTATTTTTAAGCCTCTAGTCAATGGAAAACACCAAAACCAACCACAGATTCCTGTAACTCTCCCCACCTATGATGAGGTGATTGGTCAAAATGGGATCTCAAAAAATAATTATAACGATTATTTATTTTCATTGCTCAAACCGAATGGCCTGAATGTTTTAACAATTCACGCAGAAGTAGAAGGAATTGTGTGTGAGTCAATGTTTCAAGATTTTGTAAAAACAGCAACATCCAAGGGAATATCATTAGTACCATTGAGTGACCTTCTGGTAATGGAAGATCCCTCAAAAAATCTAGCTTTGATGGTCAATCAAGAAATTCCTGGACGCGAAGGATGGGTTTCATGTCAGTCCTCAGCATAACTCCTGATTAACGGTAACATAAAACGTGAGAAGTATTTTATACTGGCACCCGTATACATATAAATTTTTTGTCCGTTTAATGTATAAAAATCATTATAATGAACGGTATGAAGCCATTAATAATGCAATTGCCGATAATAGTTCTGTCGTTGATGTTTGCTGTGGTGACAGTTATTTACAATCTTTTTTCAGAAATAAAAATATTGATTATCTTGGTTTAGATTTTAATTCCACCTTTATCGATTTCTCCAACAAACGAGGAATTAATGTCAAACTATTTAACATATATGAGGATGACATTCCTCGGGCTGATTATATTATCCTTCAAACCAGTTTGTACCAATTTATTCCGAAACATTTTCAAATTTTACAAAAATTATATCAGGCCGCTGACAAATATTTAATCGTCACGGAAACTATGGCAAGCTACGGTGGATCGAAGAATAAATTTATTTCTATGATTGGGAAATTACTCAACAATCCTGGAGATGGAATAAAAGTAGAAAGATTTTCCCTCCCAACGTTTAAAAAAGCGTTGGAACCTTTTAAGATAAATATAGAAAATGAATCCTTTATCAATGGTGGTTTGGATTATTTAGTTGTGATAAAAAAGGTTGATTCATCCCCCACCTAAAGTATATTAGTTTTTGTATCTGGACGCGAATTATATCAATCACTGTGGAATTTTGATGCCATTCTTTATTTCCTTTAGCATTTAATTATAAATCGAGATAACATATAGCTGGAAGATTTCTTCCCATCAATTAAAAGTATTTTCAGAAAACACGTGTTTTTTTAATTAAAGTAATTGTTAGATAAAATGAAAGTAAAAAAAACTAAAATTGATCTCAATGATGCATTTGTCAAATTTTCCAATCCAGCGCAAAACCCTAAAGAATCGCCCCATATAACTCTTATCCGTCCCCCGATTTTGTTTTCCGCGCAATCTTACAGTACACCACTCACGTTACCTATAGGAATTGCTTATATTGCAGCTGCTTTGGAAAAATCAAATTATCGTGTAAAGATTCTCGATTGTCCAGGTGCAGGAATTGACGAGATTCGATTGACTCCGGATGGGAAATTCAAAATTCAAGGGATTGACATTGATCAATCCATTCAGATGATTGATAAAAATAGTGACATCATTGGCGTTTCCACAATGTTCTCCCAGGAGTGGCCTCATTTACGAGGATACATTAACAAAATTAGAGCATCTTTCCCTTTTGCTAAAATTGTGGTTGGTGGTGAGCATGTAACGGCGATGCCCGAGTTTTCCTTGAGGGACTGTCCTGCTATTGACTTCATAGTAAAAGGAGAAGGAGAATTGGCCTTTATTAATCTCGTTCATAATCTAAGAAGAGGAATCAAAGAGGATGTCAATGGTGTCGTATATTTAAAACAGGGGAATTATCACGAATCGACACTTGCTCCTCGTTTGATGAAAATAGATAATATGCCTTGGCCTGCGTGGCATCTCTTGAACGTCGAAGCCTATTTTAAACCTAATTTCACTATGGGTATTGCTCATGGAAGAAATATGGCGATATTAGCAACACGGGGGTGTCCATACCAATGTACATTTTGTTCAAATCCGACAATGTGGACGACAAGCTATGTTATGCGCCCTGCAAGTGATGTAGTCGATGAAATAGAATACTATATTAAAAAATACAATGTTAATAGTATTGATTTCTACGATCTTACAGCCATTGTTAAGAAAGATTGGGTTATGGAGTTTACAGAAGAATTAATTCGGCGAAAAATTAAGATCGTGTGGCAACTGCCTTCTGGTACTCGTTCGGAAGCACTTGATGAAGAAGTGATCGCCAATTTGGCAAAAACAGGAATTGCCCTATTAGTTTATGCGCCTGAAAGTGGATCTCCCAGAATTTTAAAGAATATTAAGAAAAAAGTTAAATTGGATCGACTAACTTATTCTATAAAGATGGCTGTGAAATACGGAATCATTACTAAATCCAATTTTATCATAGGTTTCCCTGATGAAACAAGAATAGACGTGTATCGAACTTTATTATTTATGTGGAAGCTAGCATTGTTGAAAATGAATGATTCACTAGTTTCGGTGTTTTCTCCCTATCCAGGATCAGAGATTTATGATGTTTTAAGAGATAAAGGAGTGCTTCCTGAAATGAATGATGAGTATTTTGAATTTTTAATGATGCAATTTGATTTTACTGTAACAAAATCAGTTTGTAAAAGGATTGGCTCTTTTGAATTACTAATCTATAGGGTTTTAGGCTTTTCAGTTTTCTATGGATTAAGCTATTTGCGATGCCCAGACAGACTATTTAGATTAATTAGAATTTTTTTATCTAAGGGGAAAAATTTTCAGCCCAATAGTCTTTTCGAACAAAGAGTTTTTGATTTTATCGTGCGAAAAAGAACCACTCAGTCTAATTTTTCCTCTCAAATCGGAAATTAGCAAAATTGTTGATTCACTAAGATAGTGAATACCTCACGATAGTCTTTTCACTGCCTAAATTAAGCCGACAACTTCTTATTCATGCTAAATAGGTCTTTCTAAAAACAGTTGACATTGAGTTTTCATCCAAGTAAACCAAAACAAAATCACACATTACCAATTTAAGCATCCTTATGAGTGAATACAAAGCAACATATAACCTAGCAAAAATGAAGATTTGGTTTAACAAAAATGAGAGAGGACTATTTTCATTATATGTGTTGATGATTATTTATTTGCTTTATAACACAGGTATTGTAGGTGATGATTTTTCATTTATTAACGATGAGTATAAATTTTCAACCTTTTTTGACAGTATAAAAAATGGGAATCAATATCTCGGACGTCCTGTGTTCAAATATTTCTTTTCAATGTTTTATTATTTTATTGATATAAACCAATTTTTCCTAATTGATATATTAAAAACAATTCAGATTATCATAATCTTTTATATGATAACTAGATTTTTTTCGATTTATATTAATGCCTCATCCGCAATGATGGTTGCATTTTTATTCATTTTTTTCCCAACTCATGATTCTACGACCTACTGGTACCTTGAAGTTTCTTTATCATTAGGTATAGGATTGTATTTATATGCCTATTATCTTGTGAGCAATAATAGATTTATCTTTGCAGGTATTTCTTCTTTTTTGGCATCATTTGTTTCCTATGGTTCTCCCCCAATAGCCTTCACTCTGTTTATATTATGTTTACTGAAAAAGTCTTACAAACAAGGACTGATTCTTTTTCTACCTAATGTCGTTTATGCTGGTTATTTTATATTTGTAACAAAATTCTTAAATCAAGATGTACAACGAATACCTAATGAAATAAATATTTTTCCTCTACTTAAACAATATATCCTTCAAGTTGGCACTTTTATTGATGCCACAATCGGACCTTCTTTCTTCTTAAAACTCTATTACTCCATTCTTGAAAATGATCTTGTTTCAATCATATTGGCCGTTATTTTTATTGTTGGATATGTTTTAATTTCACGAGCAAAAGAAGAAAAAGAAAAGACTCTGATTGATAAAAATTTGTTGATCGTTTTAACAATACTCATTTTGACTTCATGCGGAATATTCGCCATAACAGGGGGGTATCCACAACTAGCCTTTAACCTGGGCAATCGTACTACAATTTATGGTTCCTTATTGTTTTCCTATTTACTCGTAACTCTTCCTATCCCTGAAAATGCTCGAAAAGTGATACTCTTTTTGATACTTGTTTCTATGATGGGAATTTCCACCCATTGGAAGAATTTGAATCAACATCAACAAAGAATCATTGAAAATATTCGAATGAACCCAGACTTAGCGTCTTATCAAGGAATCGATCCGATTTATGTAACCGGGAATCAATATAGTAAAATGGGGCCATTTTCTAATATTGAATTTCTTTCTGAGAACTGGGTGGTTGAGAGTATTTTAAAACTATCGGTACATGAGAAAATGAGAGCTAAGACTTTAAATAAACGTTTAATATGGGAAAATGGAATTCTAATAGATAAGAAGTATAAAAACTTAAGGTACCCCATCGAAGATTATATAAACGTATATGATTCAGAAAATAACAAATTGATGAAAATATCTGCTCAAAATATCAACAGTTATATCAGAAGCATGCCTCATAATAAGCGGCATTGGATTCAAATGATCGATAATGAACAAATCAATGCTTTACTTTTAAAGTTAATGCCTCGACTTAAATACGCTTTTTGATATGACAAAATTAAGTATTTTAATGGGAGTCCATAATGGGGCACCAACCCTAGATCGAGCCATTCAGTCTATTTTAGAACAGGATTATCTCAATTGGGAATGTGGTTCATCGCCGGGTAGAGGAGCAGGCCCTCAGCCGATTTATCGACTGCGGCGACCTGCACAAAGGGTTTGCCCGGATTTATTGCGATGACTGTGGCCATGATTACCTGCTCGCCTT
>Ga0066838_10000987_pt1 | contig 9842 bp, 7 predicted proteins | sample ETNtaG_26_FD_66727 | JGI IMG/M metagenome (GOLD analysis project Ga0066838, IMG submission 66727) | Marine microbial and viral communities from oxygen minimum zone, Eastern Pacific Ocean - ETNP201302SV89 | ecosystem: Environmental > Aquatic > Marine > Oceanic | place: Pacific Ocean: Eastern...
TACTGTTAACGACGTTGTCATGCATGTTGCTCAGGAGGACCTGCCATTCGGTGGTGTTGGCCCAAGTGGCATGGGTTCCTATCACGGACATGATGGCTTTAAGACCTTCAGTCATGCCAAGGCGATTTTTACACAATCCAAGATTGTTTCAAAACTTGCTGCGGCAATGCGCCCACCCTACAAAAAAGCTTCCTGACAACCCATACCGTGTCTTGACAACAAAATGTCATGAGTGAATTTGGTGACAGCACACTGAGCCTTATCAATAAGGTACTTGATGATGGCGCTCAGCACATTGTGGTTCTGATGCGTCATTCCGCGAGGGAGTTCATTGAGGGTAAAAACGATATGCTCAATCCGCTCACTGATGAAGGTCGCGAATTAGCACTGCGCCTTGGCAGGTTGTTGCCAAAATCATTGCTGGTTCGAAGCTACGCCAGCCCGGTAGAGAGATGCATTGAAACAGCCGAGCTTATTTTGAGAGGCCACGACAAAGAAGGCGGCGCAACGACACGCAATCGACCTATCGAAGCACTGGGTGTTTTTTACATCCTTGACCAGATGCGTTGGTACATGGCAATGCGGGATAACGGAGGAATGGTCTCGACTCTGGGTCGTTGGTTCGAAGGGAAAATCCCAGTCGATGTGATGATGCCACCGGACCAGGCTGCCGAGCTTATCTTTAAGGTTGCTGCCGGCAAACTCGATCACCCCATCCAGGTGCCGCAACTCGATGTTCTTGTTAGCCATGATATGACCGTGTTCACCGTAAGAGACAGACTGTTGAATCAGATAGTCGTTGATTATCCGGTTGAGTTTCTGGACGGACTAGTGATCTTCGAGAAAAACGGTAAGCGTTTTCTGCAGAGTCACCATGGTCCAGCCAGAGATATCCCGATGTCGAGTTAGGATCAGACCTCCGCTGCGTTCGCTCTGAATCCCATGGTCGAACCAGTTGTTCTGCATAGGCACGTAAGACCAGACACCGATTCTGATTGCCAAGGGCACGATGGCAGGTCCCAGCTGTCTCAACCACCTCTTCTTGCGTAGTTCCGCAGCGAGTGAGGACATGAGCCCGAGCCGCGAGGGCTGCCTGTTCGAATGGAAGGTCATGGATGGCCTTGAGTGAGCAAGCAGGCCGAGGTGGCTGGGACGCCTGGGAGCACTCACCCATGGTTTATTAGAACTGAGCCGGACTGAGTCAGCTAACGTGTACCAACACCTTTCGCAAGCCTCGATAATGTCTGTGCTCCCAGAGGAAAATTCCCTGCCAGGTACCAAGTGTAAGACACCCCTCCATGATTGGAATTGATACACTTGTTGCGGTCAACGACGATTTGATATGAGCAGGCATATCGTCAGCGCCTTCAGACCTGTGCGTGTACATGGGATCATTCTCAGGTACCAGCCTGTTCAGCCAGTTTTCAAGATCATCTTTCGCCGAAGGATCGTAATTCTCCTGGATTAACAGGCTTGCTGAAGTATGCTGTATGAATAAAGTACAGAGGCCTTCTCGTACCTGTTCGCGTTCGATCAGTTGAGCAACCCGGGCGGTAATGTCGTGCAGTCCCTGTCTGGACACATCGACTTCAAGTGTAGTAATCAAAGCAGGATATTCCGGACTGCGACTGATTCCCAATCCGGATTACACCTGTCATCTGCCTGTAAACTTCGGCTTGCGTCGCTCAAGGAAGGCATCTACGCCTTCCTTAAAATCTTCGCTCGCGAACATCCCGGCCAGGTGGACCATCAAGTGATCAACAGAAGTGTCGTACGATTCCTCAAGCCCCATCCGCATCATACGTTTGGTTGTCTGAACAGCAAGCGGTGCATTTTCAACGATATCAGTCGCCCACTCCATCGCGGTTTCCATCAGTTTGTCATCGGGTACTACTGTGTTCACAAGACCAATTTCCAGACTTTCCTGGGCATCCACAACACGGCCCCGATAGTACAATTCAGACGCTTTTGCCCAACCGATCAGTCGAGGCAGCAACCAGGTACCACCACTTTCAGGAACGACATTTCTCTTCGCAGTCACTGCTGCCATTTTCGCGGATTCAGCAGCAATTCTGATATCGCACAGGAGCGTGATATCCATACCGTATCCGGCTGCAGCGCCATTCAAGGCACACACGATCGGGGTATCAATATTCCACATCACCGTGATTGGCGCTTCTCGTAAATCAAACAACTGTCTGGGTGGTCTGTTACTTCCCTTGCCTTCACCTGCCTGACTTCCAATACCACCCTGCCCGACACTGACCAGATCTAATCCCGAACAAAATCCTCTTCCGGCCCCTGTTAAGATAATGCAGCGAATTTCCGGGTCCCGGTTCGCCTCAACCATCTTGTTAGACAATTCCTGTAACATATCTCGACTGATGGCGTTCAGCCGTTCAGGACGATTCAGTGTCAGAATTGCAATGCTGCCTTTCTGCTCGACCAGCAATTCTTCTGTGCTTGATTCACTTAGTGCCATGAGTTTCTCCTGTAATAATCTGAAAAGGTATCAAATATCGGCTTGAATCACCAAAATTTCCGAATCATATTGGCCCATTAGTTTGACGGTAATTCGTCCAGTCCATCTGTCGACTCCTGATGCCCTGCTTTCGTCAATCTGCTGGCAGAGCGGTCTGAGAGAAAACGCACGATATCTCTTACCACCGGACTGCTCCGCCTGTAAATCCGGGCCAACTGCAGGATAATGTCAACATGCCCGGTATCTGAGTACACCTCACGAGTTGCCCGTCCGCCAACAGCCTGCACCTTCTCCATGAGACTTTTTGAATGACCTCTCCTTATCCGATTGTCGTTTTCACCATGTAACAGGTACATGGGCGGACAATCAACACGTACAAAATTAACTGCCTGGGAATCGGGATAGGATTCTTCCGGTGAAAACAGATCCCAGTGTTCATCCTCGGTAAATGGATAAAAGTCGTAGGGCCCCGCAAGGCCAATGAAGCCACCAATTCTCTGATCCAATCCCTGAGAGCTGTCCAGGAGAGACTTGTTAAGACACAACAGCGCACCAAGTTGAGCACCAGCAGAATGACCCATGATATAAATGGGTTGATCCGCAGATACATTCTCCAACACCCACTGGGTCGCATTTACCGAGTCTTCCTGGATCTGCGCGAAACGCACCAATGGATACAGTCGATAGTTTGGGATCACCACGTTGTAGCCATAATAGGTTAGTGTATCCGCTACAAATCGGTAGTTCTTCTTCTCCCCACTTTGCCAGCCGCCTCCGTAGAAAAACAGAATTGTTGGGCGTGGTTCCTCATGTTCACAACGATAATAATCAAGAGTATTTCGGTTCTTTACCCCGTAGCGAACATCACTTTGAAGCTCGTAACGACCAGAACGAGCCAGCGCATTGATGAGCCCTAATCCGATGAACTGATATAGATTTCCTGTGACTTCTTTAATTTTCAATGGCTTATAGCATCAAATTCGAGTATTATTCTGCGCGATTCGTAGGCAAAAAGCGCGCTGATCGCTGATCAAAGACATTAACCAGCCATCCGCGAAATCACAAGCACGAATATTGAGGGATGCTCCCCTCCCACCTGATTCTAATATGAGCAGGTGCGGCAAACGTTAAATTTAGTTGGTTCAGCAAAGTAGTATGGAAGAGATGTCACTTGTCTGGAAGTTACGAGAATTAGTAGCGTTATTAGTCATTAACTTTCTTTTGCTGCATAGCCATGCGAGCAACGCATCTGATGAATCAATAAAATTAACCCGCATCAGTGATACTGATATCAGCATGACCATCGATGGTGTGCTGGACGAATCCATCTGGCAGACTATTCCTTTCAAGGACGACATGGTCATTGTTCAGCCGGATACGCTCGCTGACGCCCCGCTCGAGACACGAACGCAGTTTTTCTATACGGATGCAGGACTCTATGTCGGTGTCTGGAATCAACAGGACCATGCGCAGTTGGTTTCAAGGCTGAGTTCCAGGGATAAGTATATCAGTCGCGACGGCGTCTCAATAACCCTCGACCCAAGCGGCAAAGGCTTATACGCCTACTTTTTCAGTGTAAACCTTGGCGGCACACTGGGAGATGGAACGGTAATTCCTGAACGACAGTATTCCAGTCAATGGGATGGTCCCTGGCGAGGAGCATCTTCAGAGCACGAAGAAGGTTGGGCTGCAGAGTACTTTATTCCATGGTCGATGATGTCAATGCCCGAGTCGGATTCAAATACTCGCGAGATGGGCTACAGCCTGATGCGGACGCTAGCTACAAAAAACGAACGGTGGGCCTACCCGCCGCTGTCCAGACGGGAAGGTGTATTTCTGTCAAAACTTCAAAAAATCGAGCTTGAGAATATCAACCCAAAGCAACAATTCACATTTTATCCATTCGCCGCCAGCACGTACAACAATGTTGCTAAGGATCATCAGGATTCCCACAAAGCTGGCTTTGATCTTTTCTGGCGACCCTCCACAAACCTTCAGTTGACAGCTACAGTCAATCCAGACTTCGGCAATGTTGAGTCGGATAATGTCGTCGTAAACTTAAGTTCATTTGAGACATTCTTTCCTGAAAAGAGAGCATTTTTTCTTGAAGGGCAGGAAATTTTTGTTACCACACCCCGGGCTCGAGGCAGCCGCTACAGCAGCAGTTCCCCAACCTCGCTGATAAATACTCGCAGAATTGGCAGCGCACCAAAAAGTACTTCATCCGAACTGTTCTCAAGAGCTTACCAAAAGCATTTTCCGGGAACCGATGAGGAGTTGTATGACGTCGGTGATTTCGAACTGACAAGTACCGAGAGAAATCAACCCAGTGAGTTGATTGGCGCGCTTAAGGTCACTGGTCAAAAAAATAAATTTCGCTATGGCGTACTGGCCGCATTCGAAGATGACACCAAACTGGAAGGATTGCTGGATGGGTCAGAGTTTGAGGTGATCCAGGATGGGCGCGAATTCGGTATCGCCAGATTTCTTTATGAAGATACGGAAACAGGCAATCGTCGCTCCATTGGTTGGATATCAACCCTGGTCAGCCATCCGCAGGAAAATGCCGTTGTTCACGGCGTAGACGGCCATTATCTGACCGAAGATGGACGCTGGAATACGGACGCCCAACTGCTCTATTCAAATGTTGACAGCAAGACCGGAGCAGGCGGTTTTTTTGATGTCACCTACACCCCCAAGCGAGGTTCCAGTCATAAGCTGTCATTCGACTATTTTGATGACAGTCTGGATATCAGTGATTTTGGATTCTTGCGCCGTAATGATGTTGTTGGCTTGAAGTACTCCTACAATCTCAACGAGTATAACCTGCACAAGTACAAATCCAGATATACTTGGCTGAGTCTGGCTCAGGAATACAACACTGACTTTCGGTCAACTCGCAGTGGTATCTTCTTCATGCAGGATATGGAACTGAAGAACAATGCATCATGGTCCTATGACATCAACTATTTCCCTTCCAGGTGGGAAGACCGGGACAGTCTTGGGTACGGCGATTACCGTGTCGATGGTCGCTGGCAGGCCGGTATCTCCGCGCGAACTGATCGTTCCCGCAAGCTGATGGCGCGTCTCGGTTTTTCCTACCTCCAGGAAGATATTGATGGAGGTTACACAGTTGACTACAAACTGGAGTTTGACTGGCGACCCACTGATCGCTTTGCTCTCGTGTTTAAACTCAACTATGAAGATAGTAAGGGCTGGCTGATCCACGATGAGGGTCGAGACTTTACCACTTTTAATGCAACCAACTGGCGGCCTAAAATCGAGATGGATCTTTTCCTGACTGCAAAACAGCAGTTTCGAATCACTGCGCAGTGGGCAGGCATCAAGGCTTTTGAAGATAAACGTTGGCAGGTTCCGCTGGGGGACGGTTCTCTCGATCAGGTGACAAGAGACCCAGTTGATGATTTAAGAGATTTTTCGATCAGTCGTTTGACCTTCCAAGCCAGATATCGATGGGAATTGGCTCCCCTCTCAGACTTGTTTGTTGTTTACACCCGCGGATCCAATCTTGGCAGCAGACCAGACGACGGATTTGGAGACTTGCTGCGAGATTCCTGGACAGATCGACTAGTGGATGTATTTGTTGTAAAACTCAGGTACAGAATGGGAGGCTAACAGCAATCTGAATGTCACAAGCCATCAAACTAATTGCCCTGGACCTTGATGGTGTGCTGGTAAAGTATGCGGGCAAAACCACACTGACTGAGACTTCCTTCGACACTGACTCTTTTAACCACGTTGTATCACTGGCAAGACAACACGGAATATCTATTTCAGCACAGCGAGATTCCTATACGCACGCTGGCGCTGATTTTGTCATTGATTCCGTAATCGAATGGAACTCACAACTACAGGGTTACTTTAATATCAATGCAGAGTTTTATGATTCAGCAGGCCTGCTGGCGAATCAGGGCAACTACCTTGTCCTCAGTGCTTTCGATACGGAATCCACACTCAGGCAATTCGTCAAACATCTACATAGTGAACAAAAAACCGGTTCAGTGCTGTCATTGTCCCCAACCCAACCAATGAGTTTTCCTACTGCGAGATCTCCCTGTATCGCGTTACAAACTGGCATGGACTCAGCCACCTTGCAGAGTACTTTAATATCACAGCTGATAATGTGTGTGCTGTGGGCGACCAGCTAAATGACTTGCCTATGGTTCAGGGGGCATCCCATGGCGTTGCCATGGGCAACGCTCACGACGATCTAAAGGCAGTAGCAAACTTCATATGCGGCAAACATGACGAGGATGGTCTTCTCGACGTTGTCAACTATATTAGAAATCACAACAGTGATCATGAATGAAGAAATCGTCTGGATATTCGGATATGGCTCTCTAATCTGGCGAGTAGATTTTCCATATCTAGAGTCGCAAGAAGCTTACATCACTGGCTGGACCCGTCGATTCTGGCAGGGTTCCACTGACCATCGTGGCGTCCCGGGATCACCCGGACGCGTCGTTACGCTGACTGAAAAGAACAACTCAACCTGCTGGGGAAAAGCCTATCGTCTGCATCCTGAGAACTCGTCTGAAATACTGGCTGATCTCGACCATCGAGAGAAGGGCGGATACGATCGATTGGCGATACCTCTCCATTTCCGTGATGGTCGTCAGGCACTCTGCATCACCTACCATGCAGTGAAAGATAATCCAAATTATCTTGGCTCAATAGACACGCTTTCTATCGCCCGGCAGATCCTCAGATCCTCTGGACCAAGTGGACATAATGTTGAGTATATTCTGAATCTGGAGACTGCGTTGGCTGACATGAGCATCCGCGATGCACATGTTTCGGAGATAGCAGATCAGATTCGAGAACTTCAAATGACCTGAATTGCAATCCATCATTGAACCACTTACATTAAGTGTTGAAGTTAGGTAACAAGAATAAAAATTCGATGAATATCATTCCTGCTCTCGAACAGTCCAGATTGGAGATGGTCGTGGCCATACTAATTAGTTCGTCTCCATAAAGTCACTTCGTGCCAAGTATTCTTGTCCTTGCCATGTAGTAACCGATTGATTTTATTGACTAACAATTTGCCCCCATAGTCTCGGCCGCACAAATTCGGTACTTTACGGACAAGAACTAATTAGATATAACATTGTCCATTGATAGTTCAGATTTTCCTTGAATTTCATCAAGACACAACGCTGAAAAATGCTAAATGTCGGCTGGTTTATATAGCTTGTCCGTTAACGTCCAATTCTGGACTTTCTGCGAAGTAAATGAATACCATCTATCAGAGCCTTATTTGGCCTCTGCATTCTCTCGCAGCTGATCCCATACATTCAGATTATCTTCAACCTGTCCCAACAGGAGTTCAGACGGATTACCATCGGCATCAAACTGGGTGCGAAAGCGACCCTCAAATCGGCAGAAATCCTCGATGAAATCACCTTCAAATTTAGCAACCCTTTGCTTCCTATCGAAGTTGCTGTCTACATTCCAGGTATTTGTAATCGGATCATAATCCCATAACGGCCAGTATCGTGTAGTTGTTGCCTTTCGAGCTTGATCAGCTACCAGTTCTTCATCAAACTTCTGCTCAGTCATGCAAGGCACATAACAAAGTAGAAGGGATGGTCCCTTGTAATCAAATGCTTTCTTGTAGGTACTGATCAGGTGATTCGGGAAGGCAAGATTCACCTGACCAACAAACGTGTTACCGCCTTGCGCAACCGACATACCCAGAGGATAACGAGCGGCGTTTTTGCCTCCGGGTGCAAAGGGTGTGTCCATCCCCTTTGGCGTTGCTTTTGACATCTGACCACCGGTATTGGAGTAGGCATCAGTTACCAGCACCATGACAACGACATTCAGTTCGGACTGAAGTACGTGGATTAACATTTGCAAGCCTATATCAAATGCCCAGCCATCGCCGCCAACAATGAGGGTGGTTTTATCCAATCTGCTGGTGATGGTCGAGCGAAGCAACCCAAGATGAGTCATCAGCATGACGTCATCTTCCGGGGCATTTTCAATCGCCTTGTACACTGCCAGTTGCACATCCTTAATCCGGTTCGCTCGATTGACCCGATCAGCAAGGGTCGTTCCCTCGTCTGAGATAGATTCTGTTATGAATGCCAGTTGATCCTTGAGAACGACAAAGCTCTCCATCTCAGCCAATTCGTTTCTTTCCTCAATAGCGTCCAGCACATACTGACAAGAGACATCGGCCTGATCAGACTCTGCTGCAATACCAAGGGCAATACCACCACCAACGGCAGCATTATTCTCGAACAGCGGATTAATCCAGGCCGCACCAAATCCCTGCGCATCTGTGCTGTAAGGTGTTTCATACGCCTGCGCTCCCCAGATCGAAGAGCATCCGGTTGCGTTCGTAATTACAGAATATGGATAAAGTTGCAGAAATTTCGCCACATAGAGAGGTTCGTAGCAACCAGCACAGGCACCGGAGGCACCTATGTAGTTAGGCAGGCTCTCCATTTCCGGCGTGGTGTGCAGCCTTCTGGACAAATCGAGTGACAGATCGATGTCTCCACCTTGGTCACGACTGATATCAAGGATATTTCGTTGATCCAGCAGTTGATCGTTATCGATTGAATCCAGAGGTACCAGATAAATGGCATCTTTTGCACAAACTGCCTCACAGACACCACAACCGGTACACAGGTTCGGATCAACTGCCAGACCATAGACGTCGTCTTCTTCCAGACGTTTCATTCCGAACATGCCCTCAGTCGCATCCTGTTTGATCCGTCCGGCATTGCGGAATATCTTCATCAGGGAAAGATCTTTCAGCTCGGATTGCTGACGTGCCGACAGGATAGCCTGATCAAGGGCGCCGCCAGTTGGACACATAAAGACACAGTCACCGCAGTCATTACATTTGAAAGGCTCAAACTTCGGCAACCGGGTCGCAAAATTCCGGTCCAGTCCTTTCCAGGTATCAGTGGGTCTGGCTCCACCACGAGCAAGATTAAAATAAGCACTGACCCTGACTTCACTGCCTCGACCGGCCATACCGGGATTCTGGATAGATTCCGTGAAACCTGCCCTGTCCGGTGCTACCACCCTGAGATCGACATTCGCGGTGCTTGCCGTTGTGGCAATAATATTTGTAGCGGCCTGTACTTCAGGCAGGTCATCTATGGATTCCGGCACGGGAACCTGTTTGAGGTTTACGATGGCTCTCTTAAAAGCGTCAATATTGTTGTCTACAACATGTTGACCTTTCCGACCAAAAGTCTTGACGATGCCTTCTTCCATCAGAGCATCAGCCGTACTATGGTCAAGAAACCCAAACTTCTCCAGCAGTACTCGCTGCATGATCATGCTTATTTTTCTACCAAGTCCCTGTTCCTCGGCT
>Ga0066838_10001013_pt1 | contig 9729 bp, 10 predicted proteins | sample ETNtaG_26_FD_66727 | JGI IMG/M metagenome (GOLD analysis project Ga0066838, IMG submission 66727) | Marine microbial and viral communities from oxygen minimum zone, Eastern Pacific Ocean - ETNP201302SV89 | ecosystem: Environmental > Aquatic > Marine > Oceanic | place: Pacific Ocean: Eastern...
GACGAGCCAATAGAATTTGCAACTTTAGGTGGTGTTCTTCCACATATGTTGAAGAGTATCCCAGGTAATTTTATGCAGAAGATACAATACCTAAAATCTTTAGGCGTGCTAAATCCAGCAACATCTGTACCAATAACTAGTACTCTACCACCTGAAACAAGAGCAACAGAAGCTCTCGAATATAAACATTTACCAGCGGATACGCAACAATTACTATTCATGCAGGGGGCTGGGATTGGTAGAAAATATCCAGTAGATTACAGAGAACTCGGAATACGCAGGAATGATCTCAGTCGGAGTTGGAGAGGTGGTGGTGTAACACCAAGGAATTGGGGCGGCGGATAACAACCAGGACAATAAATTAATGGACATTTTAGAAATTTTTAGGCAAGCAATCAAGGGTGGTGGCGATCGCCTCGGGCAACAGTTTTCTCCAGTGTCAGACGAGGAGAGACGGGCCAACATGAATCAGCGGCCTAACTTCCCTGGTTATAGCACCACGGCGGGTTCAGACGCCCGGCCACCGTATGGGTACGGCGGAGGCGGCGTAGCTGCTCAATTTGCGCCCGGCCTGGACTACCGTAGTCAGTGGCCTCAGCAGGTTGGAACACAACGCGAAATGACCCGGCGTGATTGGAGTAATAACCCCCATACTAGAACAGATTTTGGACCAGAAATGCCATTGATGGGTAGACAAATATCTGCTGAAGAGTTTGGTCTAGCTGATCAGTTTGCGCCACAAGGTGCTAGACCTAATGGATTCCCTGGGGTTGACGACATGCAACGCCATCGTGGCACTGGGTATACTGTACCAGACGCTGCAAGGCGGGATATAATGGGCGCTCATGATGCTGGTAGAGACTATGGTTACGAAGGCTCTGATCCCTATCCACCCGATGTGGTTGATCGCGTTCTTATTGAAGAGCAGATGCGTCGCAGGAATAGAACCATGCCAGGTTCACCGGTGAATTACTAATGGCTTGGTCAAAAGGAGAGAGTGGTAACCCACGAGGTAGACCACGAAAATCTCAAAAAACTATGGCACAGCTAAGAAGTCAGATATCTGAGCATTTACCTGATGTTATCGAGGTTCTAGCCGGCGCCGCCAAAGATGGCGACGTTCAAGCTGCTAGAATACTGGTAGAGAGATGCGTTCCATCTATGAGGGCTATAGACCAGAACGTTAACATCAATGATTCAATGCGAGAGCTTACAGATATCGAGCTCGTAGACCTGATTAAAGAGTTTGAAGATAACTTGGAACAGGTTCCTGAAATAAAACACTAGGATATGTCATGCCAAAAGTAGAGTTCCCATACACTGTGTCTGGCCGTGCGGCTGCAAACAAAGCCGTTGGTCTCCATCCCGAAGCGAGGATGTCTGGAGGAGGTAATTATCCAAAGCCTAAGCAGCCACAACCCCGCAAAAAGCCAAAGAGATCTGACGAGGTTCGCGGTGGTAATACCGCCTATTAACTATGGCTTTACTAAGCGTAGACACGTTATACACGACGTATGATACCTACACATCAGCGGATGCTTTAGAATATGCTCAATCGCCAAGTACTTATGCTGAAAAAGCAACAGATTCTGCTACTTATTTTACTAAGGTAAACTCTCTTACTGTTGGCGACAGTTATGGATATGAAATAAACTTATATGTGGCTGCTACGCTAGATTCTGGGCTCACTTCTGGAGTAACCTCGACAGTGGCCATAACCGTTGGCGAGGGTGCAGATAGCTTCCCATCAAGTGGGCATGCCTTGGTAGGTGCTGAAGTAATATATTACGCCACTACAACTGAAGATGGTGGAGGAATAACTACAGATCTTAATACGTTAACGAGAGCTTTAGCGTCTACTGTAGATGTTACCCATGCTATATCCCAGAATGTGTATGGTCTCGTTGCTAGATCTATAACAACTATAGAGCATAACCAAGAATTAAAAGTTTTCAACATAAACACTACAGCTACAGCAACTTCATCTCAATTTTCGGATATTGTTTATGTTAACATGTTTACTATTCCAGAAACTAGCGTTGCTATGGTAAAATATGCTGATAGCGATATAACCGCAGTATGAGTTTATCTTATACGCTGGTTCACAGTTATCCAAGGGAAGAAATAAGGGCTATACTAGCAACAGAATTAACCAGGAGGGTTAAGGATGGGAAAGACAAATGGGTTGCTCTTGAGGGACCCCAACGGGAGTTCGTTTATAGTGAGCATCCTCACATTCTCTTCGGAGGCGCCCGGGGAGGATCAAAATCTGTTGGAATGTTGTTGGCTTTCAGGAGACACGCAGAATTATACGGGGAAGATGCTCACGGGTTACTATTCCGTAGAACTTACCCAGAAACGGGGGAATTGGTTAAACTAGGTCAGCAAGTATTTGTTAAGGAGGGTTGGGATTGGAAAGTAGGAGAAAGGAAGTGGATAAGTCCTAAAGGTTCTACACTACAGTTAAAGCATCTAGATGAAGATAACGATGCTATGAAACTGCAGGGTTTTTCTGTTACATTTTTAGGTTTTGACGAGTTGGGCAACTGGCCGTCTCCAGAACCTATAGATTTATTGCAGGCTACTATGCGTTCGGCTGCCGGTGTTCCTACTCTGTTTAGAGCTAGTGCTAACCCTGGTGGGCCCGGTCATGGTTGGGTTAAAGAGAGGTATATCGATAATATAGAAAATAATAAAATTTTTATACGATCTAAAATAACAGATAATAAACCTTTGATGGATAATGATCCTGGATATATAGACAGGATTAAAGCTTCTGGCCCAGATTGGTTGGTTAAGGCTTGGTTGGAAGGCGATTGGAATGTAGCACCAGGAGCATTTTTTGAATCTATTTGGGATCCATTAGAACATATAGTAGAACCATTCGAAATACCTCTAGAATGGCGTAGGTGGAAATCCTATGATCACGGGTATAAATCCCCTGCGGGGTGCGTATGGTTTACTCAAGATTACGACGGTTGTATATATTTATACAAGGAAAGATATTGGGTAGACAGACCTAACGTTGGGTCAGAAACCCCAATAGAAAATATTGCAGAAGATATTTTATCTGCAGAAATAAAGGAAAAAAAGGCGGGAATAAAATTCAGAGGAAATATAGCAGATTCGGCCATATTTATGCAGGATGGCAGACATAAGTCTGTTGCTGATGTATTTAATGATTACGGTGTTGTCTGGGAACCAAGCGCTAAAGGTCCAGGATCTAGAGTCCAAGGACTTAACGAGTTTATTGACAGATTAAATGCCAAGTCCTTTAAGGTTTTTTCGAGCTGTAAGCATTGGCTTAGAACGGTACCATCATTGCCGGCAGATCCAAAAAGGATAGAAGATATAGATACTAAAGCGGAAGATCACTTGTTTGACGCCACAAGGTATGGACTAATGCAAAAAAGAGCAAAATCTAAAAAACCTAAACCAAAGAAAACTGATCCTAATCCATTTACTCTAGAGTGGTTAGATAGGTTATCAGAACTTTACGAGGATTACGATGTCTGATTTAGAAATTAGTGGAATTTCTTCTACATTCCCAGAAGTTTCTACCTCTTCAAAGGGGTTGATACGAGAGTTTCAGAATAATGTTGCGTTATCATATAGAAAATGGAAGCGACATTATAGGGAAATAGAACATAGTCGAAGATATGCACTAGGTAAAACTACGTGGAGATCTCAAACTATAACAGCTGGTCAAGCTAGTCAAGAAGCTGGCCGAATTGTTAAAGGAAATATTATTCATGCAACTCTGCAGAATATTCTTCCGTTAATTTACGCTAAAAACCCAGAGATAAGTGTAAAGCCAAACGAACATGTAGATCCTAGTGGTTATGATTATAGGACTGCTGATCTATTTTCAACCACGTTAGAGGTTGTGCTTAATAGTTGTCTAAAGAAGGCAGAACTAAAGCGTATAGCAAAACAGATTCTTAGATCTTGCATGGTTAGTAAAATTGGTATTATAAAAGTAACGTACCAAAGAGATTACATAAAAGATCCTCTAGTTAGCAGGCAGTTGAATGACGCTCAGGAAAGTTTAGCTGCTCTTATAGATACCGTTAAAAAGGAAGATACTGTAGATTCTCAAGACAAGGACGCTCTAGTACAAGAGCAGAATATGATTGTTGAGAGTCTTGAGGCGCAGGCCACGGTTCTACGGCGCGAAGGATTAAACCTAGGGTTTGTTCGTCCAGAAGATTTTCGTATGGATACATCTCTAGATTCTTTGCAGGATTATAAGCAAGCTAGATGGATGGCAAACAGAACCTGGATGACCCCAAAAGAGGTTATGTCACGGTTTCAGCTTGATAAAAAAGGTATAGAAAAGTTTACTACTTACCGTAGAAACCAGAACGGTATACCTCAAAGGTTAACTAGAGATGCAAGTACTGGCGATTCCGAGGATGTAGCAATCGCTATAGCTATATGGGAATACTGGGATAAAGTTACACAAACAGTATACACTTGGGCAGAGGGTGGCGACACATACATAAAGACGCCTTTTCACCCAACCAAGATGGGCGACTGCTGGTTTCCTTTCTTTATATTAGGTTTGAACTGGATTGATGGAGAAGAGTGGCCTATATCTGATGTAGATCTTTTAGAAAATCTACAAGATGAGTACATGACGATAAGAACTCAAGCATCGAAACACAGAGATTTATCCGCTCCGTTCTATGTTGCTGACTCCAGTAGAATAAATGCTGAAGATATAGAAACGTTTTCAAACGCTACTATTGGTGATATAGCATTAATTAATGCTTCTGGAGCTGGTGTTAATACTGTATTTCAACCAGCATCTATGCCTCCGTTTAACCCTATGATATACGATACAGCTTCTATAAGAGCTGACATAGAATGGATTAGCGGTTTAGGAGATGCAGCTAGAGGATCTGTAACGCGCTCTAAAACAGCTACTGAAGCTAACATTCTTCAAGAAGGTTTATCTACTAGGGTTAACGAAAAAGTAGATTTACTTGAAGAGTGGTTAACTGATTTAGCGAAATTTTCTGCTGAAATATTGCTTCAAGAAATGTCACCAGAAATGGTTTTACAAGAAGCTGGTCAAAATGCGTTTTGGCCGCAACTAGATAAGCAAACGTTATACGATAAAGTAAACATCGAAATCAGAGCCGGTAGTACTGAAAAACCTGATAAAAATGTAGAGCAAATGCGGTGGATCGAGGTTATGCCAATTATAATGCAAAACATCGACGCTATACAGATGATGAGAGCTCAGGGTATACCGGATGAGTTTAATCCGTTCATTAACCTAGTAAAGGAAACATTTAAGAGGTTCGACGAAAGGATAGATGTTACTAAATTCATACCGCCTATCCCACAAGATATAATGGAATACGCATCTCAGAACGAGCAGGTACAAGCAGCTATGCAAAGCGGCGGAAATAGGTATGGTGGTCAACAGGCAGGACAACCACCATCACCAGCAGGTGGTAGAGCAAATCCTGGATATGTTCAACAGGAGAACGCTCCAGCAAACCGTGTAAACCAAAGGTCTAGAAATAGGTATAGAACGCCTGAAGAGACAGGCCAATAAGGGAGAAACTGATGGCTCAACCAGCAGCGGAACTAAGTAACGAAGAACTTTTCGATTCAACAAAAGATGTGCTATCCCAAGCTTTTGACGACTTGCAACAGGAGAAAGAGGGAAGTAGCGGCGAAGATATAGAACTAGACTTAGAATCATCTCCAACTTTTGACGAGGCTCAAAAAGAGCAGGAAGCCAGCAAGGATGAATCGGTTGAAGAAGTTAAAAAAGAGGCAGCCACTGACGATAAGCCTGACGAAAAGGTCGTTGAAAAAGTTGAGAGCAAGGAAGAAGAAAAGACTGCTGATGTAAAAGAGGTAGAGCTGTCTGATGACGAAATATTAGATAACCTAAAGCCAAAAGCCCAAGAAAGGTTTAAAGATTTAGTATCTAGAAACAGGGATTTAGAAGGTCGTATAGGAGAGTTAGAACCATCGCAGGCTATGGCTGAGCATGTTTTAGGCTCCGGCACACAACCAGATCAACTCAACTTTGCTCTCGATATATTTAAATCTTTGAATTCTGGAGATTGGGATGCCGCTCGTAGTGCGTTATCTAAACTAGATCAATTTTCTAATGTCATAGCCGAAAGGCTTGGTGTACAAGGGGGTCAGGATAACGAAAAGTCATCGTACTCTGATTTCGAAGATTTGTCGAAAGCTGTAGATGACCTTGAGATGTCTAGTGAGTGGGCTAATAAGCTAGCTGCCCAGAGGGTTCAAGCTAACTCTATTAACCAATCTAGGCAAGAGTTTTCTCAACAAATAGAAGAATCGGGTAGGCAGCAGCAAGCTTACGACGCAGCGCAGTCTACAGCGTATAACGATATAAAGTCTTGGGAGGATGGCATCAAAACATCTGATGCTGACTTCGAATCAAAACGTGATATAATGTTGGACATTGGAGAGAAGATAGCTAATTCCGGCGTAAGCCCCAGTAGTTGGCTTCCTCTTCTCAAAAATGAATACGATGTTCTCACGCGAGGGATGTCACTTGCCTCAAAAAGAACAAACGCTAGTAAACAATCTGGGCCTCTAGCTCCTAGTAGTTCAAGTGGCGGCGCGGTCGATAGTGCTGAGTTAAAAACTGCGGAGGTTACTCCAGAGTTTTTACAGTATCACTTAGACCAATTACACAACAGGTGAAGGGTGTAATAGCTGGGACCCACCCGCCCAGTAGCACAAGAAATGCATTCGTGCGGCAACCCTGTAAATAGATTAACTACTTTAACCGATAACAGGAAATATCATGGCAACAAATACTGCTTTAAATAGTGCCGATATTACCCAGCTGGGTTATGTAGCTCTTCAGAATTATCTGAAAAATAAACCTATCGATCAGGTAGCTCAGGAACGTCCTTTGCTGAAAGCTCTTACGGCTAAGAAAAAGCCTTGGGGCGGCGGTAAAGAGAACATTGTTGAGCAGCTGCGAACAGGATATGACAGTAACTTCCAGTGGTTTGGTGAACATGCAAGTACCAAAAACACTACGGACACTGTCACCTATAACACTCGCGATACCGTACGCCAAGCGTACTGGCCGTGGTGTTCTGCGCACGATGGTTTCTATTTCACTGAAGACTTCTTGCTCGGTAACGGTATTATCGTTACAGATTCCGCACCCCGGAATTCTTCATCTGCTGGCCTAGTCCAGCTAACTAACATCTTCAACGAAGGCATGGAAACTCTGCGCCTTGGCTTTGAAGAGATTCTCGATCTTTCGCTTCATTTGGATGGTACTATTGACCCGGGTGGTTCGGGTACTAGTTCGAGTGGTCGTATCATAAACGGTCTCGACTTTATTGTTGATATCAAAGATACTGCTAGCACTGTTGGTGGCATCACAAAAACTGCCCACACCGGTACTAACTACTGGAACAACCATTGGAACGATGGCTCTGGACTCAATGATACTGGCGCTACCGGCACCGGTGTTACAACTGCTACTTTGTTAGACTCAATGACGGCTATGTGGCGTGAATGTCAGAAAAATGGCGGAAGCCCTGACATCATCATCGCTGGATCGACGTTTATTGACAATTTCCGAGAAGCAGCTAACTCGGCCGTATCGCGTTATGCGGTTCAACCGACCCAGCAAGCACAGATGCCTTGGAATCTAGATCCTTCTGTTGAAGTCAAGAATGGTGGCACGTTCACCGGCCTTTACTTCCAGGGTGTTCCAATTCTTTGGGATCCGTCGTTTGATGGTGGATGCACTACAAAAGACAGCTCTGCTACTTACGCTTGGAAGCGTCGCTGCTACTTCCTTAATAGTAATCACCTTTCTCTGCGCCCAATCGAGGGCAATGATATGGTTGCTAGGAAGCCGCCGCGTCAGTACAACAAGTACGAGTACTACTGGGGTATGACATGGCGTGGTTCTTTGACGGCTAACCGTCTGAACTGTCATGGCGTTCTCTGGAGTGTCGCGTAAAAACCTTTGGGAAAGGGGGAGCCTGATCGCTCCCCCCGACCCTTTTTTATAGGGAGATATCATGTATCAAGTTCCTAGAATTTTGATCAAAATCGATAACGATCAGTTTACTAAACCTGCAAAACGAATACCGTCTCACGAGTTACCTTTCTACTTAGAAAGATATGGTCCTACAGTGTCTGTTGAAAGTAAAACAGAAGGCACTTTTGAGGTTGGCGACATTCAAGAAGAGTGGACTAGGCTTTCTGGACAGTATGGAGAAAACTCCGTATTATCAGTATTTGGAAGACCGCTGCAGGGTTTGGTAGATGCCTTAGATAAAATAATGGCGAAAGAAAAGAATGTCAAGAACACTTCTAAGTCTTCGAACAGAACTAGCGCAGCGGCTGGGGTTTAGTGCATCTGGATCTGCTGCTATAGCGCAGGTAGATATACTTAATTCAGCCTTACGAAGCGCTCAGGATCAGTTATTTTATGAATTTGGTGATTTACTCACCAAGAAGATAAATAACGCTGTTCCTGGCACAACCACATCTGGAACAGCTTATTACCCGTTCCCAACAGATTGCGATCCCTATAAACCTTTAACTGTATCTATACAGCGTCAAGGTACCGGTAGGTTCTATGAACTTCAAATAGGTATTGGAGTTCACAGGCACAATGATCTACCAGTGCTTAACGATATGGATCCCGTAAGATGGGACGTGATTGACGATGCTGGAACAACTAAAATAGAGCTGTGGCCAGTACCAAACGATAGTACTTCCAAGTTTAGACTAGAGTACAACGCTGGTCTTACATCTTTTTCTACTGATACGGATACAGCCGCGGTTAATCCTCAGCTAATATTATTACATGCTATAACTACTATGAAGGCTCATTATAGGCAGCCTGATTACGAGATATATGCGAATCAGTTACAGCAACTTCTTGGTAGAATCAAAACCATCGGTTTAGTCGGTGGCGGCTCATTCAGAAGGTATACGAAGCGCACAGCAAACTTCTTTCTCGATCCTGGAAACGATATGCAAATATCTACCCAGTCTCAATACGAGATTGCTTCCATTATTGCTAAAACCTACGTCACAACGGTTGACGCTGGTTCAGGCTCTGACTACGTAGTAACGAGTTAATATGTCCACTATTACAGTCCCAACTATGACGCCACGGTCCGGTCCTACCGGAGGGCCATTAGATGATGCGAATGATTTCTTTCATATAGCACGCTCAACAGACGATAACAGGCTTCCAGCTGGCTCAGCTAAAAACTATATTTTAGAAGGAGTTAAAGGTGGTGCTAACATTACTGAAACTGTTAGCACTTCTGGTTATGATACAACCGTTGATTTAGATACAACCATAACAGGTTTAGTATCTGTAACATCTACTGATTTTGTCGGAGATTTAACCGGTGATGTAACTGGAGACCTAACAGGAAACGTTACTGCAACAAGTGTATTAGCCGACGGAGTAACGGCTACTACTCAATCTTCTGGTGATAATTCTACAAAGGTTGCTACTACAGCTTATGTTGCTACTGCGGTATCAGCATCTGATACTTTAACTGAAATTCTTGCGAATGGTAATACTACCGGCGCTTATGATATTGTTGTTACTGCCGGTCAAAAAATTACTACTGATGATATAGAAGAAACTACTACCGATGCCGGGATTACGATTGATAGTGTAGTTTTAAAAGATAACACGGTTACAGCAACTACATTTACTGGCGATGT
>Ga0066838_10001022_pt1 | contig 9687 bp, 11 predicted proteins | sample ETNtaG_26_FD_66727 | JGI IMG/M metagenome (GOLD analysis project Ga0066838, IMG submission 66727) | Marine microbial and viral communities from oxygen minimum zone, Eastern Pacific Ocean - ETNP201302SV89 | ecosystem: Environmental > Aquatic > Marine > Oceanic | place: Pacific Ocean: Eastern...
GCTCGTATGTGGTCTTTTAGTATTATAATGAACACGCCACCTCTCAATCATGATTTTTGCCTCTTTAAGAGTATAGAATGTCTCTCCGTTTAAAAGCTCATCTCTAAGCTGATCTTCCCGATATTAGTGGACAGTTAATTAAGCCGCATTTTTTTATCGAAGTCTTCTGGGCTGAGATAACCGAGATAGGAATGGCGGCGTTGCCGATTGTAAAACCCTTCAATATTTTCGAAAATAGCCGTCTTGGCTTCCTGACGAGTATTGTAAGTTTTTCCGTGAATCAACTCCACCTTTAATGTGTGGAAGAAACTCTCCGCTACAGCGTTATCCCAGCAATCTCCCTTACGGCTCATACTGCATTGGGCTCCGTTGTCTTTCAGCAATGCTTGAAACTCATTGCTGGCATTGCGATCCTCGGTCGGAATGATGAATCAGCCAATGACCAGTGCCATGATTAGTAATGCCAATATGTTAGTTATCTGAACGTATTCCACTTTATTCTCTTAAAAAAATATTTAATCTATCTTGAACGTGAATTCTGGCTATCCAGTTTGCTGACAAACTAAACGAAAGTTAGACCAAATACTGAAATCCCCTTAGGATTCGTTCTGGTTCCTCAATATTTCTAATTCGACCTTTTATATATATCCCAGCTTATATATTTACCAAACTTAGCATCTTTCTCAGATTCGAAATAAAAAACCTTAATGAGGCATTCCGAAGACTCCGATGAGGCAACCTTTGAACTTTGGAATGAATGTGTTAAATGAGGCCTTATTTTTAAATGCATTTGGGTTGCTTCATTGATATTCATTTGCTCTAAGGATAATCTAATGAACCTTTTTCCTGATGTCAGCGGGTTTCCCGTATAGGAGTAATACGTTTCTTTTTTATCCAAAGTTCTAGTGATGATCCGGTTATTTTCTATGGATAACTTATTTTCATCATTTTGAGAAAGCCAGTTGCCTAAAACGCCATTTGGACAACCTGAATTTATCCAGGTTTTATCGTTCCAATCTACGGAGTGCCCGGGTCTGGGAAAACCGACCAATAGTAGAAATAAAATTGACGCCATAACAACGCCTCTCATGAACGCTTTACGAAGTCCAACCAGATCTCTTCCTTTAATATAATATTTTTGAGAATACATCCTACACCTGTTAGTTAATGGTTTGGGCGACTGGTTTTGAAAAATTAGTTATCTGATCTGCGAACAACCTAGCAACGTGTTTCATGTCAAATGGCCAAGCATAATTTATTTCAATATCTGGAAATTGTTGGCGGAGCTTTTCAACTTCCTCAAAATTGAATCTCTTGATTTGATCGACTAACAATTTGCATTAACGCAGAATTTAAGCTTTCATATTTGAACTGAAAACCCGTGCTTAAAATTTTTTCAGGTGAAACATTTTGACTGGCAAGAAGAGCTTGAGCCATATCTCCAAAAAGTAATCTTAGGACAAAGCTTGGAATGGACAATAAAGTAGGTCGGTTCAGAAATTTCCCAAGAGTATTAGTAAATTCAGAATTGGAGATAGGATTTGGGCTAACAGCATTGTAGATTCCATTAATAGACGGTGATTTGATAGCATGGATATACATTCGAGCAAGATCGATTACATGAATCCAGCTCATCCATTGATTCCCGTTTCCCAATCTTCCCCCTAATCCCATTCTGAATGGAAGAAGCATTTTCCCCATAGCTCCTCCTTCATTTCCAAGTACCATTCCCGTACGAAGTGAAACTGCTCTAACATTAAACTCCTGCACTTTCTTAACTTCTTCCTCCCAGTCCTTGCAGACTTTTGCCAAATAGCATGTCCCCGGAGGAATGTCTTCTGTTAGCAACTTGTTACCAGAACCGCCATAAAATCCAATTCCAGAAGCAGAAACCAACACGTCTGGTTTGTGTTCTAATTTTTCAATCGCTTTCACCAACCTTTGGGTGGATAATATTCGGGAGTTTTTAATATGGGCTTTTCTTTTTTGAGTCCATCTGCCACTGGCTATGTTTTCTCCGGCTAAGTGGATGACAGCCTTTACATTCTTAAACGATTTTATGTCAGGGGATTCTTTTTCTGGATTCCATTGATATACACTACAGGGAATCGATAGCTTTGAACGTGCTTGCTTGGGGTTTCTAGTTAAGATATTTATTTCAAAACCCTTAAAACTCAGATGCCTTAAAAGTTCTTTCCCAATAAATCCGGTAGCACCTGTGACCAAGACTTTCATTAATTGCCTTCTTTCATTTACTTTGTATATTAAATTGAGTAATCCATTCGTAGTAATCTGAGAAGCTGTTATGTCGATTAATTTCGGGAACAGTATTGATAGCTCCTTTTCCCCCAGCGACCATACTTATTTCTTTGTCTAGGTTTTTTCTTATTTGTTTCAGGTTACATTCTGCATCAATAGGATCAATGAAGCTTGAAAGACTCAGGCAAAGAAGTTGTGCTTGGCAACTCTCAGTGGTTTTGATGATTTCTTCTATTGGAGAATTGATTCCGAGGTAGACGACTTTAAAGTCTGCCATGCTCGTAACAACGGCGCACATGAGTAGACCCAGTGAGTGAGTTTCATCCGGTAAGGTGGCAAGAACTACCGTAGGACCATTGTTACGAATATTTAGCTGGCGCCACTTAGCAGACAAGAAATCACTTAGTATTTCGGTGGCAAAGTGCTCATGAGATATAGTGAGTTCTTTGTCCGCCCAGCCGTTTCCCAATCTTTCAATGAACGGGGCAACACAATCTGTAATGAAGGTTAAAGGACCTTCTTTGTTCCATAGCTCAAAGAAATTCTGGTTGAGTAACTCATCATCGTATTGATGAACAGCCTCGATCCACTTTTCAATGGTAAGTTCTCTGGATACCTGGCCATAGGTTAAATCAGGTTGTTCGGGCTTTTCCTCAATGAGATTCTGGACATTTAACAAGCCCTGCAGTTCTTCCAGAGTTCTTGTGACAACCTTACTGGCCCGGTAGCCAGATTCAAGAGCCCTCGTTATGGCTCTTAATCGAGGTACCTCGTCTTTTGGATATCTTCTGTGTCCCGAGGGAAGACGCTTTGAGATAGGAGCTCCGTATCTTTTCTCCCAAACTCTCAGCGAATGGATGCCTACCCCGGATAACTTGGATAGTTCTCCTATTGAAAGATAATCCTCCATTTTGACCACGTTTTTCATTTTTTGATCCTATATTTAAATTTAGGGATTCAGCAATTATTACTTGCCTTTGCTAACCCCATGGTTCCTGCGGTTCGGGGCTTAATAATATTCTGAAACATTTTGTTTCTCCTTCATATAAATCAAATGAGAACTTAAATTATCTTTTTTGGGTTTCCCTATTTTCTAGACATAATATATACTAATGTCTATATAAGATTCAAAGAATATAAATAAATATCTAGAAATATCATAAATATTTGATATTTAAGGATAAATGATTTTGAGAATGCCAAGAATTTTAAAAACGGCACACAATCAGCCAAGGTAACAAAACTAACATCGAAGCCAATGGACCCTTTGGGAAACCTGATGCCACGTTCTATCGCTCTAAATATAAATAAACAATGATGTTATGCTTGCAGTTAAATTTTAAAAAAGCTAGGATTGATTTTTATTGGTAATCATAATTTTAATGTTATCCTTGAGTTCCGGGTTATTTTAAGTAAGAAATGAGAGTCGCGATGTTCTTAGAGAAAAATAATCAATATTCAGTAGTATGTCATACCCGAATAGCTGAGGATTGCCTTGAGAATGGAGAATGGCAAAACACCAAGGAAGAAGCACAGGACTGGGTAGAGGAAGAATGCTGGATATTTTCTGGGGAAGGCTGGATTTGCCTAAGCTGTAACGCTCACTTAATGACAAACCTTTCTAAAACCCGACGAGACAAAGGCCTGAACTCAATGTTACCAGACGGATGGAACGATGGTCTCGAGGTCGGCATTGACACCCTTAGATAAACACTAATTTAAGGGAGTGTTTTTCTCAGGAATTTTGATCTCTAACGAGTGGATGGAAGAATGATGGTTCATGTGTTCGTAAGCGGCCTGAGTTTAAGAATCATGTGTGGTCGTATGATTTTGCTCATAATCGAACGCATGACAATCGTTCATACCGGATACTCACGGTCATTGATGAGTTCAGCCGTGAGAGTTTAGCCACGGAACCAAGAAGGAGATTCACCTCAATGGATGTGATTGAGAAATAATTTTTGAATCCTAATGAATTTAATTTACTCTATATACGAGGATTGGTTTTTTTAATTACAGACATCTTAATAACATCACTTAATGCAACGTAATAAAACACAAACATTTTTTAGCCGTTTCGTGGTTGTGCTTGTACTTCTGTGTTTTGTTGGGATGACAGGTTACTCTGAATTACTACACGATCACGATCATGATTTTAGCGAATCACATGATAGCTGCTCTCCCTGTAATTGGACTAAATTACACAAAGTTGACAAAAATGAAAAAACCTATATTGCGCACGTTTTTTCTTTCAGCAACACCTCCTTTCAGCGACCCCTTTTAAAGTCTGAAGATTTATTGCCAGGTTTTTATAACCGCGGCCCCCCGTTTGTTTTATAAGTCCTTCCATAATTTAAAAATTCTCCATCACTAAAAACGCCATTTGAGAAAAATGATGCGGTGTGGTGTGAGCGTTACCAGTCAATTTAGTTCATTAAGGGGAACAATATGAAGCTCTTTGGAATCCTGTTTTTTTTAATCGGGTTTTTCTATCCATCAATTCATGCTCACGCAGTATCAAAGGATAAAACCCGTGAAGATATTAAGCAGCTTGAGCAAAGAATCAAAAAACTAGAATCGAGGAGAAAAAACTCTCAATTAAACAATATCTCCACAGCCACTGGCCTTTCACCTTCATTCAATCCGGCAATCAGTTTGAACGGATTACTTCTTGGAACATACAACTCAGAAGGCAACGATAATTCCAGTCAAAGCAATAAAACTGGGCTCAGTGTCCAAGAAATGGAGTTACAACTAGCGGGCAATGTTGATACTTGGTTCAGGGTTGCTGCTACCTTTTCTATGGAGGGTACAAGTCAATTTGGTATGGAAGAGCTGGTTGGCTCTGGTCTCATTACAAATAACCTTAGCTTACAAGTAGGGAAATTCTTTATCCCCGTAGGAAAGCACAATCAACTGCATACGCACAGTCAGCCCTTTGTTGCCACGCCAGTATCCAATGAGATGGTTCTGGGCGAAGATGGTCTTAAGGAAATCGGTTTTGGTGCAAATTATCTTTTACCCGTTCCATTTTTCTCTGAAATTAACCTGCAAATCCTTGAGGGGGAAAATGAAAATCTTTTTGCATCAACTGTAAATGATGGATTTGCCTACTTAACAAGATCAGCCAACTCGTTTGATCTAAGTGATGAGACAACCATGGATGCTAACCTTGCATATGCTTTCGGAGACAATAGTTTGACAGGAACATATAAAACGACGGAAGTGCTTGGAGTCGATATACGCTTTAAACACAAACCACTGGGTCGGGAAGCTTATAGAACAACCATCTGGCAATCAGAGTTTCTAACATCAACTAGGGAACAGATCAAAACAGGTTTTTATACTTATCTCCAACAGCAATTTGCCAAGCACTGGTGGGCTCAAGGTCGATACAGCCATTCCTATCAGCAAAGCGATCGTTCTGATCAGAATCAGTATTCATTGGCATTATCTTATTTTCCTAGTGAATTTCTTGAAACAAAACTAGAGTACACTCACTTGAATCAATATGCGGCAGATGAAAACCAATTGTTTCTTCGGTTGAACTTTACTCTAGGTGCGCATAAAGGGCATAGCTATTAAAAAGTGCGGACCGTTTTTAAACAAATATTAAAATCAAAGGCGCATTATGAAAAAAAAATCCTTAACTATATACATATCGTTTCTTTTTTTATTATTAACAGTAACGAGTGTTCAAGCGAAAAAGATTTCCATCGTCACCACCACCACGGATATTGCATCAATAACTAGAGAAATAGGAGGTAATTTTGTATCCGTCGATTCAATTGCCAAGGGGGGTCAAGACCCTCATTATATTCAGGCAAAACCAAGCTACATGGTCAAACTCAATCGGGCAGACCTTCTTATTTATCAAGGATTGCAACTTGAAATCGAGTGGTTAAGTTTTTTAATTGAAGGAGCAAGAAATCCCAAGGTTAGACCGCTCCAGCCAGGACATCTTGATCTTTCCAGTGTCATTGAGCCCCTTGAAATTCCACTTGGCGATTTAGACCGATCCATGGGACATGTTCATCCTCAGGGTAACCCTCATTACAACCTTAGCCCTAGCAATGCTATCAAAATGGCTAATGCCATTGCCGATAAGCTCAGTCTATTAGATCAAGAGAACGAGATAGTCTACCGAAAAAACCTGGATCAGTTTGTGTTGAACCTAAATGATCGTTTGAGTAACTGGAAATCTCGCCTTAATAAAATTTCAAACAAGAAGGTGATTGTGTTTCATAGAACCTGGGTCTATCTTTTCACTGAATTTGGAATCGACCAAATAGGAACGATCGAAAAACTTCCTGGGGTACCACCCACGCCCATGCACTTGGCAAAGATTAAAAATTTAATAGAACAAAATAATGTTCGCGTAATTATTCAGGCCATTCATTACGATTCGGAGTTTCCTAATTTATTATCTTCAAAAACAGGAGTGAAAACGGTGGTCCTTCCTGCATTTGTTGGTGGAGTACCCGAGGCTACAAGTTATTTCTCTACAATGGAGTATATTGTGACTAAACTGGTGAACGCCTTCTCTAATTTATAAACTAAACAGGCGGTCCCACTCTAAGGTAACAAGCTTAATATTATGGCAGAGTTCATCACATTTATGAGTGCTCCGGCAGCAGGGTGCATTATTTTGTCGATCATTTTTACTTATTTCGGTTGTCATGTTTTAAAACGGGAAATCATTTTCGTAGATCTCTCAATGGCTCAACTTGCGGCATTAGGTGCAACTGTTGCATTTATAATGGAGATCGAACTTGATACACCAGAGTCTTTGGCTATTTCTATTTTATTTGTTCTTGTAGGGGGAGCGTTTTTTACTTGGACCCGTTCCCTTACTCATCGAGTCCCTCAAGAAGCAGTTATTGGAATTGTTTATATCGTAGCTGCTTCTGCAGCACTTCTACTGTCCTCATTTTCAGTCCATGGGGATGAGCACCTTAAGACTATGCTGAGCGGGTCTATCCTATGGATCACCTGGAAAGAAGTTATAAGACAGTTTGCTGTTTCTGCAATTGTTGCTGTTTTACTTGGCATTTACCATAAAAAGATCGAGGAACAAAGCCTGAGTTATAGGAACCTAAGGGCGACTGGAATATCTAGTTTTTGGAAATGGGATTTTTTGTTTTATGTTTTACTCGGAATGGTCATTGTATTTTTCGTCAAAACAGCTGGCATCTTTGCAATCTTCACCTTTCTGATTATCCCTGCAACATGTGCGGCATTATTTGTAGATCAATTGTTTAAACAATTTTTAGTCGGTTCGACTCTTGCGGTTGCAGTGAGTTTGATAGGATTGACATTATCTTTCTATCTCGATCTTCCCACAGGAGCAACTCTGGTCTGCTCATTCGGTGCTACTTTTTTTATTGCGTTGATTTTATCTAAATTTAAATTTTCAGGCTATGAGCGACTCGGCAAACTTCGCTAAGAAAGCTTATGAAAGATTACGCGTCCCCTTCATTTGTTTGATCTCTCGTGCCTACACAAATAAAAAATGGGCTACAGCCTAAACTGTAACCCATTGATTCAAATGGTGGGCCATCTCGGGATCGAACCGAGGACCTACTGATTAAGAGTTTGTAAGTTACTACCCTATTAACATCTTCCCTAACATTCCTTATACGAGCTTAGGGTATAGGCCGCCTGCACCGGGGACGATACAGATTCAAAATACAAATATGAATTATGAAAACTGAATCTTAAATCTGGTATAAATAACGGGGTCTGGTCACCATCATTCTTCCATAAACGACCTCGTTTTGGTTGGCGTGCAGGTACTTTTAGCCCTTCTTCACGCCAGATACGGTACACACGTTTATAATTCAATAAAGGCCACCGGTGAGATCCGTCAGAGATTGCCGGTGGCTTTTTTTATTTAAAATAACGATCCAACGATTAAGATATTAATCCAGAATTATTAAGTAGATTAGCGAAAGCACAGTCTTTCAGCCAGTGAAACAGGGCTCAAGTACATCATTCCCAAGCTGATCCAGAGCCTCCTCGGTTGAGCGAAATTTTAGAACCTTCATTTTACACTCATTAGATTTTACCGAGACCCCGCCTCCACATTGCTTCATGCAGCGAACCAATTGGATTTCAAAGTCTGTCGCATCTCCATATTCCTGAATACACTTCAGCTTAAGAGCCAGCTTTTCAGAATCCCAAGCCTTGCACCCTGCTCCTGCACAAATCCGAATTTGAGGTAATTTCATAATTCAAATCCATCGTTATTAATATTGATAATGGTTATCAAGTTCAATATAACGCCCCTAATTAACTTTGTCAAGTCTTTTTAACTTTTATTTAATGGGAGCTCGAATATTGAATGAGTCCAATATATTCAATGACTTTCTAAGAGGAAAACAATTGAAGTGTACTCAACCACGCAAAACGATTTTAAAAGTCTTTTTGCGTGTGGGAGGCCATATCGAAATTGAGGAGCTACATAGAAGAATATCAGAGGAAGACGAGCATATCGGAAAGGCAACTGTTTACCGCACTATGAACCTCCTAGTCGAGTGTGGCTTAGCCAAGGAAAATATCCTCTCAGGCGGTAAAAGGTATTTTGAAAAAGTCTATGGACGGGAACATCATGACCATCTGGTTTGTACTCAATGCGGAAAAATCGAGGAGTTTCATCACCTGTTGATCGAAAAATTTCAAAATGAAGTTGCCTATCAACATTTTTTTCCATTACTTCTCACCGCATGACACTTTTTGGAGTTTGCCCGAACTGTCAATAAGTGGAGATATGCCATGCCAAAATCATTAAAGATGGAGAAAAAATTTGTTAAAAAAAATCCACAGAATTTCATTAAAATCACATCCTTTTACATTGTCATAAATTTCACAACTTTTATCTTAATGCTTCCCAATCCTGCAACGGATCAAGAGCACCGGTTTGTATTGAGGAACCGCCGTTGGTATCTCAAGTGAACTGGGATATTACACCAACCGGTCTGCTGGTTGTCAGCTACGATATTAGCGGCAACGGCAAGGCAGATTTTCATACTCTTCGAGTCATCGTTAGGAATTATCGGTCTGATAATGGTATCAATCGCATGAAGCAGAGTTGTCCCAACAAGAAAATCTTTTTTGTAAGTTACGCCGCCGACCACCATTACTATATCGCTGCCAAAATGCCTTTGTTCTACGGCTTTGACGTCGATGAGAACGGCCACTGGGATTTACTATATAAGGACGTTTCGGAGGATGGAGTCAAAGGGAATGAACGCTTTTACGAAAGCCCCTCAGGATTGTTCGCTAGCGCTCCTGAAACAGTCTGCTATTCTGATTGATTAAGAATTAGGAAACGTTCGACTGAGAGTCCATTAATAGCGCCGGTTTCTTTTTTCAGCAGCCTTCCCCTGCGGCAACCCAGGCTCATGGAAATCCTTTGAATCCATAAAC
>Ga0066838_10001023_pt1 | contig 9681 bp, 6 predicted proteins | sample ETNtaG_26_FD_66727 | JGI IMG/M metagenome (GOLD analysis project Ga0066838, IMG submission 66727) | Marine microbial and viral communities from oxygen minimum zone, Eastern Pacific Ocean - ETNP201302SV89 | ecosystem: Environmental > Aquatic > Marine > Oceanic | place: Pacific Ocean: Eastern...
GCCCTAGAGCCTGGCCCAGCTGGGCCAGGCGGGGTGCCTGTTTGATCCGAAGTGGGCAGGAAATGTATTTTGCCGCTCCTTTGCTCAATACTTGAGCCAGAAACCGAGTATTGGCCCGGTTTTAGTGTTAAGACACGATGAACAGTGTGTTTAATCTGATCAGAGTCAAGATGGCTGATTGAATAATATGTTCACTTACGACTGGGGATTTTCTCCGTTTAGTAGGTTGAAACACTCCATAGAGCCGAATGGCACAGATTTTGCTGGGGTTACAGGGTAGAGATGGTACATCCCGTTATTTGTCCTGAATCGCCGGGTCTGTACAGTAATCGACCTTGGCCAGCCTGGAATCGACGACGGGGCGTTTGTGGTGAAGGTGGAATGAAACTAGATAGAAATTATGTGTGCTGAGTCAGCGTCGCCGACAGAAGCGGTCTTGCCGTTGCGGATGCGCCATTGCCACGGAACAGGCTTTCATTTCTCCTTCCCGCTGACCTACCACCACATCGATGAACTGGCCGTCGTCGCCTGGCTCACTGTAGCTAGTAGCACGCGGGTTGCCACCGTTCTTTCTGTGATCCTCACCGGCTGTGGGACTGCGCTCAACTCTTTGTTTCGGTACCGTCGCGGGTCGATTGTTGAAAGGTTGATGGCCCGGCAGCGGCAGGGCCATCCGGCGAGTAGATCCAGATCTCCTGCCGGGTCGAGGGAGCAGTCGCCATGATCGGATTCTTGCGCACCTTGGGGTCGCCACAGCGCGCCCTGATCGAGTCCGGAGTTTTGGCCCTGGTGTTGTTGGGCCTGACTGCCATGATTGGTGTTAGTCATTACCTGTTGGACTTGAAGAAGTACCGCGAAGTACGCCAGGAGCAGGAGGATACGGTCGTGAAACGGGCCCAGACCGTGTTAGAAGAGGCGCTCAGCAAGACCGTCGCCGATGCACGTTTTCTTGCTGAAACCGCGCAGCACATCGGTGTACCGGTGTCGTTGGGCGATGCCCGGACCGAGATGTTGGCGTCGCAGTTTAGCGCCTTGAACCGCCAGCGGCCGATGTACGACCAGATCAGGCTCCTAGGCTATCGTGGCCTTGAGATAGTGCGAGTCAATTACCACGCCAGCGGACCCAGAATCGTCGAGCGACAGAAACTGCAGGACAAATCCAAGCGCTACTATTTTGTGCAGGCCCGCGACCTTAATGCCGGTGAGATCTATATCTCACCCGTAGACGTCAATATCGAGTGGGGCCAGGTCGAGCAAATACCGCGACCGATGTTCCGGGTGGCGACGCCGGTATTTGATGATAACGGGCACCGGCGCGGTGTGATTCTGATCAATTATAAAGGTCAAGCCCTGGCCGAGATCTTCAAGACAGCCATTGGCAGTGCCGGTGAGAGACTGATGGTTGTGGATAACCGTAGTTATTGGCTCAGTAACTCCCGGCAAGAGCTCGAGTCGGGATTCGTCTACGATCCGGATGCGAGATTCCAGAATTACTACCCCGATGTCTGGAAGCAAATGGCGCAGCAAAGTGCCGGCACCTATGTCGACCGCCGTGGCATCTTTACTTTCGCGCGGCTCGATCTGCAGAAGATGACCGGGGTGACCGATTCACCCGGATCTTCGTGGTTTGTTGTGGCTCTGTTTCCGAGTGCACTGCTGCGCTTGTCGCTAGGCCATAGTATTTATCTCGTTACCTATGGTCTGCTTTGCCTGTTCGGGCTAATTTCGGTTGTAGGATTCGGCAGGATCCGGATCAGGCAGTTGCGTGCATTGGATCGGCTGGCCCTGGTTGAGCCAATGGGGCGAGTGCTTGAGTCCACTGCAAACCCAGTGGTAGTCACCAATCCGATGGGCCGGATAGTCTTCGTCAACGATGCCGTACTCGAGCATACCGGCTATTCCCGCCAGGAACTTCTCGGCCACGATCGGATCGACACGCTGGTGACACCGGCTGCCGGCGAGGGCAGTCGGTCGAGGCTGCGCGGGTTGACGACCGGGAAACTAGAGCCGGGTATGTTCGACGCCGGCCTGCAGGATCGCAACGGGAAAAATTACCGGGTAGCCTGGAGCGAGGCACTGCAAAGGGACGCCGCCGGTGAGGTCACAGGGGTGACCTACATCGGTGAGGTGCCCCGGGCCGGGCTGCAAGACGATGAGTGGCTGCGCAATCTAGCCGCGGCCACCGAACAGAGCCCGGTGACGGTGATGATTACCGATACCGACGGTCATATCGAGTACGTCAACCCACGGTTCACTGCCCTGACCGGGTACAGCAACGAGGAAGTGGTTGGGCAAAAACCCAGTATCCTCAAGTCAGGGGAGACACCGCTGGAAGACTACCGCCAGTTGTGGTCCAACCTTAAGGCCGGGTGCGAATGGCAGGGTCTTTTCCACAACCGCAAGAAAAACGGGCAGTCGTACCTGGAGGCCGCCACTATTTCTCCACTACGAGATGAAGGCGGTGAAGTAACCCACTTTCTCGCACTCAAGGAAGATATCACAGAGAGGACACGGCTAGAAAAGAACTTTCACCTGGCAGTCGAAGCAGCTCCCAGCGCAATGATTTTGGTCAACCCGGAGGGCATCATCGCACTGACTAATTCTCGAGCCGAGGAGATGTTTGGCTACACCCGCGAGGAAATGTGCGGTCAGTCGCTGGAGATACTGGTACCTGACGAAGCCCGCCAAGCCCATGCTGGATTGCGCCGTCGTTACACCAACAATCCTTCCTCCAGGTCGATGGGTTCGGGTCTGGAGTTGCACGGTAAACACCGGGACGGACATATTTTTCCGGTAGACATCGGCCTCAACCCGATTGAGACCAGCGAAGGAACCATGGTGCTCAGTTCGGTTGTTGATCTCTCCGAGCGGCAGGCGCTGCAACACAAGCTGGAAGAGCGCGACCGGCAGGTTGTCGAATCCAATGCCCTGGCAACAGTGGGCCGGATGGCTGCGATGGTTGCACACGATCTGCGCAATCCGTTGTCGTCGGTCAAAATGGGGCTGCAGATTCTCAATCGTTCATCCAGCAAGGGACATGGTAAAGGCGATCAGGAACTGCAGCGGATTGCGCTGGATCAAGTGCAGTACATGGAGAAGATCTTGAGTGAACTCCTGTCATACGCCAAGCCCACTGTTCTCAATCGGGAGTGGCTCACCATTAGCAAAATTGTCGACAGGACCGTATTGCTTTGTGAGAAGGAAATACAGCGACACCACATTCGGCTTAAGGTCTGGAACCAGTTGTCCCTGCCGACTCTCTACGGCGATCCGCATCGTCTGCAGCAGGCGATCTCCAACCTGATTACCAATGCGATCGAGTCCTGCGTCGAGACAGGGACAGGGAAGGGGGAAATTAGCGTTCGCTCGCACCTGGATCTGGGTGAGGATATCCCCCGCGTTTGCATAGAGATCATCGACAATGGTGTCGGCCTGGATCTCAGAACTGAGAGTAAGGTGTTCGAGCCATTTTTTACCAGTCGAGCCAAAGGAACAGGGCTCGGGTTGACCATCGTCCGCCAGATCATAGCGGCACATGGCGGTACAGTGACACTGTCGAACGAACCAGGTGGAGGAGCCCGCGCGATGGTAAATTTGCCGACGCGGCCACTGACGGAGGCAGACGAGACAAACAGGCAAACAGTAACGCTACGGCCCGACAGTGATGAATTCAGGATGCTCGAGGTAACAGGAACCCGTGAGTAAGATACTGATTGTCGATGATGACATCGCCAGTTGCCGTACTCTGCAACTGCATTTTCACAGCGCTAACCACACTGTGGAACTGGCCTATGATGCCCGGAGCGGCCTGTCGGCTGCCGAGTCGATGGCTCCGGAAGTGATCATCATGGACATTCGTATGCCTGGCCAGAGCGGCCTGGAAGCATTGCCGGATTTCAAGTCCCGCTTTCCGAAAACGCCGGTGATTATGATCACTGCTTTCGACGACATGGATAGCACGATCACTGCCATGCAGCTGGGGGCAGATGACTATATCGCCAAGCCGATCGATATCGGTGAACTGGATCAGGCCGTAGAGCGCGCGATCACACGCCGCGAAAGTAGTCGCCAGGGGTTCCAAATGGAGCCGGTAAGTCAAATTGGTGAGCGGGGCTACACTATTATCGGTAACAGCCGCTTGATGAAAGAGATCTTCAAGACCATCGGGCTGGTTTCAAAAAAACCAGTGACAGTGCTAATCCAGGGTGCCAGTGGTACCGGCAAGGAGTTGGTGGCCCGCAACATCCACCGCGTAGGTCCTACTCCGAACGGGCCCTTCGTCGCGATCAACTGCGCGGCGTTGGTGGAGACCCTGCTCGAATCGGACATGTTCGGGCATGAAAAGGGTGCTTTTACCGGTGCTGTCAGCAGCCAGCCTGGAAAATTTGCGATAGCTCAGGATGGCACTATTCTGCTCGATGAAGTGGGAGAGCTGTCCCCAAACATACAGGCCAAGCTGTTGCGCATACTGCAGGAGAAGGAGTACATGCCAGTGGGTGGCAAAGAGACGAAGAAGACCAACGCGAGGGTCATCTCAGCGTCCAACACAAACCTCAAACAAATGGTCAATGAAGGCCGGTTCCGGGAAGATCTTTATTACCGGCTGCAGGTCGTCAGTATCCAGATGCCTGCGCTCAAGGATCATCTGGAGGACCTGCCACTGTTGATCCCGTACCTGCTTGGCCGCATCAACCGCGAATTTCACCGGAGCGTGTCGACTATTTCCCCGAATGTCATGGAGGCATTCTACGCTTACGACTGGCCAGGAAATGTGAGGGAACTGGAAAATCTTCTGATGAAAGCGGTAGCGATGTGCGCAGGAGATTCGATCACGCTGGACCTGCTGCCGCCGGAGATATCTAAACAGAGCATGCAGCCACTACCCATTTTGGATGTTCATATGAGTCTGCGGCAAGTTGAAAAGGATCACGTGCTGCGGGTTCTGCAGCACACCGGGTGGCACCGTGGTCGGGCCTGTGAAATCCTAGGCACGTCTCGACCCAGACTGCGACGACTGATCAACCAGTATGCTTTGGAAGCACCCGACGATAGTGTAACTGCCACTGAGGGTGATTGATCTCGGGGTAGCCGGCCCGGGTTTCCTACCAATGACTGAACTGCCTGTAGCGCTTTGATACAGGTCGGGAAGGTCAGTTGTCCGGCCCGTGGGTCAATGGCCGAGATTCTTGTGCCGAAGGATTTGCCTGGCAAATCTGAACACTGTGTAAAACAGGTCGCCCTTGATGGAATGATCCGTTCACTAGTGCCTCTGATTGAGGCGGTCAGATGGACCACTGAAATGACGCATTTCTCCAAAAAAGCAGGAGGTATGTTTGTCTTCTATGTAAGTTGGCATGGTAATTGCTTCATAAACTAGTAAGCAAACACACCTGCGCCGGGGGTCCGTACAAACACGTGGTGTCGAATGAACTTCTTGCCAACCAAGTTTATGGTCCCGTCAAGACGTCGCTGTCGGTGCGCCACTCCACCAGACCTCCGATACAGAAGGTTTGGCCGGGGAGAACGTTTTCATGATTGAACTGAATAACCTCGCTCGAGCGTTGCTGGTCGTCGGGCGTCTAGGCACCAGCTTCAGGGCAAACAACAACGTTGCCGAGCGGGGAGAGTGGAGATGAAACGATGGGGGAAGTTCGGGTCGGTCATTTCCTGTTTTATAACCGGCACCGCGCTGGTTCTGGCGGTCCCAGGCGTTGCGGTCCAGGCCAGTGGCTTTCCGGAGATTGGGCCTTTGCCATTAAAGGAAGTCCCCAAGGAGTCGCTCGCCAAGATGGGCCAGCGGCTGTTCTTCGACGTGCGGGTCTCGGGGGATGGTGCTATCAGTTGCGCCACCTGCCACGATCCGGCCCAAGGCTTCACCCGCCAGGTAGGCAAAGAAGGCAAGCCCATGGCGTTGTCTGATGCCTATCCCGGTACCCGCCACTTCCGCAATGCACCGACCCTCATCAACGTGGTGTACAAGGCAGATTTTGCTGATACCGGCTGGGGGTGGGACGGTCACATGGGCGCTAACCTGAACGACGTGATACGCGACCAGATCACCGAGACCATGATGATGAACATGGATATGCGGTTGATGCACGAGCGGATGAAGCAGGATCCAGTGTACGTTCAGATGTGTCAGGATAACTTCAATGGCGAGTGTAGTTCGGGCAAGGGTCGCAAGGCTCTGGTCGCATTTCTGCAGACGCTGGTTTCAAAAGACACGCCTTTCGACAACGACAGTCTGTCAGGAGAGGCTCAACTAGGCCGACTGTTGTTTGAAGGAAAAGCAAACTGTGTGTCCTGTCACAACGGTCCCTATTTCTCGGACGGCCAGCCTCACAATACCGGTGTGCCGGAGAACTTGGAGGTCTTCAACGACCCGTTGCGCCACGTTGCCTACCGCGCTGTGATCACCAACCACGGAGTGCCTAAAGCCGACGTCTGGCGTCGTGATGTGGGCTATTTTCTGGTAAGCAAGGACTACCGTGATGTCGGCAGTTTCATCACACCCACTCTGCGCGAGGTTGTGCACACCGCACCCTACATGCACAACGGGATGTTGCAGACGCTTGAAGAGGTGGTCGAGTTCTACACAGCGGGCGGCGGCCACGACGACCCACTGGCCGCTGAATTGAAACCACTGGACCTGAATGGTGCCGAACAGACCCAACTGGTGGCTTTCCTACGCAGTCTCAGTAGTCCGGTTGCACCGACTGCCCAGAAAGTAGCCATACCACTGGAATATGAACCTATAGACGACTGGCTGGAAGTCAAGAACTAGTCTGCTGGGGAGAAAATGAAACTGTCTATACCATCACCGTTCGTCTTTTCCTTGGTCACTGTTTTGCTGCTGGCCTGCACTAATACCATGGCTGACAGAGATCCCATACTGTCCAAGATAGACCTCGATGCTGATCCGCCACTCGCACCGCTGCCGCCGCCGCCGGCACCGCTAGACAACCCGATCACACAGGCCAAGGCGGACCTGGGTATGAAGCTGTTCTTCGATCCCAAGATGACCGGCGATGCCAGCCTGAGTTGCGGAGACTGTCATGACCCCAAGCAGGGCTGGGGTTTCAATGACCCGATCTCACGAGGCTATCCCGGCACGGTGCATTGGCGAAATTCGCAAACTGTAGTGAACACTGCTTATCTGGGGAAGCTGTTCTGGCAGGGCAACGCCAAGAGTCTCGAAGCCCAGGCACCGATCGCCAACAAAGGTGCCGTAGCGGGTAACGGTGAGGACGATGTGATGGAGGCCCGGTTGCGGCAGACCCCGTACTACATCCAGAAGTTCCGCGAGATCTTCGGCACCGAACTACCGAATCTTGGGGACGCCTGGATGGCCATAGCTACCTTCGAGCGCACCCTGAGCCAGCGGGACACCCCACTCGACCGCTACCTTGCCGGTGACAAAGAGGCACTGTCTGAGACGGCTCTCAAGGGCAAGGAACTGTTCGAAGGTAAGGCCAACTGCATCGAGTGCCACAATGGGCCGACGCTGACCGATGAGAAGTACTACAACCTTGGCGTACCGCGACCCCTGGAATGGGAGGAAATGGGTCTAAATACCGTGACCTTTCGCTGGGAGGCTTACGCCAAGGGAGTGCACGAGAAGTACTACCGTGACTGGAAGGACGACGCCGGCCTTTACTACTCGACCAAGCGACCCACAGATGTAGGTAAGCATCGTACTGCACCGTTACGCTATCTCGCCTACACCGCGCCCTATATGCATGCCGGCCAGTTCTACACACTGGAGGAAGTGATCGACTTCTACGACGAGGGTGGCGGCGACAACGAGTTCACCGACGGCACTCATGGGTTGGAGAACAAAACACCGATTCTTAAGCCGCTCAAACTTAACGATGAGGAAAAGGAGTCCCTGGTAGTTTTTCTAGAGGAGATCAGTGGTGACGAGATCCGCCTCAAGCTGCCCGAAGTGCCGCCCTACGAGGTGATGCCGGACGTGCCCGGGCTGACCCAGGCCCGGGCCAAGCGCATCGGGCTGGAGACATATCTGGCCAGAACCGCTCAACAGTAGAAAGAGGATACGCAATGCCAAAGCAATCAGGTGATAGTCACAAGCGAGGCGCTTGCATGACCCGCAGGGCCTTCCTGTTCGGCAGCAGCGCGGCGGTGGTCGGTACGGTCTGGTTGCCGGGGCTGCCTGGCCTGGAGGGCAAGGCACTGGCGGCCGAGGTGGCCCGCTACCCGCGCAAGCTGATTGGCAGATTGAGTAGTTTACAGTTGAACCAGCCGGTTAAATTCAATTACCCCGACGAAGGTCAGAACTCGAACAGCCTGCTGTTTCGGATGGGGCAACCGGTTGGCGGCGGGATAGGGCCGGACCAGGATGTGGTCGCGTTCAACGCTCTGTGCACGCACATGGGTGGTTTGCTGGACGGGAGCGGAGCCTTCAGTGCCATAGACCAGGCGCTGGGGCCGTGCCCGCTACATCAGACCAGTTTCGACCTGAGTCGGCACGGCATGGTGATCGGCGGCCACGCCACTGAGAGTCTGCCGCAGGTGCTGCTGGAACTCGAGGGCGAGGATATTTATGCCATGGGTATGCTCGGCCTGATTTACGGCCGCTTCGATAACCTGAATACAGGATGACCGGATATGTCCAGAAAAGCTGAGAACTCACAGCCATTTTACCAGCCAGAGGACCAGGTTCCCCTGCCGCCAAAAAATGCTGAGGTCATCACCACCTGCTGTGACTACTGTGTCATGGCCTGTGGTTTCAAGGTGTATCGCTGGCCGGTCGGTGCGCCCAGTGGCGGGCCTAGGAAAAACCAGAACGCTCTGGGCCTGAATTATCCGCTACGCCCCGGCCAGGGCGGTTGGGTTGGTCCCAACCAGTACACCCAGGGCAAGTGGCAGGGCAAGATGCATCACATCGCAGTGGTGGGAGATCACAAATCAAGAGTGGTCAATGTTGGCGGTGGCCACAGTATCCGTGGTGGTTGCATAGCCCAGAAGGTGTACAACCCGCAGAAGCCAACCCAGGATCGTCTCCAGCACCCAATGGTGCGGATCAACGACCTGTTGATGCCGGTGACCTGGGACTTTGCCCTCGATATCGCGGCAGCTGTTTCCAAGCACGTGATCAAGATGCACGGCGAGTCGGCCTGGGCGATGAAATACTTCAGTTACCAGTATTTCGAGAATACCTATGCATTGACTAAGTTGGCGCTGAAAGCGATCAACAGCCCGGCGGTCGCCCATCACGACCACCCCTCGTTCGTCAATTCGGTACCCGGTTGGGTCGACATCGGCTACGACATCTTCAGTGCCTCACACGAAGACTTTGCACTGGCTGACTGCATACTGATCTCCGGTACCGACCCGTTTGAGACCAAGACCACGCTGTGGAATCACTGGATCCTGAAGGGGATCAACGGCAACCATACCAAGGTCATCATGATCAACCCGCGCCGCACTGCCGGGGTGGCTTATGCCGAGAAGCACGGTGGTCTACACCTTGATATCTTGCCGGGTTCGGACACCGTGGTACACATGGCTATTGAGCGTGTCATCGTGGAAAACGGCTGGCAGGACACCGAGTTCATCAACCGGTGGGTCGCTAATTTCTGGGAAACCGACTCCGGCTTCGGCCAAGGTACCCGCAATACGCCCTGGCAGTGGCGCACTACCTGGGGCAAGTTTCAGGTC
>Ga0066838_10001033_pt1 | contig 9647 bp, 6 predicted proteins | sample ETNtaG_26_FD_66727 | JGI IMG/M metagenome (GOLD analysis project Ga0066838, IMG submission 66727) | Marine microbial and viral communities from oxygen minimum zone, Eastern Pacific Ocean - ETNP201302SV89 | ecosystem: Environmental > Aquatic > Marine > Oceanic | place: Pacific Ocean: Eastern...
AAGCTAAAACTGAAAAAAGCTACCGGCGGAAGAGTTCTGTCTGAGATGACAAAGCAGAAACTGATCGGACTGACCACAAAAGGCTATGCCCTGACTCCACTCGGTAAATGGCATCGCTCTGAGCAAAACCGAAATCGTTGACGTGTTCATTTTTTAATTTAGATTAAACAGGCATCGAGATTAATTAGCTGGTTGCTGAAAAATCGTTTTGAAGAAATTTTTCACGGGTGTCGTGCTGAGCCTGTCGAAACACATACATTATTAGAAGGAATTGTCGCCCTTCGACAGGCTCTTGGCGACAATTAATTTCCGTTAGCTCAACAACATGAGTTTTTTTACAGATATCTATTTCCCGCAACTGAACCATTTTTCCCACAGTGATATTTTTCAAAATATCGAACAAGTGTGGGATCCGCTCAAAAACCTTGAAGACCTTGTCCACACTGCGCTAAGCAAGGATGAGACGGGTGGTTCTCTGGAAGATTTACCCGGCCTTAGGGTGGACTCCAGTCCTTCAGTGCAGGGCATTGTTGTGGAGCAATGGATAAAGCTGAAAAATCCCATCGTATCCAAAACTCTAGGCATCCGAATTGGTCGTGGAACGACTCTGGAGCCTACGGCCATCATCAAGGGTCCGGCAATCATCGGTGAAAACAACGATATCCGCCAGGGGTCCTACATGAGAGGCAATATCATGGTGGGCGACCGTTGTGTGATAGGTCACTGCACGGAAATTAAAAACTCCATACTGATGAACCATGTGGAGGCAGGTCATTTCAATTACGTTGGTGATAGCATACTGGGAAGCTACGTCAATATGGGAGCGGGATCGCGCCTGGCCAACGTGCAATTCCGCAGTCTTCAGGAAAAGATGGAAGACTTCATTAATGATATTGAGATTCCAATGGAAAGCGGCCCGATTCCAACCCGGCTTTTTAAGTTCGGCGCAATCGTAGGCGATAATGTAGAGATTGGCTGTAACGCAGTGGTGTGCCCGGGCGCCCTGATCGGAAAAAACAACTGGATCTTCCCAAACTGCACTGTACCCAAGGGCTTTCATCCGCCAGACCACTTCTTATCTCCGGCGGATCACAAGCTCAGGTCACAACCAAAGTAGCGGAACCTTAAAAACATTGCTTTACCGTGGTGAGCTGATTAAAAAAACATTGCTTTCCCTTATCCACTCCCTCAAAATTGACTAATTATTTATTTGTTGCTAACAGGTTTTATTAAAACAGAATTTGCGGATGTGGCGGAACTGGCAGACGCGCATGATTTAGGATCATGTGGGGCAACCCGTGGAGGTTCAAGTCCTCTCATCCGCATTAATAATCTTTACATAGTTAAGAGACCATGACCGTTGAAATAGAAGACATTGATTCCTGCAAAAAGAAAATCAAGTTTGATATCGCATTCAAGGATTATCAAGCCCATGTTCAAAGTTCTTACCGCAACCTCGCGCGACAGGCAAAAATCCCTGGATTCCGACCCGGTAAAGCCCCGATGGCAATGCTGGAAAAACGCTTTGGTCCTGAGGTAAAAAAGGAAGTAATGACCCAACTCATCAGCGAACGGCTCGCCGAAGTGGTCGCGGAAAAAGGATTTCGCTCGGTGAGTCCGCCGAAGCTATTGGAAGTTGAAGCCGAAGAAGGAACCGACATCAAAGTTTCCGCTTCGGTGGAAATCGTTCCTGAATTTGAAATCGCCGACTACTCAAAGATGGAGCTTCCTCTCCAAATTCAGCGGGTCACCGGTGACGATGTGGACCAGGTCATCAACTACCACCGTGAAAGTCAGGCCACCAAGGTGCAGGTGACAGACCGACCTGTGAAGGATAAAGATTTCATAAAGCTGGATTTCAAAGGCACACTTAATGGAGAACCCTTTGAAGGCGGGGAAGGCAAGGACCATATAGTCCAGATCGGCTCGGAATACCTGTTGAAGGATATGGGTGATCAACTCATCGGCATGTCTGCGGGGGAAAAAAAAGATATCCCCGTCAATATTCCGGAAAATTACAACGCCAACAAATCCATCGCTGGCAAAGAGGTTAATTTCCACGTCTCAGTAAAAGGGATTCAAGAGAATCAACTCCCCGAACTCAGCGATGACTTTGCTAAAAACGTCGAACCGAAAAACAAGTTCGAAAGCATGGACGACATGAAGCTGAAAACCAAGGCTGAACTTGAAGAACACTCTCGAGGAGACGCCAAGCGGGAAGCCAAAAAACTGATCCCTAAAAAAATTATTGAAATGAATCCTATAGAAATCCCTGAAGGCCTCGTTGAAGAACAAATCAGGCATATGGTGATCCAGGCTTTAAAAAAGGAACAACAAGAAAAGGGTCTGACAGAAGCTATCAACGAAGAAGAAGTACATATAACGGATTCACAAAGCAAAGAACATCGGCAAAATGCTATGGAACTCCTACAACAGGAGCTTTTGCTCGATAAACTGGCCACCAACCTCAATATTCAAGTTGATGAGAACGAACTCAATGCGGAAGTCAACAACCTGGTGCGGATGATGGGGGGAACAGATCCGAATAAAATGAAAAAGGAATGGGCTAAAAGCGGCGTCCTCACGCGACTGCAAACCCGAATCAAACGGGACAAGACCTTGGATGCCGTGATGGAGAAAGTCCAGATCAAGGAAGAAATGGTTGACAGCAAAGCCAAGATTGATGATAATTAAGACACAACATGTATATCTATCTAATTTTTAAAGGCTTATTGTGTTCGCGTTGAAGCGTTTCACGCCTCAAACGTACATGTATCGGCCTTGTCCTTTTTAACCATGAGAAGAGATCTATGACGCAAATTCACAATCAGTTGGTTCCAATTGTCGTTGAACAAACCAGTCGCGGAGAGCGGTCTTACGATATTTATTCACGTTTGCTTAAGGATCGAATCATCTTCCTCGGCACAGCGGTAGACGATCACATGGCCAACGTGATTATCGCGCAGATGCTGTTTTTAGAGTCGGACGAACCCGATCAGGATATCTACCTTTATATCAATAGTCCAGGCGGACAGGTCAGTTCCGGCATGGCCATTTACGATACAATGCAATATATTAAACCTGATGTGCAGACTATCTGCATCGGGCAGGCGGCCAGCATGGGTGCCCTGCTTCTGGCGGCGGGAGCCAAGGGTAAACGCCATTCTCTCCCGCATGCACGAATCATGATTCACCAGCCGAGCGGCGGATTTCAAGGACAACACACGGATATCGAAATCCAGGCAAAAGAAATTTCGCGGATTCGCGAAATTCTTGACGGGATAATGGCGCAACATTCCGGGCAAGACCCGACGAAGGTTCGGACGGACACTGAGCGTGACAACTACATGACCGGTCAGGAAGCTCTGGATTATGGATTGATTGATAAGCTGATCACTAAACGTGAAGAAGCAGAAGGTAAAGATAAAAAGTAGTAAATTTTGAATGGGAGTGTAAGCCTCCTTTTTTCCTAACTTTCCATCGAGGAACTCCATGGGTAAAAAAAATTCAGCGAGCAACGGCAACTACAGATGCTCTTTCTGCGGTAAGAGCCAGGAAGAGGTCAAAAAGCTGATCGCCGGTCCAACTGTGTTCATCTGCGATGAATGTATCGAACTGTGCAATGAGATCATGGTGGAAGAGTGGGCGCAGGAAAAAACAGAGGACTTTCAACACCTGCTCAAGCCTAAAGATATTTTTCAACACCTCGACCATTACATTGTCGGACAAAGCCGTTGCAAACGAATTCTCTCGGTAGCTGTTCACAACCACTTCAAAAGAGTGGATTCTAATGTGGAAATGGAAGAAGTTGAACTGCAGAAAAGTAATGTCCTGCTCATTGGCCCTACAGGCTCTGGAAAAACCCTGATGGCCCAGACATTGGCGAGAATCCTGGACGTGCCTTTCACCATTGTTGATGCTACAACGCTGACCGAAGCAGGTTACGTTGGTGAGGATGTAGAAAACATCATCCTGAAACTCCTGCAGGCCGCCGACTATGATGTAGAAAAAGCAGAGCGCGGAATCATCTATATTGATGAGGTCGATAAAATATCCCGCAAAACAGAGAACCCATCTATCACACGTGATGTTTCAGGGGAAGGTGTGCAACAGGCTTTGCTGAAAATCATAGAAGGCACCACCGCCAGCGTTCCCCCACAAGGAGGACGCAAGCACCCGCATCAGGAATTTCTGCAAGTCAACACGACGAATATTTTGTTCATCTGCGGCGGCGCGTTCGTCGGACTCGACAGCATCATCCGCAGTCGTATAGGGAAAAAGACTCTCGGATTCGGACAGGAACCAGTTTCTAAAAACAAGGTTGATATTGAAGCCGCCTTCCAGAAAGTGCAACCTGAAGATCTTCTGAAATACGGACTCATTCCCGAGTTTGTCGGTCGGTTCTCGGTTGTCTCGACACTGAATGAACTCGATGTGGATGCGCTGATGAAAGTGCTTTCCGAACCGAAAAATGCTCTGACCAAGCAATACCAGAAACTCTTCGAGTTTGAAAATGTCAAACTCAAGTTCACCGACGGCGCTATTCGAGCGATCGCGGAAAAAGCGATCAACCAAAAGACAGGCGCTCGCGGCTTGCGCTCGGTACTTGAGGAACATATGCTCGATATCATGTTCGATCTGCCTTCCCGAGAAGATATCGAGGAAGTTGTGGTCAACGAAGAAGTCATTATAAACAGCGAAGAACCGCTAATCGTTTACCACAAACAAAAGCAGGCAAGTTAAATGAGTTCCGATCACCCCTTGTTACCACTTCTCCCGTTGCGGGACATCGTTGTTTTTCCGTTCATGGTCATTCCGCTTTTTGTCGGACGCGACAAGTCTGTCTGCGCTCTGGAAAAGTCTATGGCCGAGCAAAAGAATATCTTTCTGGCCGCCCAGCGCAACCCAAATCACAACGATCCAGCTCCAAAAGATATTTTCGAAACGGGCACCATCGCCAATATTCTGCAAATTCTGAAATTGACTGATGGCACGATGAAAGTTCTGGTCGAAGGCCTGCAACGTGGACGCATCATCAACTTCAATGGCAACCCCGATTTCTACCAAGTCGAAATAGAGCGCGTTCAGGAGAATGAACAAGTCACACCAGACCTGAAAGCTCTCATGAGAAGCGTTGGCAATGTATTCGAACAATACGTCAAGCTGAACCAGAAAATTCCACTCGAAGCGGTTTCCGCCACTGCAAATATCATTGAACCGCATCGCTATGCAGACACTATCGCCGCGTACATGGTTTTCCAAGCCAGCGAAAAGCAAGACCTCTTGGAAACTTTTAATCCCGGCGACCGATTGGATAAGTTGCTCAGCATCCTGAAATCGGAAATGGAAATCCTTAAAATTGAAAAAAAGGTTCATGGACGTGTCCGCAAACAAATGGAACGCAGTCAAAAAGAATTTTATCTGAACGAACAAATCAAGGCCATTCAGAAGGAACTTGGGAAACGCGACGAGTTCAAAACCGACATCGATGAGCTCTCTCAGAAAATTAAAAAATGCAGTTTGCCTAAAGACGTCAACGAAAAAGTCACGAAGGAACTGAGACGGCTGGAGCTCATGCAACCCATGTCGGCCGAGGCGACTGTTTCACGCACGTACTTGGAATGGTTTATTGACCTCCCTTGGAAAAAGGGAACAGGCGCTGAAAAAATAAAAATTGCAGACGCGCAAAAGGTGCTCGACAAAGATCATTACGGATTGGAAAAAGTTAAAGAACGCATCATTGAGCATCTGGCCGTAATGAAGCTGGTTAAAAAAATCAAGGGTCCTATCTTATGTCTGGCGGGACCACCTGGCGTTGGCAAAACCTCTCTGGGACAATCCATTGCCAAAGCCACGGGGAAAAAATTTGTTCGTGTTTCCCTTGGCGGTGTTCGCGACGAAGCGGAAATCAGGGGCCATCGTAGGACATACATTGGCGCGCTTCCGGGTAAAATTATTCAGGGAATGAAAAAGGCGGGCACGATGGATCCTGTCTTCATGCTGGACGAAGTTGACAAAATGAATTCTGACTTCCGTGGCGATCCTTCGTCAGCCTTGCTGGAAGTGCTCGATCCGGAACAGAACTCAAATTTCAATGACCACTACCTCGAGGCCGATTACGATTTGTCTCAGGTTCTGTTCATCTGCACTGCCAACGTGCTTCACACAATACCGCAGCCGCTATTGGATAGAATGGAAGTGATACGCCTGCATGGTTATACGGATGATGAAAAACAGGGCATCGCGAAAAAATTCCTCATCCCCAAAAAAGTAAAAGAACACGGGTTAACTAAAACCAACGTCAAGTTCACCAAAGATAGCCTGCGCCGCATTCTGCATGAATATACCCGGGAAGCTGGCGTGCGTAATCTGGAACGGGAAATTGCCACCATCTGCCGCAAGGTTGCGAGAGTGGTGGTTGACAAGGGTAAGAAACATTCAACAAAAATCGACGGAAAGATCATCAACAAATATTTGGGCGTGCCCAAGTATCAACGCCTACCTGCCAATGAACCGCTTCCAGTAGGTGTCGCTACCGGTCTGGCCTGGACAGAAGTAGGTGGAGAACTGTTGTCGATTGAAGCCACCGTTTTATCAGGTAGCGGCAAACTCTCGCCTACAGGCAAGTTGGGCGACGTCATGAAAGAATCTGCTCACGCGGCACTCAGCTATGTGCGATCACGAGCGGAAGAGTTTGGACTTGAAAAAGATTTCTATCAGAAGACAGACATCCATATACACATTCCTGAAGGAGCGGTGCCCAAGGATGGACCGTCGGCGGGTATCACCATGGCTATTGCTATGGTCTCGGCTTTGACCAACACCCCTCTGCGTCATGGCATAGCGATGACCGGCGAGCTGACGCTGAGCGGAAAGGTACTGCCTATTGGCGGGCTCAAAGAAAAAACTCTGGCCGCGCATCGGGGAGAAATTTTCGACATCATCCTGCCCAAAGACAACAAGAAAGATATTCCGGAAATTGCGGACAATATTAGAAAAGGTATGAAGTTTCACCCTGTTTCGGATATGGATGAAGCTATTAAAGAGGCCTTCGGAAATAAGTTCAAATCCAAAAAGAAAAAACCCACCAAAGCAAAAGCGAAAACAAAAACAGGAAAAACGCGAAGCACCTCTCGCCGCCCCTCCGTAACAACCCTCAACTAACTGCTGGGCGCAGAGCCAAGGGGCTAACCTTTCGTTCGCTTGCAACATCTCTTGAGCGCAATCAGAAAAAGAGGGCCTTGGTCCCTTTGGGACCGCAGGTCTAGTCCCTGTAGAGCCGCAGGCTCTTTACTGAGACTGATCCTCCCATCGGGAAACCCGACTGGAGGACCAAATAGGCTGAAAATGTATGGCAACCTCAGCCCAGGAAGAATGCAAGTTAACTGACCGTTATTGCCTCCACGGCTAGTGGGGCTACATGTCTTGGTCTATGTGATGGTAGGGAACCAGATCATCTTCATTTAAAGCCATGACCATGATTTTGTCCGTCTGGATAAAGTCGTTGAGCACCTTGAGTAGAGTGACTCCCTCGGAAATAAACGTCGTCTTTGAATTTTCATCGACCGACCGTTTGGATAACTCTTCATATAGATCTATTAAACTCTCGGCCCTGTCAAAACTGCTACTGATAGTATTAAAACTTACCTTCCTGTCGCTTTCCTTACGGGCAGTCTTTGCGTAGTTGAGCAACTTCTCTACATCCGCAGGATGCTCACCACGAGCAACCAGAATCTTTTCAGCTTTTTCGCGCCCATTGGCTTCAAGCAAATTCCCGACATCATTCGCGACCTCATTCAACGGCACCCCTTCTGATGTCTTACATAAATGCCTCAGACCAAAGACCAGCTTGTTCATGTTGCTATCGAGTTGCATTCCGTTAAAAGAATACGGTTTGGCATCCGGGCTCCGCTCAAACGCGCCCCACATTCCACCAGATTTCTGAACCGCTGTTCTTCGCAGGTCAAGCGGTTTCAGTCGAGCCAGGCACGAAGCCACATCTGTTACCTTCTTTGAACCCGTTTGAGGGGAAGCAAGTTTTTTTGCCAGAGAAGTGTTGATGGGAATCTCTGCCAGAGGTTTCTTTTCGCCGGAAAAAAACTCATCCTTGGTTGTCCGCACCTTCTTCGTGCGAACCCAGGTGGATTCCTTTTTCGGCTGAACCACCGGGCCTTGCGATTGCTCGGTATCACCACAGGCGGGCAAAACTCCCGCTAACAATAAAATTATCGCTAAAATCAAATGTCTAAACATGAGTCGGCCTGTTCAAAAGTGTTTGGGAATTTAAGCATGAACCTTCTTTATACAACAAATCACAGAATGGTTCCAGCAAAGTCCTCAGCTCCTTATAAAACTCCCTAGAGCAACATCCTCTCCATCAAACAAAAGCCGGACCTGCTTGAATAGCAGACCCGGCCTTTCTTCCTCTTGAGTCCAGTCCTGTCCCACGACAAACGCGAACCGGTCCTCACTTGGAATATGGTCCCAAAACCCGAAAACGGCAAATATTTCCCAGAAAATATCAAAACTTTGACAGCCCCAGTCCGCCCTCATAAACCATGAAACAATGTAGTTCCCTTAAATATAAGTACTTAGCCAGTCAGCCTCGGAAACAGTCCGCTGGCACCCGAATTGCGTAAAGTGACCTGCCCCCCGAAAACTGAATCTTAAACCTGGTACAAATAACGGGGTCTGCTCACTGGGTACCAGTGCAATGGTCGAGTATCATTGGCTCCCCAATTAGAGTCACCAACAGGCATACCAGAAGAACATCTTCGCCTTTCGGCTTGGCGAAGGACGACACAAATACGATAGTCAAGAAAATCCCCCCAACCCCCTTTAAAAAGGGGGCGTCATTAAAGCTCTGGACTCCATTTTATCTGTGCACATCTAACCCATCAGTTACCGTCAGGGAACAACTTGGGAGAGTCGTTTTGAGGGAGAATTCCATATTCACTTCCTAGGGTGGGGGTTTGTGGCGCCATCTTTTCGTGGGCGTGAAAATGATTGTCTTCCGGGAATCCGAATTCGTCGGGATGAACGGTGTGGGAATATCCATGCATCTGCATCAAGAATAAAAAACCTCCCGCAAGGATGAGTCCGTTATTTGACACATTACTTATTTGCAGGAACGACTGGGTACGCCTCCACTTAAACAGCAATGCAACCATCAAACATAAAGCGCTGATTTGCCCCAGCTCAATTCCCAGGTTAAAGGAAAGGATTCGTAGCACAATTCCTCCATCTCCCAAAGGTAACTGTTGAAGTCTTGTGGACAATCCCAGCCCATGAATCAGGCCAAATATAAATACGGCCCAAAGCAAATTTGGTGACTTATCAAAAAACTTACGGAATCCGCCAATATTTTCATAACCGATATAGCAAACGCTTAAAGCAATCACGGCATCGATCAAAAAATAGTTAACGGTAACCCCCATTAAGGTTGCTGAAATTAGCGTGATGCTGTGCCCTATCGTAAAGGCAGTGATGTACTTGACCACATCAAAAAAAGTGGTTAGAAAAAAAACGATCCCAAAAACAAATAACAGATGGTCGTATCCTGTCAGCATATGGGTTGCGCCAATCTTCAAATATTGAAGATTTCCTCCATCCAGAATGGTTTGCTTTTCAGCTTCAGACATTCCATG